>OFME01001535.1_pt1 | contig 12457 bp, 9 predicted proteins | sample 1541381 | NCBI WGS metagenome assembly OFME01 (sample SAMN04209243, study PRJEB22552) | human gut metagenome | biome: gut; material: feces | host: Homo sapiens | place: USA: Oklahoma
AACACCTCGGGCGGCCTTCCACTTCCCTGCCGGACAACTGGGAGGAAGTCCTTGCACTCTGGCAAGCCGGCAAAATCACCGCACGAGAGGCCATGCGGCGAACCGGCATGAAGCGGACAATGTTTTATCAGCTTGCCCGTAAATAAAGTGTGTACCCATTCCGCGCTATAACTGCATCGCAGAAAATCGAGGATTCCAGTATCCTGTAAGCACAGTATCAAAGGAGGTTCCTGTTATGAAAACAAATATCGTCGTCAGCGCAGTGCGCGTAAACGGATACTGGTATCTTCGCGTCAAGTATGACGAGAATGACTGCCGTGTCCGTTATCAGCAAAGCACCGGTCTGAAAATCGATCAGTCCTCCAGACAGGTCGAGCAGGCTCGCCGCCGTGTTCTGGCCGAGCTTTACGAAATCAACCGCATGGACGAGCAGTGCGAAAAGTGGGACATCTCGCCGGAGCTGCGCTATCAGCCGGTATCCGAATGGCTGAAGCGCTGGCTTGACGATTGCCGCGAGTCGATTGCGGAAAGCACCCTTGTACGCTATACCGCTGTTGTGCGTCACGCCTGCCACTTCTTTGACAAGAAGGGATTGGCATTATGCCGCGTTTCGCCTATGGCAATGGAGGAATACCGTGATGCAATGCTCGCGTATGGCTATTCAGCGCGCACGGTGCAGATGCACTTTAAATTATTGCAGACCGCATTTACCTCCGCCTGCAGCTGCGGACTCAATCGCAGCAATCCAATCTGCGGTGTGCAGCTGCCGCGCGTGGAACGCAATATTCCGCGTCCGTACTCTGCCGCAGAACAGCAAAAGCTGCTGGAGGAGCTGAAAGGAACCGACCTGCATCTTCCCGTACTGCTCGCGCTCCTGTACGGCATGCGCATCGGCGAAATCTGCGGTCTTTGCTGGGAGGACATCGACTGGGAGAAAAAGCTGCTGCATGTACGACATAATGCCAAGCGCGTCCATGATGAATCCAGGCGCTGCCGCATGATATGCAGCAACAAGCTAAAAACCCAGTCTAGCTGCCGTTCCTTTCCTCTCCATCCGGAGGTAGAACAGCTTTTGCGTCAGCGTCAGCCACGCAGGCCGTCCGGTCCGGTAATGACAGCACGCTACGGACTTCCGCTCCATCCAGAGCGTTTGAGTGCGCAGTTCCGGCAGTTCTTGAAGGAACATGACCTGCGGCACATTCGATTTCACGACCTGCGCCACCCGTATGTCAAGCACACGACAAAAATTTTTAGCTTGCGCTTGATGAATTTTCAAGCGCAGGCTTATCCTGATGCTCGGCGAAAAACTCGCGGAGCTTGTCAGCTTCATCAGGGAGAATAAAACCGTAGCTCTGTCCGTCCACTCTGCAATAGAAAGCGATTTTCATGACTGCCACCTCAATCGAAAATGTCTTGGATTTTATATGCGATCTCAATGCGCTTATCGGGGTACACCAGCACCCTGTCGATCAGCAGCTCGGCCAGCTCGGTGGTCAGCGTGTCCGCATCGAAAATCACCTTGGACGCTTCCTTGCGGCTGTCTTGCCGTGCCTGTTCGTCCTGCTTCTGTTTCGCCTGTGCCAATACTGCGGCATAGGCGTTTTTCGTTTTCAGCAGCAGCTCGTCACACGCAGCCTTTTCTGCTTTGTAGGTGTTCAGGTCGATCTCACCCATGAGATAGCGTTCGTAAAGTGTGCGCTTGCCGTCTTGCAGCGCCTCGATCTGCTGCTCATATTCGGTGCGTTCCGGTACGGAAGCATCTACCCGGAGCGTACCGTCAGGGGCAAGCGGTGCGGCGGCTTCCATCTGCTTTTTCAGCGTCAGGAATACCGTCTGTTCCAGCTCTGCGGCGTTCAGACGCATCTTGTGGCAGCGGCTTTCTACGTCCGCCTCGGAATGGCGGCAGTGATAATATGAGGTTTTCTGCATGGTGCGGGACAGCGCATGACCGCAGCAGCCACAGAAGGCTTTGCCTTTCAGCGGGTAGTCCCGCTTTTTCTTGTTTGGCTGGGAAAATCGGAGCTGGCTGGCCTGCACGGTATCAAACACAGCTTTCTCAACGATGGCCGGGTGATGGTCGGGGATGATGTACCACGATTCTCTGTCCTTCAGGCGGCTTCTGGTGCCGCCTACTTCGAGAACTGCCCGCTTGCCGATCACATACACACCGGTGTAGCGTTCGTCCTCCAAAATGCGGAGAATGGTGGACGAACTCCAAATACCGTGACAGCGGGAAATATCGTGGGTGTGATTGCCGTGCGCCGCTTTGTACTGACCGGGAGTGGGGATGTTTCTGCGGAACAGCTCCCGCGTGATGGCGGTGGCGTTGACACCCTCGGCGGCAAGCTGGAAGATAAGCTGCACGATGGCAGCGGCCTCCGGGTCAGTCTCCATTCTGCCATCGGCGCTTTTGCGGTAGCCGTAGGGACAAATCTTGCTCTGGTACTCGCCGCGCTGCATCTTGGCGTACTTGGCGCTCTTGGTTTTAATGGACATATCGCGGCTGTAATACTCGCTGATGAGGTACTTGAACGCCACGTCCATGCCGCCGGTGTCACCCTTGAATTTGCTGCTGTCAAAATCGTCGCTGATGGAAATGAAGCGGGTATGGAATAGTGGGAACACACGCTCGATGAAGTAGCCGGTTTCAATGCTGTTACGCCCGAAGCGGGAAAAATCCTTGACAATGATGCAGTCGATCTGATTGGCCCGCACCAGTTCAATGAGCTTCTGTACCTGCGGGCGCTCAAAATTCGTGCCGCTGTACCCGTTGTCGATGAACTCCATGATCTCCGCATTCAGGGCTTCGGGCATGGAAGCCGCGTATTCATGGAGAACAAGGCTCTGATTTTCAATGCTCAGGCTATCGTACTTGTAGTCCTCGATGGAGAGGCGGATGTAGAGGGCGATCACATATTTCTGCATTGTTCCAGCACCTCCGCATAGGTTTCAAACTCGCTCTGAAAGCGATAGCGCACCGTGATCTGCTTGTCGTGGGATACCTCGATGCGGTCGATCAGCCGTTCAATGAGTGCGCCGGTCAGCCCACGGTCGGTCTTGATCTGCGCGGCATCCTGTTCCAGCGCCCGGTGCTGCTCAATCTGCGTATCCATCGTCCGCAGGCCGTCCTCCAACTGTTCCATTTCCACGGAGAGGTCGGTAATGCGGCTTTCGTACTTCTCCTTGTAGTCGAAGTATTCATCCTTGGTGAGAACACCTTGGACGAGGTTTTCATATAAGCTCCGCACGATACCGCGAAACCGCTGGATTTCCTGCTTGCGGCTGGTGATCTTCTCCCGCAGCTCAGCGCGGTCAGCGGCCTGTCGGGGCAGCTCTGCAAGGGAGAGGGTATATTGTCCCAGCGCCGTATCAAGCGCATCCTGAAGCATATCTGCCAGCATATCCAGCAACGCATCCTCGCGGATGGTCACGCCGGGGCAGGCATCCTTGCTGATTCGGCTCTGGCTCAGACAATGGTAGAAGTACATATCATCGGACTTCTTGCGGATATTCCGCTGCCGGTGCAGGCTGCCGCCGCAATGAGCGCAGAACACCTTGCCTTTGAACAAATTCGGCGTGTAGGCTTTGACCTCCCGTGCCTTGGCGCGGCTGGCGGTCTGATTGAGAATTTCCTGCACCGCCGCAAACTGTTCCCGGCTGATGATGGCCTCGTGGGTGTCCCGTACCACCGTCCATTCCTCGGCATCGGCCTTGACCTGCCGGTGATCCACGGTTTTGGTCTGTCCTTGAACGAGATCTCCGGTGTAGACCTCGGAGCGAAGAATGACGCCGACTGTTCGGGTCTGCCACTTGCCGCTGCCAAGCAAATTTTCATGGGTGATCTTGCCCTGCATCTTCTTGTAGTGGCTGGGGGTAAGAACGCCTGCTTCGTTCAGCCGCACGGCGATGGTATTCAGGCCAGCGCCCTCGGAAGCCCAGCGGAACATCCGCTGCACGACAACGGCGGCAACGGGGTCGATGATAAGCTGGTGGCAATCGTCCTCCGCTTTCAGATAGCCGTAGGGAGTACGCGCCCCGATGAACTTGCCGTCCTTCATGGCCTGCCGCTGCTGCGCTCTGATCTTTCGCCCAATGTCCAAAGCGTAGGCTTCGTTTATCATGTTCCTCAGCGGGATGATGATACCGGAATGGGCATCCTCCGGGGCGGCGGTATCGAAGTTTTCATTGACCGCAATGAAGCGGACGCTGCGGATGCGGAAATACTGCTCAATGTAGTAGCCGGTGTCGATGGTGTTCCTCCCCAAACGGGAGAGGTCTTTCACAATGACGCAGTTGACGTGACCGGCCTCAATATCTGATAGCATCTGCTGAAAGCCCGGACGGTGGAAGTTTGTCCCGGTCGCGCCGTTGTCGATATAGGTATCGTATACGCTGATCTCCGGGTACTGCTCCAGATAGCGGGCAATAATCATCTGCTGGGTTTCAATGGATACGCTGTGCGTGTGGGTATCCTCCACCGAAAGGCGGACGTAGATCGCGGCGCGGCAAGCGGCGTCGGCCTCCTGAACGGCCACCGCAGCCGTTTCTTTTCTGCTTTTTCTTGCCATGCTCAGCCCACCTTTCTCTGTTCGTAATCTTTCCGCTGCGCTGCCAGCGCCAGAAGCTGCAACGCCTTTTTGTATTCGTCCTCATGGGTAAAGGTAATATCCAGCTCCTTTTTCCCACGGACGCGGATGCTCTGTACCATGTGAATGAGCGCCCTGCGGTCTAAGGTTTCCAGCGTGGAGAACTGCGTAAACTGCGAAATCCAGCGGTTGCGCTCACTCCGGTTTTCCAAAACCTCCGTGAGTTTTTCCTTGAGAACGCGGACGCTCTCGCGGATGTCCGAAGCCTGCTTGGTGTACTTGGCTTTGTAGGAGGCGTATTCTTCCTTGGTAAGCATACCCCCCACAAGACTCTCATAAAGCCGTGACTTGAACTCCAGCACCTGCTCCAACCGGCGCTCATTGTCAGTGATGTGGTCGCTGTATTCCTTGGCAAGCGCCTGATTGATGCTGGACTGGTCAATGCCGGTCAGCAGCGCCTCCAGAGAAGCAATATTGCCGATATAGGCTTTCAGGCTGTCCCGCACACAGTCGATCAGGCTGCTTTCTTTCAGCATGACCGGATGGGCGCAGCCCTTTTTCTTGCCGGTGGGACAATAATAGTAGTGGTACTCCTTGCCGTTTGCACGGTTGGTCTTGCGGGTCATGCGGCTTCCGCAGCACCCGCAGATCAGGATACCGGAGAACAGGTACACCGTGTCCTCGTTGGGAGAAGTCCGGGTATCCAGCCCCTTGATGCGCTGCACCAGCTCAAAATCCTGACGGGCGATCAGCGCTTCGTGGGCATCCGGGACACGCACCCACTCGGAGGCGGGGCGCTGCTCCATCTGCTTGATCTTGTAATGCGGCGTACCCTGTTTGCCCTGCACCAGCGTTCCGGTATAGGTTTCATCCTGCAAGATGCGGATGATGGTGGTAGCTGACCATTTGCAGTCAGCCTTGTCCGCATAGCCCTTTTTCGCGTAGGGCAGGCCGTTGTTCTTCTTGTATGCCAGCGGTGAGAGAATACCCAGCCGATTCAGCTCCGATGCGATCTTGGAGGCGCTTGCGCCCTCCAGCCGCATACGGAAGATGTCGCAGACAACGCGGGCGGCGTAGGGGTCAGGGACGAGCAAATTCTTGTTGTCCTCGGCTTTCATGTAGCCGTACACCGGGAACGCGCCGACGAAATCGCCGTTGCGCCGCTTCACATCCAGCGAGGAACGGGTTTTGATGGAAATATCCCGGCAGTAGGCTTCATTCATAATGTTCTTGACCGATACGGTCAGATCATCGCCGCTGTCGTGGGCGGTGTCGATGCTGTCGGTGATAGCGATGAAACGTACCCCGTAGGCCGGGAATACCCGGCGCAGATACCGGCCAGTTTCGATGTACTCGCGCCCTAAGCGGGAGAGGTCTTTTACGATGACGCAGTTGATATTGCCGTCGGTGACATCCTGCATCATTTCCTTGAACGCAGGGCGGTCAAAGATGATGCCGCTGTATCCATCGTCGATCTTTTCGGAAACGACCTCAATATCCGGGTTGCGCTCCACAAAGTTTTCAATGAGCTTGCGCTGATTGGAAACGCTGTCGCTTTCGCTGGAATGATCGTCGGTGTAGGACAGGCGGATGTAAGCGGTAGCTTTGTACTTAGGCATGAAAAAGCACTCCTTTCTCCCGGACTGCTCCCGCATGAAAAGAGTGGTTATCTGGCTATTAGGTTTTCATCCTTTTCCACACCGATCATAGCACTCTCTGCGGAAAAAAGCGAGGATGTCGCTCAGCGCAAAATGCCTTGCAGACATTCCTCCAACGTAACGCCGTTCCCGGCAAAGCAGGCGTTTACCACGAAATCGCCGCAGCGGAAGCGGTAAGGATTTTTGATCTGGCGGATAAAGGCGGCGATGCGTTCTTCCTTGGGAAGATTTTTGTCAACAGATACTTCCCGGATGTCCACCAGTTCATCCGTGTGGGTTCGAGTTTCGTTTGGCGTTGGCTGCATCATGGCGATCTCCTTTCTCGGTTTGGTGGGTTTCCTCAAGGTCACATGAATGCGCTGACGGGAAAGGCCGTCAGCGCATGGTATCTGACTTTGAGAGGCGGCTGCGCGGGCAGAATTGGAGCCACATAACATAATGGCGAATACCGGCGCAGCCGCTCTGCTTGTCCATTTTAGAAGAACTATCCTATTTGCCACGCGCCCCGGATAGTGGGCATGATGCAGGCCGCCCTTGGCAGGGCTGTCATAACTCCACGATACCGCTGCCTCAAAGAGCTGGCGCATACCGCAGGGTTCCCCCTCAAGTCTGTGGGAGGGCGTGAGCAAGTTTCATTATCCGCCGCGCTGTCATCGCGCCCGATTTGCCGAATCGGGTCTAAGGCTGCGTAGATCGCTCGGATGGCTTGTCCGGAATCACCTCCTTGAAGCCAACGTCGTGGCGGCGCACCTTATGCCGCTATCACGCGGGTTTTGTGCCTGCATCATGGTCTATTCAGTTTTCAACGTTCGGTGAAAGGCTTCGTGGAGAATGTCCCTTCACCTATCGCCGATTTTGGGCCACTTTTGCACCCTGTTTTCAGCAATCAGGGAAAAGTTTTTTCATTTTCTTCATCGCCGCGCCGATGCTCTTGGAAATATTCTGATGGCTGACACCCTCGGCTGCGCCAATCTCATCAACCGTCATCCCATCCACGAAATACATCCACACCCTGCGGAACTGCGTATCCGTCAGGTGCTTCCGAATCTGCGTGACCTTTCTGACGCTGCGGTGGATTGCCTCTGCCCGGTCATGCGCCTGCTCCATGCAGACATCCACGGCAGGAATGGAGGCCGCTTCCTCGGATAGCTCATCCAGCGCAAGCGTGTGATTGGCATAGACGTGAGCTTCCTTTTCGGAGGCGTGATAGTCCTCGTCCGACAGGGCTTTCCATTTCAGAAATTCTTTCTCGCTGGCAAAGTCCTCGCGGGTCAGGCGGATGATGGCTTCGTTGGCATCCATGTAAACGATAGCGTTGGGGTCTTTCTTGTTCAGCGCATAGCTGCTCTTTCTGTTAAACATAATATGTCCTCCGTTTCGGTGTTGGGTGGGTGGTGAACCAGACCAACACCGGCGGAGAACGACAGCCGACAGGAAAACGTAAAAAGGCGCTCGAACAGGCATGATGACCTGAACGAGCGCCTTGCGTGCGAGTGAAAACATGAGTAACGAATTCTGTACCGGGAGGGGCTAAATCACGGATGAACCAAACCGCATAAAAAGAGAGCTGCAACTCGCTTTCGTGAGTGCAGCTCGTCTGGGGGATAGCCGCGTGCTTTTTGAAGTGGACGGCTAATCGGTGCTTATGCTTTTTTACATGACCGCGAGCGGCCTTAGCAGTATCTCCTGTTCATCCGTGACATCATAAAAATACCTCCAACTCGCTGAATGTGATTTGCAGCTCATTCAATGTGAGCTTCATGTGTATTTAAGTGAATTGAGGCTCACTCTACAATGTAGTAGAGGTGATTTACAATGAACTTTCTTGACCTGTTCGCCCAAAAGCTTCGAGAAAAGCGGGAGCAGAAAAAGATCACGCAGCGCGAATTAGCGGAACGGCTTAATATGTGTACCCGAACTGTCATTGAGATTGAAAAGTGCAAGAGCAATCCGAAATTTGAAACGGTTGCGCTGATCTCAGAAGAAATGGACATCAGTCTGGATGGAATCGTGTTCCACGATAGAGCGCCGCAGACCGTTGCCAAGTGCGTTCTTGATTACTTTGCAGGAAAGGGTGAAGAAGAGTCGCAACGGTACATAGACCTGTGCATGAGCGCAGATAAGCTGAAGTGATGTACAGGGGAAAACAAAAGGGCCGATGATTGTCTTTCATGTAGAGCAGCCAGTGGGCTTATATTTTCCCCACTGGCTGCTCTTGTCCGCACAGTTGGAACGACGGGCATTAGTATCCTATTTTTCCTGTTTGTGTGCATCCCGGATCTTTTCAAAGGTGTCCTGACTGATGGCGTGTTCAATCCGGCAAGCATCTCGCTCTGCAATTTCAGGGTCAACGCCAGCTGCGATAAATTGCTCTGTAAAGAACTGATGCCGCTCATAAATTTTTTCGGCAACATTCCGGCCTGTTTCGGTCAAATGCAAAACGTAATCACTATCTACCGTTAAAAAGCCCCCTTCACGCAAAGCCGACACCGCATAGCTTACACTGGCTTTTGAAACTCCAACACGCCGTGCAACATCAATAGAGCGGACAGCACCGTGATTCTTTTGAAGAACCAGCACAGCCTCCAGATAATCCTCTCCGGACGCATGAATCTTCACTATTGTCTCCTTTATGCAAGGCTCCAGCCGGAGGACTTTTTACGGATATTTACAAAATCCTGATAAATCCCGGCTTTTGCTATAAGCTCGTCATGGGTTCCCTGTTCGCTGATCCGTCCATCAGAGATCACCAAAATCTGATCTGCCTGACGGATGGTATTCAGGCGGTGTGCAATCACAAGTAATGTTTTACCCTTTACCAGCTCATTGATTGCCTCCTGGATATAGCTTTCATTATCGGTATCAACACTTGCAGTCGCTTCATCCAGAATGACAATCGGTGCGTCCTTCAAAATGCAGCGGGCGATAGAGATTCTTTGCTTTTCGCCGCCGGACAGAGTAGCGCCGCCTTCACCGATGACTGTCTGGAATCCATCTGGCAGCGCCATGATAAAATCATAGCAGCGGGCTTTTTTTGCAGCCTCATAGACTTCTTCCTCGGTAGCGTCCGGTTTACCCATGCTGATATTGTTGTAAATGGTATCCTGGAACAAGTACACCCTCTGGAAAACCATGCTGATCTGTTCCATCAGTTCGGCGAGAGGTACATCCCGAATATCTGTACCACGGATTGTCACTTTGCCGGATTTCACATCCCACAGCCGCGCCAGAAGGTTCGCAATCGTGGATTTGCCACCGCCAGACGGTCCCACAAGTGCGGTCATGGTATTCTTCTGCATAGAGAAGCTGATGTTGTGCAGGACTTCCTTGTCCTGATAGGCGAAGCCCACATCGCTAAATTGTACTTCTGGCTGATCCGGCTGTGCCTGTGACAGAATATGTTGATTTCCGTTATCGGGAAGTTCGGGCTCGTCCAAAACAGCTTCAATGCGGTCTAATGCGGCATTCATCACGGTCAGTCGGGTTGCTTCTCCATAAAGAGCTTTCAGAGGCCCAAAGAGATCAAAGACAAACAGCAGCACGCCCAAAAGATAAGCCAGGGAGAGTACGCCTTCCTGATGTAAAAAAACGGATAAACCGAAGATAGCGGCAATACCCACGCCATAGAGAATGTTTAAGCCAGTGGTCCACGGTGTCATTTTCTGCTCAAACTTCGTATTGACATCCCTTGATTTTTTGAAGTTTTCCGTTAATTCGTCAGATTTTTCTCCGAGCAGATTGTAACTTTTGATAACCCCAATTCCTTCAGCAAAAGACAAGACCGCATCCGTCAAATTCTCGCTTTGGTTTTGACGCCCGACAGCCTCCTTGAAGGAAACCTTATTCATATATTTTGCAACCAGTGATGCCAGCAAGGTAATGATTACCGCAATCAGCCCAAGTCTCCAATCCAGTACGAACATAAAAACAGCTAAAACCAAAGTAGACAGCATATAGCTCATCATGTTGCCAATGGTACTCATAGAAACTTCCTCAATGAATACCATATCCGTACTGAGAACAGAGCTGATTTTGCCAATATTCCCCGATGTAAAGTAACCCATCGGCATTTTTCTTAAATGATTTCCCAACTCCATCCGTTTATCAGCAAAGATCATAAATCCAGCGGCACTTTGCAGACGGTCGCTCAAATAGTGAACCACTGTCTGAACCACTACAACAGCTAATAATCCAAGTCCGACAAACAGACAGGTCTTTCCAGTCAGCGTATTATCAGCAAACCCGGCCAAGACAATAAACGCCATGAAGATCGGCATTTTGGAGAGAATGGACTCGACAAATGCACATAGAAATGCAGCCTGAATACGGCTTTTATACCTCCCGGAGAGGTTCAGGATTCTTGAAATCAATGCAAACATTTATCTTCCCTCCTTTGCAGTAGATACTTTCCACTCGGCGCTGTCCTGAGCCGCTTTCCACAACTTTTGGTATTCTGGGCAAGCTTGAATCAGCTCCTGATGTTTTCCGGTTGCCACCATCTTTCCGTGATCCATAACGCATATTTGATCTGCGTTCATTATAGCGGGAAGTTTGTGAGCGATAACTACCAAGGTTTTTCCCTTCACCAGCTCCGCAATAGCAGCCTCCATTTTTTCCTCATTTTCTGGATCAGCATAGGCCGTGGCCTCGTCAAGCACTACAATCGGGGCATCCTTCAGTATTGCCCGCGCCAGGGAAATTCGCTGGCGCTGCCCTCCGGAAAGCATTTTCCCCGCATCGCCCGCCATGGAGTGAATACCTTGCGGCAGCTTTTCCAGAAACTCCATACACTGGGCTTTCTTCGCCGCCTCCATTACTTCCTCATCGGTAGCATCCAAACGTCCAAGACGGATATTTTCCAGCAGGGAGGTGTTAAACAGGTACTGATCCTGAGCCACATAGGAAATGCGGCTGTTCAATGCCTCCAGGCTCATATCACAAAGTTTCTGCCCGCCAATGGAAATGCTCCCTTTCTGCGGGTCATAGTAGTGGATCAACAGTTTTGCAAGGGTGCTCTTGCCAGAACCGGATTCACCAACCAGGGCAGTTTTTTGTCCTGCTTTTGCCACAAGGGTAATATCGTGGAGGACTTCGTTTTCCGCTATTATCGGTTTCCCATCTGGGCCAGGCTGTGTCGTCTGATACGCAAAGGAAACATGATCGTAAGAAATGTTAAAATCCTGTCCGTGGAAATCATCCTCAGCAGCTTGCAGCGGTGCCGCATTTAACATCTGTTCAAGTGCCGTGATCTTATAATTCAGATTCGGAATCGTCTCCATAAAGCCCAGTGCTTTCAGGAGAGGAATCCCAATGCTGAGGGAAAGGCAGAGGACTAAAATCAAATCAGGTAAAGTGCTTATGCCACAGAGAACAAACCATGCCCCAAGAGGCAAAGTCAGAATAACAGTGCAGGGCAGCAGACTTCCGTATATCGCCATCCAGGGCCAGGCGGCCTTATACCATGCCAAGGTATAATCCCGATAGTCCGTTACATCCTTGCGGAAGTTCTCGTAAGATTCACTCTCCCGGTTGAAAACCTTGACAACCTCCATACCATTGATGTACTCAATGATCGTGTTGTTCATTTTCTGTGCAGACTGATAGTAGGGACCCATGCGCTTCATTCCAACAGAGTACATAATGACCATGGAGAGCAGGCTGATCGGGATAGAGGCCAAAGACATAAGAGCCAGTTTCCAGTCCGCACAAAACATAGCAACATAAATCACCAGCGGGATCAGCAAATTTGCGATACCCTCCGGGACTGAATGAGCAAGGAGCAATTCCAAGCTGTCCACATCATCGACAAACAGCTTTTTGATTGTCCCTGTCCCTTTTTCCTCCACAATGCCAAGGGGAAGTTTCTCAAACTTCTCTTGCAGAGATACCCGCAGCCGGAACAATGTGTTATATGCTGCTTTATGAGAAATTGATAATCCCCATCCATATAAAACCGCCTGCAAAACAAGACAGATCAAAACCCCTATAACACGCAATAAAACAAATTCTGTCTCAACAGAATCGCCCATAACCAATGGTGAAATGACCTGATAGGCCAGCACAAAAGGCAGGATGCCCATAAGAACGCTGACCAGTACGACAACCGTGGCCACATACATATTTTTCTTATATGGCCCTGCGTACTCAAAGATTTTTTTGAACATAAGCCCTCCTTATATTGAGCCGTACTGTCTGTGCTTCAAAAACAAGAGG
>OFME01001539.1_pt1 | contig 12423 bp, 9 predicted proteins | sample 1541381 | NCBI WGS metagenome assembly OFME01 (sample SAMN04209243, study PRJEB22552) | human gut metagenome | biome: gut; material: feces | host: Homo sapiens | place: USA: Oklahoma
AACATATCCTCACCATTATAATTGGTAAAGGAAAATCCTGTTCCGGTATTCTCATACTCATTGTATGGCTCCACCGTATCTTTCAATCCACCTGTCTCACGTACGATCGGCACGGTTCCGTAACGAAATGCCATCAGCTGTGTCAGACCACATGGTTCAAACCGGGACGGCATCAGAAACGCATCGGCAGATGCATACAATTTCTGAGCCAGATCAGAATCATAACAGATATTGGCCGATACCCGGTCTCCATATTTCCATGCAAAGTGCCGGAACATATTTTCATAACGCTCTTCACCTGTTCCAATCACAACAAACTGTGTATTATCATCCAGGATACGTTCAAAAACATAATCTATCAGATCCAGCCCCTTCTGATCTGTCAGACGGGAGATCAGACCGATCATGTATTTCTTCTTATCTACAGTCAATCCCAGCATCTCCTGCAATTTCACTTTATTCTCAGATTTCTTCTTGCGGAAATTATCACGGTTATAATTTACAAACAGCTTCGGATCCGTCTCCGGATTATAAATATCATAATCAATCCCATTCACAATACCCTGCATATCAAAATGCCGTGCAGAGAGCAGACCATCCAGTCCTTCCCCATAATACGGTGTCTGAATCTCCTGCGCATAAGTATCGCTGACTGTCGTGATGTAATCAGCGTAAACAAGTCCGCCTTTGAGCATATTTGCATCTTTCTGGAACTCCAGCTTATCCGGTGTAAACAATTCCTTTGGGAATCCGGTGAGTCCCATCATAGTCTTCACATCCCAGATACCTTGAAATTTCAGGTTGTGGATCGTCATGATTGTTTTCATGCCCCAAAAGAACATATCGCCCTGGAACTCTGTTTTCAAAAATACCGGGATCAAACCTGCCTGCCAGTCATGACAGTGAATCAGATCCGGCTGAAAACCAATCTGCGGCAGCATAGATAATACCGCTTTATCAAAAAATGTAAATTTCTCAATATCATAACGGATATCTCCATATGGAAGAAAACAGTCGAAATATTCCTGGTTGTCAATGAAATAATAAGTAATCCCATCCAGCTCATATTTCAGAACACCTACATATTTACTCGGCACGTACGGACCGGTTCCCATATAAAAATGTGTGACATATTCAAACTGATTCCGATATTTTTCCGGAATGCAGGAATAATTCGGAATCACAACCCGAACATCCCATTCTTCTTTATCAAACTGTTTTGGAAGTGCGCCGCACACGTCGGCAAGTCCTCCGGTTTTGATAAACGGTACACACTCTGAAGCAGCAAATAAAACCTTTTTCATTTTGAACCCCCTGACTTTCATTCCCGGATGCAGATCCGGATTGCATTCAAATTTATTGATTTCATTATACCATAGGAACGGTGCAATGTAAAAGGTCACTTATCAAATCCTAACAAAAAATGACCGGTGTCTTCGCTTTGTAACACCGGCCATTTTTGTTTTCCTATGATTTCATTGTAATGGGAAGCGATTACTCGTCCCAGTTATGATATACCTGCTGTACATCATCATCTGCATCCAGCAGATCCAGAATCTTGTTAATGCAATATAAATCCTGCTCATCTGTCAGTTCTACATAAGTCTGCGGAATCATAGTAACTTCAGCACTTGCCATTTCAATTCCCGCATCCTCTAATGCCTGTCTTACTTCACTGAAAGAATCCGGATCAGTGATGATTTCAAAACTATCCTCTTCCTCACTGAAATCCTCTGCACCTGCATCCAGTGCTGCCATCATCAGATCATCTGCATCCATATCACAGTTCTCTTTATCAATGATGATCTGACCTTTTTTATCAAACATATAAGATACACAGCCCGGTGTTCCTACATTTCCTTTTCCTTTTGTAAAAGCATTTCTTACATTTGCTGCTGTACGGTTCTTGTTATCTGTCAGTGCGTCAACAATGATCGCTGTACCGCTCGGACCATACCCTTCATAAGAAACATACTCATAATTTACGGAATTTGCATCTCCGGCAGCCTTTTTGATACCACGGTCAATCGTATCATTCGGCATATTATTTGCTTTTGCTTTTGCGATAACATCACGGAGTCTGCTATTATTTGCAGGATCCGGTCCACCCTCTTTTACTGCAACTGCAATCTCACGTCCGATAATGGTAAAAATTTTTCCTTTTGCAGCATCATTTTTTTCTTTTTTATGTTTAATATTTGCAAACTTTGAATGTCCTGACATTTTTATCTCTCCCTATCTTTTTTCGAAACTATCCGCTATTATAGCACACTATCTCTATTCTGACAAGATTTGTTTCTCTTCCTTCAGCGGTTCTTTTGTTACACGAACAGTCCTTATTACCCTATGTTCCACCAGCAGCACATCAAACCGGTAACCGTACGCAGAGACCTGATAGTGTTCCCCGTTCACCGGGATTTTGTTGATCCGGGAGATCAGAAATCCACTCAGTGTATCAAAATCCTCCAGTTCTTCCCCCTGGATTTCCAGAAGTTCGCACACATCATCAAAATCCGTCATTCCATCAATGACATAACTGCCGTCTGCTTCCTCCACAATCTGCTCTTCTTCCGCATCATGTTCATCAAAAATATTTCCGACGATCTCCTCCAGAATATCTTCCATCGTCACAAGACCGGAAGTTTGACCGTATTCGTCCACCACGATCACCATATGGATTTTCTGGGACTGCATGTTCTTAAACAACACATCAATATTTCGTGTCTCCGGAATAAAAGATGCCGGGCGGATCAGATCATTGATCTTCGTCAGTTGCTGCTCCATATTCGTCTGATCCAGCATCTGGTTCAAAATATCCTTAATATGTATGATACCGATAATATTATCAACATCATCCAGATATACCGGATAACGGGAATATCCCATATCCCGGATCTCTGTCAGCACTTCCTGCAGAGAGCAGGTGCCGTCCAGTGCCATGATCTGCTTGCGATGAGTCATAATATCCTTCGCCTCTTTCTGATCCAGGGTAAAAATATTATTGATCATCTCCGCTTCACTTTCCTGCAGCACACCATTCTCATGCCCTTCATTTACCATGGACATAATTTCCTGCTCTGTCAGATCTTCTCCGGCCGTCCACCGTCCCTTTCCAAATATTCGCTTAAAACCTTTTCCGAATGTATTAAACGGACTACTGTCATCCTCCATTGTCTCATACTCCTCCTATGTAATTTACAATTCCAGACTGATTCGCAGCGCCTTTCCTACTTTTTCCATAATTTCACTGTCCAGATGACAGATTTTATCTTTCAGGCGCACTTTATCTATGGTTCGCAGCTGCTCCAGCAGAATCACAGAATCTTTCACCATATGATAGCGGACTGCATTCAGCTCGATATGGGTCGGTAATTTTGCTTTATTCATCCGTGATGTGATTGCTGCACATATCACGGTAGGGCTGTGCCGGTTGCCGATATCATTCTGAATGATCAGCACCGGTCGCACACCCCCCTGCTCCGATCCAACCACCGGTCGCAGATCTGCATAATAAATATCTCCTCTTCGAATCAACATGTCACACACTCCATCTGTTCAGGTTGTTTTCATTCTTCCCATTTTCAGCGTGCGTATTCTGTTTTCATCGAAATTTTTTCAGCATCTGCCCGGGCTATTTCTGTTTTACATAAACCCGTGGGATTCTCTTGTTGAGATCGCAGACAAATTCATAATTAAACCGGCCGGACAGATCTCCAAGTTCCTCTAGCGTGATACACTCTGCACCATCTCTTCCAATGAGAGTTACTTCATCTCCCGGACATACATCTGCAATATCTGTCACATCCACCATCATCTGATCCATGCAGACTCTTCCACAAATTGCTGCACGTTTGCCATGAATCAGCACATAACCCTGATTGGACAGGCTGCGCGGATAACCGTCCGCATATCCTACCGGCACCGTTGCGATCCGCATCGGATGCTCCACCTCAAATGTTCCACCATAACTGATGATTCGTCCCGGTTCCAGTTCTTTGACATGCACCACATGACTTTTCAGGGAAAGCAATGGCTGCAGATCAATATTTTCTTTATTCACTTCATCCGACGGCCACAGACCATATAAAATAATGCCCGCCCGGACAATATCTTTGTTATATTCCGGCAGATCCACAATACCTGCACTATTTGATACATGGTGGACCGGAATAGACACCTGACGTTCCTTCAGCCAGGTGATCATCTGCTCATAAGCAGCTTCCTGTTTCTTTGTAAATGCTTTATCTGTTTCATCTGCTTTGGAAAAATGAGTAAAGATTCCTTCTATCATAATATGCGGCAGCTTTGCAATCTGTGCGATCTCATCTGCAGACTGCTCCGTCACCTGAAAACCGATACGGCTCATGCCGGTATCAAGTTTGATATGGATCTTACAGATCTTATCCTGTCTCATTGCTTCCTCAGACAGCTGTTTTGCACGTATCAGAGAAAAAACTGCCGGACGCAGATTTTCCTGTACGATCTGTGCATCGTATTCCGGAAACGTATAGCCCAGGATCAGAATCGGTTTTTTGATTCCGTTCGTATACAATTCCTCCGCTTCTTCCGGCGTTGCGACTGCGTAACCCCAGACATCCTCCCGTTTTTCCATGACTTCTGCAAGTGGAACGGCACCGTGCCCGTAACCATCTGCCTTCACCACGGCAATAATCTTCGTTTCCTTTCTGATACAGCGATGTATTTCATCCAAATTATGTGTTAATGCATCCAGATCAATGTCTGCACATATTCTCCGATATTCTTTCATTGTCTTTTTGTGTCCTCCTGTTTCCGCAACACATCCATAAGTCCATCCACAATATCACTGGCCATCATAGCACAATGTCCCACACGTTCTGCCGCTGCATCTCCTGCCAGTCCATGGATAAAGACACCAAGGGCTGCCGCCAGATACATATCCAGCTTCTGCGCCAGAAGCGCTCCGACCACACCGCTGAGCACATCTCCGGCTCCGGCTGTTGCCATACCGTGATTGCCACTGACATTAATATAACTTTGTCCATCCGGCTGTGCTGTGATCGTTCTTGCATCTTTTAAAACTACAGTAATCTGATGCTCCATTGCAAACTCCTGTGCTGTCTGTACCAGCCGGTCCCTGATTTCAGTGATCGGCCGGCCGGTCAGTCTCGCCATCTCGCCCAGATGCGGTGTGATCACCAGAGGAGACTGTACCAGTTTCCACCAGTCCGGATGCTTTGAGAGAAGATTCAGGGCATCCGCATCACACAGGCACGGAACCTGTATCCGTTTTAACAGTTCATACAACATACGTTCCGACAAATCCGACTGACTGATTCCGGGACCTGCCACTACAGCATCTGCCCAGTGCAATTGTGTTTCTACAAATTTTACCACATCTGTCCCGTTATTGTAAACTGCCAGAACTGCCTCCGGCACCTGTTCCTGCAAAATTATCCGGTTTTCTTCCACCGTTGCCACCCTTACCAGACCACAGCCCATGCGATAAGCTGCTTTTGCCGCAAAAACAGCTGCTCCTGCCATCTGCTTCGATCCCGCCAAAATCAATAATTTTCCGTAGCTTCCCTTATTCGAACGGTTCACACGCCGCGGCAATCGTTTCAGATCCGATGTCTCCAGCACCTTCAGTTCCGGTTTGATCTCATACAAACTCTGCTCATCGATGCCAATATCTGCCACTTTCAGCTCACCAGTATATTCTGCTCCCGGATACAACAGCTGACCGGCTTTGATAAATCCAAAGGTCACCGTCAGATCTGCTACAAACGCTGTTCCCATAACAGCACCGGTATCAGCAGAAATGCCGGATGCGATATCCACTGCCACTTTATATCCATCCTGTTCCGTCATTTTCTGAAGAATTTCTGCATATTTTCCCGTTACCTCACGGCTGAGCCCGATGCCAAACAAAGCATCTACGATCACGTCCACGATGTCTTTTGGATACTCATCAGAAATTTCCACTCCATACTGTTCTGCAATAAACATCTGCCGTTTTGTTTCCTCCGTCGCTTTTTCCCGGTTTCCGGCAAAATAAATTGTCACATTGTATCCCTTCAGATAAAGCAACCGTGCAACCGCCACGCCATCTCCTCCGTTGTTCCCGGACCCGCATACTACCAGCACTTTTGTCGCCGGATTTGGATAACGCTTTACAATCTCCTGCATCGTTGCCAGGGCAGCCCGCTCCATCAGAACTGCTGAGAGCATTCCCCGTCGCCGCATCGTATTTTCATCACACTGCTTCATTTCACGACTGTTCAAAATATATTTCATGACAGTTCCTTCCCTTCTATAACAAAACGCAATTTCCTATCATCATATGCTAAAAGCGCCCTGTCCTTACAACAAAGCGCTTTTTATTCCCTACCTATTTATCATCCTGCCTGCGAACAATGTTATAAGACAGCTGCATTAAACTGTCCGATAAATGAACATTTTCTACAACGACATCATCTGGAAGTTCCAAATCCAGATGTGCAAAATTCCAGATCGCATGGATGCCAAGTTCTACCAGCTTTTCCGCTGCCTGTTCTGCTTTTTCCTTCGGAAGTGTCAGAACTGCAATATCCACACGCTGTGTCTTTAAAAACTCCGGAAGTTCATCCATCATATGTATCTCAATTCCACGTACTGACAATCCAGCCAATGCCGGATTTACATCAAATAATCCTGTGATCACAAATCCACGTTTTTCAAATTTTACATAATTTGCCAGTGCCTGTCCCATATTACCGGCTCCGACAACAATAATATTATGCTGTCTGTCAAGACCAAGAATCTTACCGATTTCCTCATACAGATACTGTACATTATAACCATATCCTTGCTGACCAAATCCGCCAAAATTATTCAGATCCTGCCGAATCTGTGATGCTGTAACTTTCATGCGGACACTGAGTTCATTGGATGAAATCCGTTCGACTCCATCATCCAATAATTCTCCCAGATATCGATAATATCGAGGCATGCGCCGTATGACAGCCTGTGAAATTTCCTTCTGCATTGTTTCTATACTCCTTCAACCATCTGCAACGTTCTGCAGTTATCTATGGTTATTATATACAGTTCATTTCTTTTTGTCAATTTTTTATCAATCCGATGCAAGTGCTTCCCACTCTTCATACAGACCATCCAGTTTTTCCTGGACTTCCACCTGCTCACTGTGCAGTTTTCCTAGTTTGGCTGAATTAGTAGCCACCGCCGGATCCTGGAACTGTTCCTCCAGCTCCGACAGTTTTTCCTCCAGAGATTCAATTTCTTCCTCAATCTTTTTCACACGGTTCTGGATTTTGCGCTTTTTGGCCTGCTCTTCTTTCTGAGACTGCCAGTCTGTTTTCCCCTCAGAAACATCTTCTTTCACAACTTCCACCGTCTCACCGGTATTCAGATAGGCCCGTTCATTTGTTTCTTTTTTCTCCAGATAATAATCATAATTGCCAATGTAATTGACAATCTTCTGCTCTGTCAGATTCAGAATCCGGGTCGCTGTCCGGTTAATAAAATAACGGTCATGAGATACAAACAACACCGTTCCCTCATAACGGTTCAGAGCCGATTCCAGAATCTCTTTGGAAGCGATATCCAGATGATTCGTAGGCTCATCCAAAATCAGGAAGTTTGCCTCAGAGAGCATCAGTTTTGCCAGTGACAGACGACCGCGCTCACCACCACTTAAATCACTGACCCTTTTAAACACATCGTCCTCGGTAAATAAAAATGCAGCAAGAATATTTCGAATCCTGGTCTGGGTCAGTTTTGGATAATCGTCCGCAATCTCCTCCATCAATGTCTTCTCCATATGAAGAACCTGCTGCTCCTGGTCGTAATATCCGATTTTCACATTCGTTCCCAGTGTGAATGAACCTGCATCTGCATCCACTTTTTCATTTAATATTTTTAAAATCGTTGTTTTTCCGGTTCCGTTCTGACCGATGAGAGCCACCCGTTCGCCACGCTTGATTTCAAAAGAAATGTCCTGAAACAGTTTCTTTTGATCATAAGCTTTGGACAGACCTTCCACCCGCAGTACATCGTTTCCGCTAATAACAGAAGGAGTCAGTGTCATATGCATCTCAGATTTTTCTTCCTGCGGTTTTTCCAGTACATCTATTTTTGCCAGCTGTTTTTCACGACTCTCCGCACGCTTTATCGATTTTTCACGATTGAAAGATTTCAATTTTTCGATAACTGCTTCCTGATGTTTGATTTCCCGCTGCTGATTGTAATAGGCACGCAGTGCTTCCTCCCGGGCAAATGCTGCTTTCTTCGCATACTCCGTATAATTGCCGTCAAAAACCGCAGATTTATGCATACTGATTTCCACTACTTTTGTGACAATCCGATCCAGAAAATACCGGTCATGGGCAACAATCACAACAGCACCTTTGTAATTCATCAGAAATGTCTCCAGCCACTGAATAGATTCGATATCCAGGTGGTTCGTCGGCTCATCCAACAGGATGATATCCGGATGAGTCACCAGCAGACGCGCCAGAGACACACGTGTCTTCTGTCCACCGGACAGTTCGTTGCAATGTTTCTCAAAATCATCCTCGGAAAATCCAAGACCTTTTAACACACCGGAAACCTCACTGCGATATGAATAACCATCCCTGGCTTCAAACTCATGCAGCAGCTTATGGTAGCTCTCCATATAAGATTCCATCTCTTCTTTTGATACAGACTGCATTCCTTCTTCCAGTTCACGGATTTTCTGCTCCATATCAATGAGCTGGCGTTTTCCTTCCAGTACTGTCTCATAGATTGTCCGTGCATCGTCCATATCCTGATGCTGTGCCAGATACCCCAGTGTCTTTCCTTTTGCCAGGGTCACCGTACCTTCATCCGCCGGCAGTTCCCCAACAATAATTTTCAACAGCGTGGATTTTCCGGCACCGTTGATTCCTACAATCGCCACTTTTTCCTGATCTTCCACATGAAAACTCACATTTCGGATCACCGGTTCCACACCAAATGATTTGCTGATATTTTGACATGCTAAAATCATATGTTTTCTTCCTCACCTTAAAAATGGAATCCTGCAGTCCGCAGGATTCCTGTTTTTCATTTTTCTTTATCGAATCAGTGTCCATTTATGCCGGATAGATCTGAGTCTTTCTGTTCTATCTGACTCTGAACCATGCTTCGTATTTGGCAACTTGCAGAATCAGCGATTAAAGCAACACTGCTTTTTGTGTACTTCTTATGCGTACAGTTTCTCCAGTGTCTCACGAATTGCTTTGATAAAATCAAGGCTGTTCAATACAACCGGGTTTTCTAATTCTGTAATTAATGCCAAATCTTTTGTCATTTTACCAGATTCTATTGTATCAATACAAGCTTTTTCCAGATTATCTGCAAATTTTACTAATTCCGGCAGACGATCCAGTTCTCCACGTTTGCGCAATGCACCGGTCCATGCAAAAATCGTTGCTACAGAGTTGGTAGATGTCTCCTCGCCAGCCAGATGTTTGTAATAATGTCTCATAACGGTTCCGTGTGCAGCTTCATACTCGTATACGCCACTTGGGGAAACCAGTACAGAAGTCATCATAGCCAGAGATCCGCATGCAGAGGAGATCATATCACTCATAACATCACCGTCATAGTTTTTGCAGGCCCAGATAAATCCGCCTTCCGCTTTCATGACACGGGCAACCGCATCATCGATCAGTGTGTAGAAATACTCGATGCCTGCAGCATCAAATTTTTCTTTGTACTCTGCATCATAGATATCCTGGAAAATATCTTTGAATGTATGATCGTATTTTTTGGAAATCGTATCTTTTGTTGCAAACCAGAGATCCTGCTTCAAATCCAGTGCGTAGTTGAAGCAGCTTCTTGCAAAACTCTCGATGGATTTGCAGATATTATGCTGTCCCTGAACGACACCTGCACCTGTAAAGTTGTGTACAAGTTCTCTTACCTCTGTTCCGTCCTCAGCAGTATAAACCAGTTCAACTTTTCCCGGTCCCGGAATCTTCATCTCAGAAGCTTTGTATACATCACCGTAAGCGTGACGGGCAATGGTGATCGGTTTTTTCCAGTTCTTTACGCATGGCTCAATGCCTTTTACCTTGATTGGTGTACGAAAAACTGTTCCATCAAGGATCGCACGAATGGTTCCGTTCGGGCTCTTCCACATTTCTTTTAAATTATACTCTTTTACGCGGGCTGCATTTGGTGTGATAGTTGCACATTTTACAGCTACACCGTATTTCTGTGTGGCATAAGCAGAATCGAAAGTTACCTTGTCGTCTGTTTCATTTCTGTACTCCAGTCCCAGATCGTAATACTCTGTCTTCAGATCTACAAATGGAAGTAATAACTCGTCTTTGATATATTGCCAGAGAATTCTGGTCATTTCGTCTCCATCCATTTCAACTAACGGTGTGGTCATTTTAATTTTTTCCATGGTAATTATCCTCCGATCCTTATTTCCCGTTTTTCTGATTCTCTACACTTGATTCCTGCAGCAGATTATCCCAGCCACAGTGATCGATATTTTCAATGGTTCTCATGATATGTTGATTTGCCAGCATTTGTGCTTTCTCCGGATCATGATCATGAATGGCCTGTGCGATCATCCGGTGCTCATCATTTGATTTTTCCGAACGCTCTTTTGATTTCAAAGTCATCTTACGTACCCGTTGCACATAATTATGAAAATCTGTCAGTACCCCGGCCAGCACTTTGCTTCCGGATGCCTGATATAATGTCTCATGAAACTTATTATCCAATTCAAATACCTGACCACTATGTCCCTTCGACACATGAAACTCTGTCAGGTATACAATTTCTTCCAGTTCCTCAATCTGCTCCGGAGTGGCTTTTTTCGCTGCCCACTTGGCACACAAACCTTCCATCACAGATCGTATCTCATAAATATCATTCAGATCTTCCTTGGAAAATCCGGTCACATGTGCGCCTTTGTTCGGTGTGATAGTCACCAGCCCCTGAAGTTCCAGCTGACGCAATGCCTCACGTACCGGAGTCCGGCTGACCCCCAACTCATCGCCTATCGTTTTTTCCTTCAATTCCTCATCCACTGCATATTTGCCGGACAAAATGTCTTCCTGTAGTTTATGAAATACTTTTTCACTAAGCGAATGGTTATCTCCCATCCTGTTTTGCCCCCTTATTATAAAATAATACCCAGTTCCTGGCAACACTCTGTAATTTTAACAACCAGCTCGTTATCTGTCAGAACAGTTACACGGCCTTCATCATACTGCTCATCTACCCAGTCTTTCAGTTTATGCACCAATTCTGAGTTTTTGTCCAGATGACGCTCCTGCGGCAGTCTGTAATAGCTGTTGATCCAGTGTGCGATTCCAGCCAGACCGGAAGTATTGGAAATAGATACCAGTGCCGGTCTCTTTAAGAATTTTTCTGTATCAAAAATATTGTAGATTTCTTCGTTTTTCAGCAATCCGTCTGCATGGATTCCGGCTCTTGTTACATTGAAGTTCTTGCCGGCAAACGGTGTTCTGCTCGGAAGTGTGTAATCCAGATCCTTTTCAAAATAATCAACCAAGTCTGTGATCACGGTAGTATCCATGCCATCCAGTGTTCCTTTCAGCTGTGCATACTCAAATACCATTGCCTCCAGTGGTGTGTTACCGGTACGTTCACCGATACCAAACAGAGAACAGTTGACACCACAGGCGCCATACAGCCATGCTGTGGTAGAATTGGTAACCGCTTTATAAAAATCATTGTGTCCATGCCACTCGATCAGTTCAGACGGTACACCGGCATGTGTGGTCAGACCGTAAATGATACCCGGTACGCTTCGCGGAATAACAGCACCCGGGAAGTTAACACCATATCCCATCGTATCGCAGGCACGCACTTTGATCGGAATCTTGTATTCATCCATCAGTTTCATCAGTTCCACACAAAACGGAATCACAAATCCGTAAATATCAGATCTTGTGATATCTTCCAAATGACAACGTGGGCTGATACCTGTCTCCAGACATTCACGGATGACACTCAAATAATGATTCATGGCCTCACGTCTGGTCATTTTCATTTTATAGAAAATATGGTAATCGGAACAGCTGACCAGGATACCTGTCTCACGCAGTCCGATATCTTTTACTAATTCAAAATCCTGTTTGCTTGCTCTGATCCAGCTTGTAACTTCCGGAAACTTATATCCGCGTTCCATACATTTGTAAACTGCATCACGGTCTTTTTTGCTGTACAGGAAAAACTCACTCTGGCGGACAATTCCCTTCGGACCACCCAGTTTATGCAAATAATCGTAAATCGTTACAATCTGATCGGTAGTGTACGGAGCTCTTGACTGCTGTCCGTCACGGAATGTCGTATCTGTGATCCAGATATCGTCCGGCATATTATGCGGTACAATTCGGTCATTGAACGCAATTTTCGGAATCTCTTCATATGGGA
>OFME01001557.1_pt1 | contig 12295 bp, 8 predicted proteins | sample 1541381 | NCBI WGS metagenome assembly OFME01 (sample SAMN04209243, study PRJEB22552) | human gut metagenome | biome: gut; material: feces | host: Homo sapiens | place: USA: Oklahoma
ATAGGCAGCGATTTCACTCGCTGCCTAAATTCCCGTTAAACCGATATCCTACACCTCGTACTGTTTGTATATATAATGGTTGTCCAGGATCATCTTCTATTTTTTCTCTGATATTGCAGATATGTCGCATAACCACATTATAATCACCGGAATAAGGTTCATTCCATACCAGATCATAAACCATTTCTTTTCCAAATATTCTACCTGGACTTTTCGCTAAAAGAAGTAAAATATCATATTCATATTTTGAAAGATGAACATCACTATCATTCTTTTTAACAATTCGTTCCTGTAGATATATTTTTAATTCTCCAAACCTTATAATTTCCGGTATGAATTGGTTTTTATGTTCCCAGCTAGTCAATATGTTTTCACTTATGCTTCCATTAGCATCTGTGATTCTCTCAATAATTTCTATCTTTTTCACCTTTATTGCCTCTACATTATTAATTTTATATTCTATATATCATCTGCCATTTGACTTTTTTCTTCTACAAGTAATATAATATATTTATTACATATGTAGGATTTAGCAGGAGGATTTTATTATGTCACTACCCCAAATTTCAGAAGCCGAATTTGAAGTTATGAAAATTGTATGGAAATATGCTCCCATCAATACAAATGAAATTACAGAAAAACTTACTCTAACTACCAGCTGGAGTCCAAAAACAATTCAAACTCTTATCAAGAGACTTGTTTCCAAAAAAGCTCTTTCCTACGAAAAACAAAGCCGGGTATTTGTCTATACTCCATTAGTCCAAGAAGATGAATATATACGCCAGGAAAGCAATTCTTTTTTAAAGCGATATTATAATGGAAATCTTTCTTCTATGCTGGCTTCTTACCTTGAAGACGATAAGCTCTCTTCAACAGAAATTGATAACTTACGCCATTTATTATCAAAACATCAGAAATAGGAGGTTTTGAATGAGCAACTGGATTATCCACTTTTTAATCAGTAATATCTTCATATGTATTTTTACACTTGTAATAATCGGAACAAAAAAACTTCTGAAAAAATATTTATCTGCGGCTACACAGTACCATCTCTGTTTTCTTTTATTTTTACTACTTGCCGTGCCATTTTTTCCTGTACAGATTCATGGCTCACAACTTTTTTCATGGTTACATTTTTTTCAAACTGACTTAGGACTTAACTCTGGTACCGACACGCTATCCGAACTTACCAGTAATACACAAAATATTTTGTTAAACCAGGTGAATGATTTTTCAGTTTCCATCAGTAGTCAATTTTCTGGAGGCTTGAATACCATACTCTTTCTAATATGGATAACGGGTGTTATGATTATGTCAGTCCTCACCCTTCATTCATTAAACTATGTACGTTCCATAAAAAGATCTGCTCTCCCGCTTCAAAATCAGCAGGTAAAAACTATTTATTACAATTGTTTAAAGGAACTTAAAATCTCTCACCCAGTATCAGTCTACAGTACTGCATTTTTAAAATCACCAGTTTTAATCGGAATAATACATCCCAGAATTTACATTCCCATCCATTTAATTTCCGAACTGAATCCTGATGATATGCGTTTTATGCTGCTACACGAATTACAGCATTACCGTCACAAAGATACATTTATTGGCTTCCTCATGGTCATAAGTAATATACTCTACTGGTTTAACCCTTTTGTTTGGTACACTTTAAAAGAAATTCTCTGTGACCGTGAAATAGCCTGTGATTCTGCTGTATTGCAGATGATTTCTGCTGATGAATACCAAGCTTATGGAACTACACTGATTAATTTTGCAGAAAAAATATCCTCTTTTTCCTCTCCACTGGCAGTTGGAATGTCCGGAAATTTCAGGCAGATGAAACGACGTATTCTCAACATCGCCGTTTTTAGGAAAGAAACTCTTTATCAAAAAATGAGAGCATTGATAATTTATCTGGTCATTAGTGCTGTTTTTATTGGATGTACACCCATTTTATCCATTGATGCCTCTACTCAAAGCGTATATCATTTTAGTGATACAGACAAAAATATCTCCCTGTTAGATATATCCGAAACATTTGGAACATATGATGGATCATTTGTTTTGTATGACAATAATTTGGATTCCTGGAAAATATACGATCTTGAAGAAGCCACCAAACGTATTCCGCCAGAGTCTACCTACAAAATATACGATGCATTATTAGGGTTGGAATCCGGAATCATCACACCAGAACACTCTTCCATGACATGGAATGGTGATGCCTTTCCTTTTCCATCCTGGGAAGCTGATCAGGATTTAAACTCTGCTATGCAAAATTCCGTTAACTGGTATTTCCAGGCAATTGATTCGCAGCTCGGAATTAACAGAGTCCAGGAATTTTTGAATAAAATAGAATATGGAAACCAGACAACCAGTTCAAATCTGGATTTATACTGGTCCGATTTTTCATTAAAAATCTCGCCTTTAGAGCAAGTAACATTATTGAAAAAATTTAACACAAATGAATTCCATCTAAATTCCCAAAATGTATTTTCTGTTAAAAATGCTATAAAAATTGCCAGTACACCTAATGGTAATTTCTACGGAAAAACTGGAACCGGTCGTGTCAACGGACAGGATATCAACGGCTGGTTTATCGGATATGTAGAAACTTCCGATAACAGCTATTATTTTGCAACCAATATCCAAAGTGATTCTAATGCAACTGGCAAAAAAGCATTTGAAATCACTTCTGATATCTTAAAAAAATTACATATATGGAATTAACAAATATGAAAGGGCTGATAGTTGTTATCAGTTCTTTCTTTTTATTCTATATTGATATTTGGGAACTTCTTTCGTACCATTATTCAGAATTTTATTCCCCATATATTTAAAACTCTTATCATCGTTGAACTTAACAGTCAGCTCACTTGTAATAACGGCATCATTACATATAAATGTATCACATACAGCATCAACAACCAACACACTGTTTCCCTCTCCGCTATCTCTTATTTCAACGACCTCCGGTAAAGATGTTCCAAAATAAGTAGGGCTATAATTTAAACAGCCTAATCGTTCCCAGTCATAAGTTTGATGTTCCGAATCAAATACTGCCCATTTTTTAATTTGCTCCGCTGTTATCGGCAAAAACTCCATTATCAGATTTTCAAACTCTTCTGCCGGAATTCCACTTGAGTTACCTGAAAACTCATATCTCTCCCCGTATTTCATTCGATATAAATATTCATATAAACCATTATAATCTAACCCTTCCATATCAGATCTATCCCAATCAGAACATAAAAGATTATTCCCCTGATATCCAAGCAAATACACACACCTCTTTGAAACTTCCCTGCATTCATCACTTAAAGGTTTAATTCTTATCATAGAACTGCCATCAACCGCTTCTGATACTTCCGGATACTTTGGAACGCATAGCGTATAACCAAACCAGCCTTTTTCTGTATATTTCCATTCTTCTATCCTTGTATACGAAACATATACAATAGATGGATTGTCGTTCATACCCCAAACAGCTTTCGCAGCCAACAAATACATATCTGTCCCATCATAATTGAATTTGAGTCTTTCTATCCCACCATCCCTGTTAATCCTATATAAGACGATATCTCCTGGCAGATCCTGTTCTGCCCTGAAAAGAAATTCTTCCATTTTAGAATAATTAGCCATATTTGAATACGGCGCTGATGTAATAACAGGGACATTTTTTTCCTTTAATACTTCCTGCATTTTTTCCATTACTGTCTCAGAAACTACTACATTCGATGAAGTTCCTTTATCCGCCTTTTGATAAATGGCTTTCATCTGATTCATAACATTCTTACAATCTTCAATAGCTTCTTCTTTCACGACTTCATCTACTGGCAAATCATATCCTCTTTCTTGTACAGCATAATTCGCAGTTTCCTGTGAAATATATTCTAAATCAGCCCCTTTACATTTTGTATTTCCTATGAAAAAGCATCCCGAAATAAATAAAACGCTCATCATCTTTTTCAGTTTTCTTTTTGTAATCATATCAATTATCTCCATAACATTCCTCCCACTTTTCGTCTGATAATCTTTCCGTATACCAGGTAACCTCTATTTCTGACCTTGATACATAATTGGATACATATTGAAATCTATCTTTATCTAACAGCCGAATGGTTACGCTATGACAAAACGCCTGATCTAATTCTTTTTGTGGCCATACCGCATTTACTTCCAGTGTTATTGTTCCATCTTGATTTTCTATGTAGGAAACAACTTCCGGATATGGAATATATGGTGTGGGAGCAAAATCATATACGATTCCTCTGGTTCGATACCGATATGTCTGTGTTTCCGTGTGAAATACCGTTCCTGTCTGCAGTATCTCTGCGCTTATATTAAAATATTTTTGAAATATCGCTTCAAATGATTCTTTTGGGATTTCATAAGTCTTTCCTTCCTTAAATTCATCAGTTTTTTCTTCCATTGAAAGTAAACGGTCAAAAACATCATAAAAATTTATTCCATCATAATTTTTTTCACTCCAATTAGAAGTAAACAATTTATTAAGTGTATATCCAAAAGGAAGTATATATTTTCGATTCAACTCCCGACATTTTTTATTTAACGGTGCTACCCGAAAGTCCCGATATCCAGACGGTCCATCATATCCTGCCGGATGATATTCTTCTATAAAGAAATGCCCGTTTTCTGTATATTTCCATGAATTAGCTCTAAACTCATGATAATATGTTTCCTGCCAAGTGTCCTCTTTCCATTTAAAAGAGCTTACTTCAACGTCTATTTTCCCCTGTTTGGTTTTCAGATCATACCGGATAAAATGATCCCCTGCTATAACTTGAAATATAGTAGTTTTTCCATTCTTCTCTTTTTCTGCTTTTTTCAAAAAATCATCTACTTTAATACTTTGAACCATATCCAGCTGATTGTAGGAATCAATTACTGCATATCCATATTTTCCAAAATAATCCATACTTTTTTGTATTGTACTCAGCTCATATAGTGCATTTTCTTTCGCAGCATTCTCATATATGCTCTGATAGTCTTCTGCCAGCATTTCACACTCTCTGTAAATTTTTTCTTTCGTATCTTCAATTGTCTTTTTCTGCTCTTTCTTTATGCCACATCCACTACAGACAGCAAGAAAAATAACTCCCACAAATATTTTCCAAATTTTTTTCATATCATTTTCCTCTTACATTTGTAATATTTAAAGGTAAAAATTATTCATTACCAAGATATTCATCCAGTATCGCCTTATCCTTTTCCACCACATAACCGCTTCCTCCAATATCTTTCACATTCTCTACCATACTGATGAGCAAAATAGGATTCTTTGTATCTCTATCTGTAGTAAAAACTGTAAACCAGCCAATTTCTGTTCCAGATGTATCTTCTTTTGTAGCTTTCAGTTCCGCTGTTCCGGTTTTTCCTGCTAATCTAATGTCTTCCCGGCATGCTCCATAACCAGTTCCTTCCGGGTTATTCACTACACCCTCTAACCCCTCCATAACCTCCGAAACAATTTGTGGTGAAAAAGCATCTTTTATCCAGATTTCACTGGAAGTGCTTCCACCATCCGCGTGAAGATATGGCTTTATCATATTTCCATCATTTAGAAAAGCCGTATAAATGCTTGCAAGATGCAAAGGATTTACCAGAATCTGTCCCTGTCCATACCCACTGTCAGCAAGCTGGATTTCTGTTTCTATCTTGTCCGTATTAGAATACTGAGACTCTGACATTTTAATATCAAATGGAAGTTCCTGATTAAATCCTATTTGATTTAGAGATTGCATCAGTTGATCCGCACCGATTTTTAATGCTGCTTTTGCAAAATAAATATTATCTGAATAAATAAGCGCATTTTTCAAGATCACAGGTGCATAATCATGAAGTGTAGTCACTGTATAATCTCCCCACGAGGAATCTTTCTGCCACGCCAGACCCTCATTTCCAAAATCGTCATTTGCAGTAAATGCCCCCACTTTTAATCCAATTGCAGCAATTACAGGTTTAAAAGTTGAGCCAGGACACCATGTCTGGCGAAAGCGGTTGTATAAAGGCCTGTCTTCATTTTCATTTAATGCACTCCACTGGCTGTTGTCCATTCCACGTACAAAATCATTATTATCATAAGATGGCGTACTTACCAACGCCAATACTTCCCCTGTATAAGGATTCAAAGCTACAGAACATCCTCTGTCTTCTTTAAATTGTTCATAAAGAGTACTTTGAAGATCACCATCAATCGTAGTATGGATATCTTCTCCATCTTTTCTAGGCTCATATGCAATAACACTTTTTTTATTTCCATTTGCATCTACAATACAGATTTCACACCCATCTGTTCCTTTTAGTTCTTTTTCATAAAGCGTTTCCAGTCCAGTCTTTCCAATCACACTGTTTGTACGATACCCTTCCCCTTTATGTTCCTGCAAATCCTCGGCTGTAACCGCCTGTACATACCCTACCAGATGAGAGGCAGCTTCTTTTAGATAATAAGTTCGTACTTTTACATCAGATAACATAATACCTGGAATCTTCAATAATGTGTCCTGCTTTTCTTTTTCTTCCAGAACAGTTTTATCCGGATTCACTGTCAGAAGATCGACCTCTTGTATTTTAGGAATTGTTGCTACTGGTACAAAAGAATCTGCTTTTACCCAACCGGCTTTTAACTTATCCTCAATTTCGTCTGCTCCAATTCCAAGATACTCTGCCAGTTTTTTTATTGTATCTTCTCTGTTCTCCATCCTGCCCGGAACAATTCCTACCGAAGATGCAGTTCCCTCTCCAGCCAACTGACGACCATTTCTGTCTAAAATATCTCCTCTCTTTGCCTCTTCTGACGTTACCTGAACTTTATCCGTTGCAGATAACTCTGGAAAAATCAACTGATCCTGCCAGATTAAATGATATCCTGTCCAATCATGTGAAAATACCGCATCGTTGGTAAATTCTACATTTCCTGCAGCAGTCTGCATATTTGTTGTATAGGAAACTGCCGCATTTCCGTTTTCTTGTCTTTTTACTGTAATATCGGTTATGGACAGATCAGACATCTCAATGCCTTCATATATTTTAGAATTTCGTTCTATAAATTCTTCCTTACTGTTCATGCTGCTTTTTTTCTGATCCAGCATGGCATACATTTGCTCATATTCCCCTTTTTCAATATATTTCATATATTCCATTAGTCTTTTTTCAGGAACATTACAATTCATTATTGTTACAATACCGATTCCACCACCAATCAATATACCGCTAAATAAAACTATTTTTGTAATAATCTTCGTGTGTTTTTTTCTTTTCTTTTTTCTCATATAGTTTTATTTCTCCTTTTTTCATATTTTCTTAAATATTACACTTGTAATATTTAAACGTCAAGCTTTTTCTTAGGTTTATATATGTAAGATTTGGATAAAAAAGAAAGGGCATCTCAAAGCCTTCTTTGATAAAGAACTTTACGACACCCTGAGGTAATGGTTTCTCCGGATGTTTCCCAAACGCTATAATCACTCTCCAGAAGAACCAAAAACGATTTTTAATTTTCTCTCAGAAAAAAAGAACTACTCTAAATCTGCTGATCTTTGAAATAACCCTGCTCGTTTCTTATAATCACAAACATATTCAGGCAACACATTCTTTGCTGGCAGATTATTATAGCGGAAAACGCAACAAATCCCTTTATTAACTTTTGTTCCATATATTTCCTGTACCAATCCTATTGTTTCATCATCTGAACAAAAGCTCTTCGGAATCTCCTACAATCCCTGATAATAACGCAAATCTGTTTACTATGTCCTCTCTGTCAGTATACAAGCCAGCTAATCTCTTTATTATAGTATCTAAATACTTCTTCCCAATTCCACTACTCAAAATTTCTTCAGTCACTGTTTCTGCAGATGTGTTTTTATATCAGCCAGAGTTTCCCTGGCTGAATTCTTCCAATATATACCTGTTAACACTTCTCAATGCTGACACTTTTTCCTTCGCTTCTCATCTTTCACCTGCTATACTGCACTCTGGCTTGAATTCATTCCCCCTCTTCCAGTTCCGATTTATAATCTTCCAAGTCCATAAGAAAAGTCTCATAGCCTTCATCACTCATGCAGAACAGCTTTCTTAGGGTATTGCAGACAAGCCCGATCATATCCGCATCCCCTTTCAGAAATGGAATGATATTGTCGATAGCTTCCATCGTATCATTTCGGTTGCCTTTATCAAACATTGCGGTCACTAAGCATTCATCTGTATCAAAGTTCATTGCCAGATTCATCATAATTCTACATTTCCCTTCTTATGTGCTTTGGATTTTTCAGTTGCCATTTCTTTCTGCTCCTGTGCTTTTGCTCTTGCCTGGAACTCTTTTAACGACTGCAGCACGGATTTTTTCAGTTCCCCTTTTCCACCCTTTGCAGGCTCTTTGTTTTGTTCCCGGTTCGATTCTACTGATACGGATTCTTTCTTGAATGGTGTTTCTGAAACTTTCTGTTTCACTTCCACGGTCTGTTCTGCCTCCTGCACTTTTCCATGTTTCTCATTCAGATACTTTTCCATGTCATTGATTGCTTTCTGTACCAATGGGCTTTCCTTATAATGTGGAATCATATCAATCAGATCCCTGTCTATCCTGTCTCCACTCATGAGTCCGTATTCCCCGGAATAATCCTCATCCCCGTCCTGCAGATCAAAACCAATCCCTTTGATTCCATGCAGGCGTTCTGCCGGAATACTTTCATAGATTTTGATTGCTTCTTCCAGAGTAAGATTATTATGGTACTCACCCATGACCGGGAACTCCATGCACTCTGCTACATAGAAACTGATCGTAGCTTCTGGCTGTTCCTGTTCTGATTGTCTGGTAAAGATAGAAAAGGTTTCTGCATTTTCTAAACGGGAGAGCAGTGACCGGGCAGTTATCACATCACTGTCTATATCAGATTCTTCCGATACTTCAACCAACCAGTCCTTTAAACACCCTGTTTTCTTATTCAGAATGTCCTCTGTGATTTTCTTCACCTGTTCTTCCCTGTTCTCAACGATATCTTTATACTCGTAAGTGTCATATTCATAGCTGAAATTATCTAAATCCACCGCCAGCTTTTCGATTTCCTTCTGATCAAGATAGGCTTCTGACTCTTTCATATATTCTGCCAGAGTGATTCTTTCTTCTGCGATAGGATTGATGTCCACCTTAATACCTGCCATTGCTATACCATGAGCATTTAATTCATTGAAGAAACTGTCTTCACGGATATTGCCACGATAAGAAAGCACTACATCAAGGTCAGAATCTTCCCGGTAAAGGTCTTGTCTGCTTCTAGAACCATACACTCTTGCAGCAAGCAGCTCTACCTCCTGTTCCATTCCCATATCTTCTAATACTGCCTGTGCATGATACAGAACCCCTCTTTCTACTTCTGCTCTGCTCAGGCTATTTAATGCCATTTCATTTCTTCCAATCTCAGAAGTCGCACGAAGTTCCCCCTCCTGCAATAAATCCTTAGAGTGCTGGATCGTCATTTCTTCAAATTCTTTATAATCCACTTTGACACATTCCAGGTCATCCATTCTTTCACTTTTAAGGGTTTCATAAGCAACTTCCTGAATGGATGCGTCTGGATTATCGTAATCACCACTCTGGATTTCATGCAGATCAGAGTCATAAAAAATAAACGAATATCCTTCTTCTGTTGCCTGTATGGTCAGATACCCTTTACTCTCGGTAAACTGCATTGCGATTCCTTCATAGGTTTGCATTGCTTCTTTCCTGCGAAATCCTTCAAAAATACTTGCCGGGCAGTTTTTTTCTAATTGTATCCGCTGCATCTGTTCTTCCTGAACTTCTTCCACATCTGCCATCAATTCTTCATAATCCACTACTTTTGCGTCTTCCAATGAGTACCCTTTATCTTCCAAAATATCACTGGCAGCTTCATCTACATAAATTGTCGGATTGTCATAGATTCCTCCATCATCCTCCTGATAATCTTCATTGTAAAATGTATAATCATAGCCATCTTCTGCAGTCTGGATTGTAAAGTATTGTTTTCCAATCTGATATGCAATCTGTACCTCATTCCAGTCCAGCATATTTTCCATTTTATTTACCGCTTCATATATTTCCGGATTCAGCCACCCTCCGATCTGTTCATATGCATGGGTCAGCTGATCTATTCCGTTTTCACATCGGATAAAATCCATGCTTTCCTGCATTGTTTCCGTATTCTGGATACCAAGCACTTTTTCCTGATGATTTGGCAGGCGTAAATATTCCTGCATCGCTTCATCCAGTGATTCATACCGGTTTACTTTTACTACACCCTCTGCATTTATATCTTCCATCACATAAAAATTATCAACGTAATGAATCTCTGGCATTTTCAACTTTATGCCTTCTGGCAGCTGCACCTCACTGACTGCATGGAAATTAAACCGGACATCCGTTCCAGATTCATTTTTTCCTGCCATCGTTTCTTCCCATATGTCTTTCTGTACTGCCTGTATTTCTTCGATTGTAAGTGTCTGTCCACTCCGCAGAGTTACAACAGAATCTTTCGGGAATTCCGTCAAATCATAAAGTGTTGTTCCATTTTCCTGCAAATATTCTGATACAGCTTCTAACGCTCCTGCATCAAACCCATTCCATAAATCCTCCGCTACAAGCTGTCCATTTTCTGCTACGATAATTCCTGCCACATCGGAGCCAAATTCATCATGTTCCATTAAGAAGAACTTCTCCCCCGCATATTCCTTTTCATCAACCGTATGCCATGTCCCGTCATGTCCTTCTGCTTCATATCCTCTTGTCTCTGCCGTGATTGTCACTTCGTTTTCTCCTATCGCCTGTTCTATCCTCTGCATCCGGATCTCAGCTCTTGCCATGTCGATAAACCCATCTAAAACTGCCGGGTGACTTTCGATCACATAATCCAGGTTCAGATTTCTACCCCGGCTGACATTTTCCGGGACTTCGATATGCTCCGCCCAGTCTTTGTTCTGTCTGGAAAATCTTCCATCATGAGAAAGTTCACGGATGGTGTTTGCCATAACAAAATTCATACGTTCTTCCCCAAAGCGTTCCACGACTTCTTTTGCCGCACCCTGCTTTAAGTGCAGTCCGTCAAAATTCTCCCGGATAACATCCTCGATTGCTTTCTTGCAGTCCAGGTTTAACTTTCTGGAATCCAGATAGGCATCTACATCCCGTTCTCCCATTGCCTGTTCCAATGTTTCTTTATAAACTGGCGGATATGCCCTGACAGAATTATGTTCCAGCATGTTCATTCTCTGCTGGACAAACTCCGGAAGTTCCTGAAATCCAAAAGAATCTACATAATAGGCTGTGATCTCTGCCCCCCTGTTTATCACGATCACATCACTTACCGATAAGGAATGACCACGGAAATCTTCCGGTCGATCAATGTTAAATCGTTCAAATATATTGTCTAACGTGATTGTTGGCATCCACGGTGCTGCATAAACCATCCGGTAATCCTTTCCATCAATGGTATAGCCCAGGTTCTTTGCAGATTCCATTCCCATAAACTGATAGGTATGCTCATCTCCACTATCCATCTGATAAATGGCAAACCTTCTGCTTTCTCCATGCAGAAGAAGTGTCTCATCAATCTTTTCTGCACTCTGCCGTTCCAGTGCTTCCTGTTTTGTGGCAGAGACTTCTCTTTCTTTCTGGACTTCCCATTCTGTTTCTGTGATTCCAAAGATACCGTCATATCCAAAAATCTCATTTTCCGTCTCCACAAGCACCTGTTCTGCCCGTTGTGGATTCTCTGGATTTCCATATAAGATGTAAATTTCTGCCCCTCCACGGTATAATTCATATGCCCGGTCTTTCATAAGCGGTAGCATATGGTCTAACTGGATTCCTGCCTCGTGCATTTCCGTAAAACCGATCATGCCATCTGGGAAATTGTCAATCTGTGCCTGTGTTTCATTCATAAGGTTTCTCGTATATTCACTTTCCGGTCTGCGGATTGCGGTCATCATACGGTTCACCAGTCCAAGCACTTCGTCTTTGTCATCCATCTTATATGCAAAATTCACAATAAGATTTCTCTGGGAATCTGTGAAATTTCCTGTATTTGAAGCTTCTGCCGTTTCAATCAGACGGTGGGCATACTGCATGGCTGTTTCTTCTGCAATCTCCGGTTCCTTCACTGGGAAGTTTGCCCTTGCTGCCTGGATCACTTCATACACCAGCTTTGAACCGGCTTCATCGTAAGATTCCCTCATATCCCATACCAGGTCATTCAGTCTTTCCACCTGTCCGGGGAAAGTTTCCGCATATTCATTTACAAATGCC
>OFME01001562.1_pt1 | contig 12261 bp, 10 predicted proteins | sample 1541381 | NCBI WGS metagenome assembly OFME01 (sample SAMN04209243, study PRJEB22552) | human gut metagenome | biome: gut; material: feces | host: Homo sapiens | place: USA: Oklahoma
CTTTCGCACGCTGCTGAACTGTCTTAAATGCATTATTTACGAGGATTGCTATAATTTTCATGCGTGCCTGCAATAGACTTCTTAATGGCAGAAAAACTCTCTGCGCTGATCGCATGCTCCATCTTACAGGCATCCTCGGCTGCAACCTTCGGGTCAACTCCGATAGAAGTCAGCCATCCGGTCAGAAAGGTATGTCTTTCATAAATCTTATCTGCAATTTCCTGCCCGTTTTCCGTCAGATTGATAAATCCATTTTCATCAATCGTAATGTAATTACTGGCTTTCAAATTCTTCATTGCAACACTGACACTCGGTTTTGAAAAAGACAGTTCATGCGCAATGTCGATAGAGCGGACATTACCGTTTCTTTTTTTGATCATAAGGATCGCTTCGAGATAATCTTCTCCTGATTCATGTATCGCCATATTGATACCCTCCTTTTTTCTTTCCGATATTGCTGCTGTGAACTGCTGTACGCAAACAGTACAGACAGTTATGTTCTGTCAAAGAGTATCCTATTTCTTTTTATGATTTTGATACCTGCCAGATAATAATATCCTGTTTTTTAAAACATTAAAGCAACACGTTAAACTATAATAACATGGATTATAACATAACTTTTGATTTCCGTAAAGAAATCTCCTCAAAACTATTGACAGAAGAGAAAATAATGCTATAATAAAATCAAACAAATGAACAAGTGCTCATATGTTAATATAAAAGAGATGAGCGGAAAGGGAAAATATTATGAAGAAAACTTATAAAATCGATGTAGACTGTGCAAACTGTGCTAATAAAATGGAGGAAGCTGCCAGGAATACAGCCGGTGTTAAAGATGCAACAGTTAACTTCATGATGCTGAAGATGATCGTTGAATTCGAAGACGGACAGGATCCGAAAGCAGTTATGAAAGACGTATTAAAGAACTGCAAGAAGGTAGAAGACGACTGTGAGATCTATCTTTAATTCTGCGTTATCCGGAGAATGGACTGTTGCATAAAACGTATCCCGGCACTGAGCTTTTCGCCGGAAAGTTTTTTGCAGCGGTCCTGCTTTTATAAGAAGAGAGAGGTATTGATATGAACAAGAAGCAGAAGAAAATGCTGATCAGAATTATCATAGCAGCAGTGCTGATCGTGGTCTTTTCCTTACTGCCGGCAGAGGGATACCTGAGATTTGTTCTTTTTATGATCCCATATCTGGTCATCGGCTATGATATCCTGAAGAAAGCATTTAAGGGTATTTTAAATAAACAGGTGTTTGACGAGAACTTTCTGATGGCTGTAGCCACAGTAGGTGCAATTCTCCTTGGCGATTATTCCGAGGGTGTTGCAGTTATGCTTTTCTACCAGATTGGAGAACTTTTCCAGAGCTATGCAGTGGGAAAGAGCAGACGAAACATCAGTGAACTGATGGATATCCGTCCTGACTATGCGAATATAGAGAAAGACGGAACACTGGAACAGGTTGATCCTGATGAAGTTGAGATCGGAACCATTATTGTTGTTCAGCCGGGTGAAAAAGTACCGATCGATGGAGTGATCATTGAGGGAATTTCTACATTAAATACAAGTGCACTGACAGGTGAGAGTCTTCCGCGTGATGCAAAAGCAGGCGATGAAGTGATCAGTGGCTGTATCAATATGACAGGTCTGCTGAAGATCCGTACAACTAAGGAATTCGGTGAATCTACAGTATCCAAGATTCTTGAGCTGGTAGAGAATTCCAGCTCAAGAAAATCAAAATCTGAAAATTTTATTTCCAAATTTGCGAAATACTATACACCTGCAGTATGTTACGGAGCCCTTGCTCTTGCATTTATCCCGCCGATCGTACTTCTTATTATGGGAAAACCTGCCATGTGGGGAGACTGGATCTACAGAGCCCTTACCTTCCTTGTAATCAGCTGTCCATGTGCGTTGGTCATCAGCATCCCGTTAAGTTTCTTCGCAGGAATCGGCGGAGCCAGCAATCAGGGCATTCTGGTCAAGGGTTCCAACTATCTGGAAACACTGGCTCAGACAAAATATGTTGTATTTGACAAAACAGGTACTATGACTCAGGGTGTCTTCGAAGTAAGTGGTATTCATCACAATGAAATGCCTGATGAGAAATTGTTAGAATATGCAGCACTTGCCGAGTGTTCTTCCTCCCATCCGATCAGCAAGAGCCTGCAGAAAGCATACGGAAAACCAATCGACAGAAATCGTGTTACTGATATTGAAGAAATCAGTGGTAATGGTGTGATTGCCAAAGTTGACGGCATATCTGTAGCTGCCGGTAATACCAAATTAATGAACAGACTTGGCATTGCTTATCAGGATTGCCATCATGTAGGAACTGTTGTGCATATGGCCATTGACGGCAAATATGCAGGACATATCCTGATATCCGATATCATCAAACCTCATGCAAAAGAGGCAATCGCTGAACTGAAGAAAGCCGGAATCAGCAAGACCGTTATGCTGACAGGCGATTCAAAACGTGTTGCAGATCAGGTTGCCGAAGAACTGGGAATCCAGGAAGTATACAGCGAACTTTTACCTGCTGACAAAGTTTCCAGGGTAGAAGAACTTCTTAATCAGAAGTCTGAAAAGGATAAACTTGCATTCGTAGGTGACGGTATCAATGATGCTCCTGTATTATCCAGAGCCGATATTGGTATTGCGATGGGAGCACTTGGTTCAGATGCAGCTATCGAAGCAGCAGATATCGTTCTGATGGATGATGATCCTCTGAAGATTTCCAAAGCGATCAAAATTGCACGTAAATGTATCCGTATTGTATATGAGAATATTTATTTTGCAATCGGCATTAAAATTCTCTGTCTGATCCTTGGAGCTTTAGGTATTGCAAACATGTGGGTGGCCATTTTTGCAGATGTAGGTGTTATGATCCTGGCAGTATTAAACGCGATCCGTACATTATTTGTAAAGAATTTATAAGAAACAGGCAAATCAGCAGAAACCTTTTGTGATAAGCCGGAAAGGTAACAGGTAAGAAAATGGAAGTATGCAAAGAAGAATTATGTGAGAGTAATGAAATACATGAAGATCTGCTTAAAATTGTAGATGAAACCCTGCCGGAAGAAACAGAGCTTTATGATCTGGCCGAATTATTCAAGGTTTTCGGAGACTCTACCAGAATACGCATTTTGTTTGTTTTGTTTGAGGCAGAGGTATGCGTCTGCGATCTCGCTAAAGCATTGAATATGACTCAGTCTGCGATTTCTCATCAGCTTCGTATTCTGAAACAGAATAAACTGGTAAAGAGCCGCAGAGAGGGAAAATCTATTTTCTATTCTCTGGCAGATGATCATGTTCGCACGATCATCAACCAGGGACGGGAACATATAGAAGAAGATTGAAAAAAGCATCAGTTATCTGAAAGATTATAAATTCAGATAACTGATGCTTTTAAAGTTATAGATGAACTCTTTTCAAAATCTCGTTAGTAAGTCCGCCGATTACTACCCCGGCAGCAACACCTGCCACCAGAAGTGCCGGTGCGTATACAAACACACTTGCATTTTGTACGATCAGCATGGCAATGATCAACTGACCGATATTATGGGAAACACCTCCTGCAACGCTGACACCGATCAGACTGAAGGAGGTGTTTTTCAGCATAAGTGTCATAACTGTCATACTAAGCGCGGCCCCTGCCAGACTGTACAGGATACTGAACAGATTTCCGAACATAAATCCGATCACCAGAATGCGGACAACAGAAACCAGGGCAGCCTCCCTAAATGAATATTTCTTCAAAATAAAAAGTACTCCCAGATTGGCAAGTCCAAGTTTAATCCCCGGAATCCCCGCAAAAACCGGAATCAGTGATTCCACATATCCCAGAATGATCGCTACAGCTGAAAAAAGCCCAAGGCAGGCTGTTTTTTGCTTCATAAATCTATTTTCTCCTCTCAAAAAAATCCAAAATGGAATTATCAGAATTCTTCAGACATTTTAACATAGAAAAAATATTCCCGCAACCACAAGTTAGATGTAACTAATACTGATTTTTACTGAAAGTATTTATTGAGAAAAAATGACGAATATCCCCGGTAAAAAAGTGTGGATTTTTTCAGACAGACATGTTACTATTTTATAAGTTAGTAGTGACTAATTCGCATGATTACTGCTGACAGCCTACCTATAGCAATCCTATATGAATATCTTTGGCAGAAGTCACTCCCTTTTGGTAAAAGTAAAATCCCTTTGGTTAATAAGTTGATTAACCCTCTGGTAAGAGTGATTCCGCAAAAAAAATTTTAGAAGAGGAGAAAAACATGACAAACAAAAAACTTATGAAAAAAATAGCACCTGTTGTAATGAGTGCCGCAGTTGCTATGACCAGCATGCCATATGCAGTTCTGGCATCTGATTTCACAGACAGTGAGGTACTTACAGACAGCACAGATTTCTCTGTTTCCGAAGAGTTTGCCGCCGAGGATGCGCAGGAAGAATTTACCACCGAAGATGTCCAGGATGCTTTTGCTGCAGAAGCACAGCAGGGCGAAGCTTATGTGCTTATGAATATTCCATATGATGATTTCTACAAGGCAGAACTGAAAAATAATGATGTAAAAGTTGATGCTTTCACATCTGCAACTCTTAATAAATCAAGAACAGCAGGTATGATGAACGGAAATTCCGCTTATCACGTAGACCCCAATGGAACCGATGTAACAGGTGTTACTTTCCCTGTAAAGGTCAGTGATCTTTCCCTTCTGAAAGACCAGAAGCAGGTCACAGATTCCGACTCTGTAACGATCACAGTGACAAACAGAGGACAGACAAGCAGCAACACCTATACAGGAAAAGATTCCCTGATTGAAAATGCCTCTTACTCTTATTACATTTTAAGTGAAACACCGTCTTATTACAAAGAACTTACTGTAAATGCAGATGGCAGCTATTCTTTCTCAGCAATGAAAGGTGCCCAGACAAAGAACGTTACTATTGATGCTACATTAAAAACAGAAACAAATTACGGTGATTATGAGCTTGATCTTAACAATGAGGCTTTTGCAGCAGTAATTGATACAAATACAGATAAAATCTATGGTGTAACCGTAAATACTACAGACGGAACCAACTATGGCCTGCGTCATCTGGAGAATATCTGGCGTGGAAGTATGCTTTCCTGGGGAACCGGATATACAACAGAAGTTCACGGATGCCCTGTTTCTTCTGCACATTATAAATCAATCATGGGAAAAACAATTGACAGCGTTACTTATTACACAGATAAGGGTATGATCATTTTTGATGTCCCTGATGTAAAGGTGCAGACAACTACAGGAATTAAGGCAACAGTAGCAGATATTATGAATACAGACTCATCTGCAGCAGTTACCTTTGACCAGGCTCTGCCGGCAGACTTCAAGGCACAGTATACTGTAGACAAAACAGTGGTTTCCTGCACAGACGGAAAACTTGCAGTTGGAGCTCTTGCATTGGGAACACATAAGGTTGAAATTGCAGATGCCAGCGGAAAATATGCAGCCATTGTAACTGAATTTACAGTAAATACAGACAAAATGCCGGCTTCTTATGACAGTAACGAGACAAAACTGGTTGCAGCAAAAGGCATTACAGCAGAAGAGTTCTCTGCATACATTAAGAGCATCAGCAAAGTAAAAGTTGATGATACAGAATATGCCGCAACCGGAAGAGGAAGCAAAGTCATTGTAAAAGAAGATGGAACTCTTGATCTCACAGATCTTCAGGTAACAGATGCAACTGTATTTGAAATAACTGCTGTGGGATATAAGAATAATCTTACTTTTACTTACAAAGAAGCAGAAAATACATTTGAATTAAATACTTCTTCCAAGACTCTTTATACAAAAGGCAGCACAAAAACTACTCTCAAAGTTACAACAAACCTTACAGATAAAATCACATGGAAATCCAGCAATACAAAAGTGGCTGCTGTAAACAGCAAAGGTGTTGTAACTGCCAAGGCAAAAGGAACAGCAGTGATCACAGCATCCTGTGGAGAATATAAAGTAACCTGCAAGATAACAGTTAAGAATCCATCCCTGAAACTTACAAAAACTTCAGCGACTGTAAAAGTAGGAAAAACAACAAAAATTTCCGCAAAGGCAACTCCATCAGGAAAGGTTACTTACAAGTCAAGCAACAGCAAGATTGCAACAGTAAGCTCCAAAGGCGTTGTAAAAGGAAAGAAAAAAGGTACTGCCAAAATCACAGTAACTTGCAATGGTGTTAAGAAGGTATTTACAGTAAAAGTAAAATAAACGATAACAGGTAAATAATTCACACAATAAATGACCTCGGATTTTGTTCCGGGGTCATCTTAATGAAAAAAAAACAACATTAGCAGAATTTGTTATATATAGATTTTTGTATACGAAAATGATACACTTTTAAAGTTAGTTATGATTAAGTTTTGCTTTATCCAAAAACAGATATCATATCCGGCAAAATAAAAAAATGAAGGAGAGGAAACAACGTGAATAATCAAAATTTTTATCTGCGTCTGATCGCACTTTTGCTGATTATCATGGCGGTATTTTTCTATAACGGAACAGTAAAGGATAAAGAACAGGCCCAGGATATTGCAGATCTGACTGCCAAAACAGAGAGTCTGGAGAAACAGCAGGACCAGATCCTTACAGCATTAAAGGAAACTTATGAGGAACAGAAAACAGCAGCAGAAAGTAATGCTTCTTCTGATGCCTCTTCAGAAGCTGATAATAAATTCGAAAAGGATTCTGCAGAGGATAAAGAAAATACAGATCAGGCAGATTCTGAAGATGCCGATGATTCTGATAATGTATATAAGAACGGTACTTTTGAAGGTTCAGGAACCGGATACGGTGGAACCATCACAGTCCAGGTAACACTGGAAGACGATACTATTACAGCAGTCAGTGTAGTCAGTGCACCGGGTGAGGACAGTGCTTATCTGTCACAGGGCGAGAATGTCATAAACAGCATCATCAGCGAGCAGAGCACAGATGTTGACACCATTTCCGGAGCAACTTTCAGTTCTACCGGTATCTTAGAAGCAGTAAATGACGCATTATCAAAGGCGGAAAACGCATGAAAAAGAAACAACGAAAGGTACGGCTGATCCGTGCCGCCATACAGCTTATATTTTTTATAGCAGCGCCCTCCCTTTTTTCCACAGCATTTGCAGGAGTCAAATCCATCTTTCTTGCAATCGGAGGACAGCAGAGCGTAACCTGGAACTCTTTTCTGGATATTACGGCGTTACTGTTAATTATTACCATTCTGTTCGGGCGTCATTTCTGCGGTTATGCCTGTGCGTTTGGCTCACTGGGAGATGCTCTGTATGAGCTTACCGCGTTTATCCGTGCGAAATGCTTTGGAAAAAAGAAAAAACATGGATATCCGGAGGAATGGGTACACAGATTGCAGAAAGTAAAATATGTACTCCTTGCGTTCCTGCTTCTTTCCTGCATGACAGGATTCTATTCTAAATTACAGGGGATGAGTCCATGGGATGTATTCTCCATGCTTACAACAGGCAGACTGCCGAAATCTACCTACATTGTGGGAACAGTTCTGCTGATCCTGATCATGGCCGGAATGTGTACACAGGAGCGTTTCTTCTGCCAGTTTCTCTGTCCCATGGGAGCAGTATTTGCAATCATGCCGATTATTCCGGGAGCACTTTTCAAACGAAATCGTCCAAACTGTGCGCTAAAGTGCACTCTCTGTAAGAAGAGATGCCCCGCACACCTGGATATTGACGGTGATACTGCACATTCAGGGGAATGCATCTGCTGTCACGCCTGCACTGCAGTCTGCCCAAGGAAAAATATTCATACAGGCACTGTTATTGATAAAAAATAGCAACTGCTAACTTATTGAGAAAATTTGATTAGTAAGAACTAACTATATTGGTAGACATACTATCCATACAGTGATATAGTCTATAGAGTTAGTTGGAAACAACAATAAGAGGATAAGGAATCAGAAAATATATGACAAACAGACACTCTTTTGTACTGGGACTTTTTATTACAGTCTCCCTTTTATGCGCATCCCGGACTGTATGGGGAAACTCTGAAATAAACACATACACCAAAACAGACTTTGCTATGGACACCGTAGTATCAGAGACTCTTTACACAACAGGTGAGGACATCACAGCAGACGTAATCTCTGCATTAAAAGATGTAGAAGAGAACTGGATCTCCTGGACAAAAGAAAGTTCTCAGATATACCAGATCAATCAAAATGCCGGGAATACAACAACGGTATCTGATGAAACTGCCACCTGTTTAAAACAGGTACTGGATTTGTCGAAAGCTTCTGACGGAGCCATGGATCCTACTATGGGAAGAGTGATCCGCCTGTGGGACATTGACGGAGAAAATCCGCACATTCCTTCAGATGATGAATTAAATTCCCTGCTTGAAAATGTAGGATATGACAAGGTGACTCTGGATGGAAATAAAGTTACCATGCCGGAGGGAGTAACCCTTGATCTGGGGGCTGCAGGTAAGGGAATCGGCTGCGATGCAGCACAGAAGATTCTTGATGCAGATAAAAATGTATCAGGCATGATCCTGAATCTGGGCGGCAGCAGTGTTATGAGCTATGGAAGCAAACCTGACGGTTCTGCCTGGCAGGTAGCTGTCACTGATCCGCGGGATACAGAAGGTGATTACCTGGGAGTAGTTACTCTGAATGGTACTGAATTTTTATCTACTTCCGGAGATTACGAAAAATACTTTATAGAAGATGGTGTTCGATATCATCATATACTGGATCCTGCTACAGGATATCCTGCAAGAAGCGGTCTCACATCTGTGACGGTTGTGTGTGATGATGGCCTGAACGCAGACGGACTTTCCACTGCATGCTTTGTACTGGGAAAAGAAAAGGCAGAAGAACTTTTGAAGAAATACAATGCAGACGGACTGTTCGTAGATGATTCTGATCATGTCTGGATGACGGAAGGCATGAAAGAAAGATTTCAATTACTGAAAGATACTTATTCCATCGGTGAATAGGTTTATCTTATATAAAGATCTCTGAACTGTCAAAAATTTCAGTTTTCCGGACAGTTTGGAAATATATTTATTAACTCATATTCAGGAGGATTTAAAGGTATGCGCAAGGGAAATTTAATCAAAATGGCAGCTCCTGCAATTTTAAGTGCAGCAATGATGATTTCAGGATTACCGGTTATGGCTGCGGATTTTACATCTGATACTGCTGTGGAGACTGAGGCACAGACAGATGAGTTTGATGCAGCAGATGACACCGCTGATGCTTTTGCAGGCGATGAGGAAACACCTTTTGTTGACGATCAGGCAGCAGCAGAAGATGAATTCGCTGCAACAGCAGAAACAGGCTACAAATATGTCTATGCAGGTCTGACATGGGCACAGTACTGGGCATCTGAGGGAGTTTATAATGCTGCAAACACAGCTTCCAATGGAACAAAAGACAGCCATGATGAACTTGACAAAGGCGGTTTCGACACAGTAACCAGAGCTACTGTAAACCATGGCCTGCACAGAGGAAGCTACCAGTGTGAAGCAATCATGTATGACAAAAACGGTGGTTCTTATGAGATTTCCTACTGGACCTCAGCTAATGATGCAGTTCTTACGGACGGAACAACTGTAAAGCTGAATCAGCCTGAGCGAGGACAGATCACAAAAGCTGACGGAAGCGTTGCAGAATTCGACCATTACAGCGTTGTAGGTCTGAAATATGTGCCTGTCGCAGTAAAGGCAGAAGATTATGAAGCCTTCAAATCCCAGTTCAAGGTTGTGGAAGACGGAAGCACAGTTGCCGGAGGATTTGGAGAAAACAATTTGCAGTCCTATAGTGCAGTTGCGGATGTTACCGCTGAAACAAACGGCTTAAAAGAAGCTGTAAAAGGTTCCGATGGAACATTCACATTCAAGGCCAGAACAAACGGTACAGGTTCCGGACTTAAAGATCAGGCACTCCAGACAGCATCCAATGTTACCGCAACAGTAAAAGAAGCCAGCGGAAGTTACGGCGAATTCTTAAGAGTAGATATTACCGGTGACGGATATGGAGCTCTTGGTGCTAAAATGTATGCTGTAAGATGGGATTACTACGGAAATGGTGATAAAGTTCTGGCATCTTACGGAACAAAATTTGCAGCAGATAACTGGATGCACAAGGCAATGGGAATCCAGCTTGGTCTGACAGATTCCTACCGCTGCCAGCTTCCAAAAGGAACAGATGGAACCGGCAAATGGAAAATAACCGTATATGCAATGGGATATGCAGATACTGTATTTGAAGTTAATGCAACAGATGCAAACATCGTAAAACCGGAAGCAGGAGAAGCAGATACAACAGCATTAAAAGCAGCAGTAGAAAAAGCAGAAGCCTTAAAAGAAGCAGATTACACAGCAGATTCCTGGAAGGCAATGCAGTTAGAGCTTCAGGAAGCAAAGGATCTTCTTGCAAAAGAAAAGCCAACTCAGGCAGAGGTTGATGAAGCTACAACTCATCTGAACGCAGCAGTAGAGGCTCTTGTTAAAGCAGATACGAAGGTAACAGTAACTCTCAACAAGAAAACAGCCACTGTTTACAAAGGAAAAACAACTACACTGAAGGCAACTGTAACAGGAACAGCTGCAGCAAAAGTTACATTTACTTCCAGTAACCCGAAAGTTGCAGCCGTAAACAAAACAACCGGTAAGGTTACTGCAAAGGCAAAAGGTACCGCAGTCATCACAGCTAAATGCGGAGATGTAAAGGTAACCTGCAAAGTAACAGTTAAAAATCCAACTCTTACACTGAGCAAAACATCTGTATCTGTAAAAGTCGGCAAAACAACTAAGATCACAGCAAAAGCAGCTCCATCCGGAAAAATCACATACAAATCCAGCAATAAGAAAATTGCTACCGTATCTTCCAATGGTACAGTAAAAGGTATCAAGAAAGGTACAGCTAAGATTACAGTAACATGCAATGGTGTATCCAAGACATTTAAAGTAACTGTAAAATAATCGGATTAATTCAGTGTGAAAATTAACTGATTCACAGACATAGAAAAGAAATCCTGTATTCCGGTCAAAAGGGCAGGGTTTCTTTTCCTTGTAAAACATAAAATGACAGATATTCAATGTGAAGTCACGTAGTGAAAGCGGATAGTTTTGTCTGTTTAATTATATAACGTTTCTGGAAAATACAGAGGGGATAAGTCTTGAAATTTAACATAATGCTGTTAGTAGGAAATTTGCTATCTATATTTTCCAGAAATGTTATAAAAGAAGAGGAGAGGATTTATGAACAAGAATAATGAGCAGAAAAAAAATACGAATCCTGAAACAAATCAGAAACAGGATAATTTAAAACCCTGGTTAAAGCTTCTTCCGGCAGCTGCCGTTTTTGCAGCAGTCTGTGTGACCTGTTATCAGACTGAAAAAAGCCCTGTAGAAACCGCTGTAGTTTCTAATAATAGTATTATGTCTACTGATGATATCAAAGAACTGATTGCAACAGGAAATACCCACGACGAAGTTTTACAGGAATCTTCTGCAAAAAGCAGCAAAGCATCAGCAAAAACATCAAAGAAAGCCAAAAAAGCCAGTAAGATAAAAACCGGCACAAAGAAAAATGCTTCTACCGGAGCCGCTGCAAATGGCAGCGCTGCCGGCGGAGGTGGTGCAGGAAGTACTGTCACACCAACTACACAAGTTCCGGCTGACGGATATGTGGATGGAACTTATACAGGCTCCGGAACCGGATTCGGTGGAACGATCACTGTGCAGGTAACTGTCAGCAATCATAAAATTGCATCAATCAATATTTTGGATGCCTCCAGCGAAACAGCTTCCTATTTTGCCAATGCACAGGGAGTAGTCAGCAGAATTATTTCCAGCCAGTCACCAAACGTAGATGCGGTGAGTGGGGCTACCTATTCCTCAAATGGAATTATCACAGCGGTCCAGAACGCATTGTCTCAGGCGATTCCATCAGGAAACCAGACAACAGCCACACCAACACCAACGCCGTCACCAAAGCCTACAAAGAAACCAGTTCCAACACCAAATCCGGATAAAGAATCTCCATACAAAGATGGTACTTATACGGGAACTGCACAGGGTTACAGCGGAACGGTAACCCTGACTGCGAAGATAAAAAAAGGAATTATCAAATCTCTCGATGTAAAGCATACCGATACACCACAGTTTTTCCAGAAGGCATGGGAGGTTCTTGAAAATTCAATCATTCAGAATCAGTCCGCTGATGGAGTCGACAC
>OFME01001576.1_pt1 | contig 12128 bp, 10 predicted proteins | sample 1541381 | NCBI WGS metagenome assembly OFME01 (sample SAMN04209243, study PRJEB22552) | human gut metagenome | biome: gut; material: feces | host: Homo sapiens | place: USA: Oklahoma
CGGATGGGATGCGGAATTTATCAGGGGTATTATTTTTCAAAGCCGATTCCGGTAGGTCAGTTTGAAGATACCTATCTGTAAATTTATCCGGAATAAAGGTATTGCCAACATATTCAGTCAAATGGGACTTGTGGAGGCATGGGGAAGCGGAGCTATCTGGAGGTGTCCGGGGATTACCGGTAATAGTTGTCATTGCCTCAAAGGTTTATTTCAATCCTGGCAGATTGTCTGCCGGGGCAATTCACAGAGAAATTGATGGAACATTAAAACGTCTGGGAACCGATTATCTGGACTTGTATATCATTCACCGGTTTGATTATGAGACTCCGATCGAGGAGACGATGGAAGCCTTAAACGATCTGGTAAAGGCAGGAAAGGTACGGGCACTCGGTGCTTCTGCGATGTACGGTTATCAGTTTTATAATATGCAGCTTGTGGCAAAAGAGCACGGTTGCCTGGGCTCTTCCGGTGGGAATACAACTATATTGCGTGTGAGTAAAACGGTATGGGGGATCGGGACTCGGCAATATAATTGTTTTTTTAAGCGTAATCCGTTATACTAGATGCATAGTATAGCGGATTATTTTTTGGAGGTACTTATGGGAAGATTTTTGAATCCAGATAATGGGGCTTTTTCAGAGGCAGTCAATTCAGAAATTTATATTGATAAAACCCGTTTGCTGGAATACACCAACCGGGTGATAAATACCACATCAAAATTTATCTGTAACAGCCGTCCGAGACGTTTTGGAAAGTCCATGACTGCAGACATGCTTTCCGCTTATTACAGCAGGGGCTGTGATTCCAAAGAGCTCTTTAAAAATTATGAGATAAGTACAGTTTCATCATATGAAAAGAATCTTAATAAGTATGATGTGATTCATTTTGATGTACAGTGGTGCATGATGGATGCCAAAGATACAGATCATGTTGTAGATTATATCAATGAGGGAATTTTACAGGAACTGAGGGAAGCATACGGACAGATCATTCCGGATGCGGTCAGGACTGCTTATGGGGCAATGTCCTATATCAAAGCGGCTACGGGCAATAAATTTGTTGTCATCATTGATGAGTGGGATGTTTTGATTCGAGATGAGGCACAGAATCATACATTGCAGGAGGCATATATTGATTTTCTCAGAGGAATGTTTAAAGGCACAGAACCTTCCAGATACATTGCGTTAGCATATTTGACGGGAATTTTACCGATTAAGAAATTAAAAACGCAGTCAGCACTCAACAATTTTGAAGAATTTACCATGCTCGATGCAGGACGGATGGCTCCTTACGTCGGGTTTACAGAAGAAGAAGTCCACGGACTGTGTGAACAATACGGATGCAGTTATGAACAGGTGAAATCCTGGTATGATGGCTATTTATTAGAGGATTATCAGGTATATAATCCGAAGGCCGTTGTCAGTGTCATGTTAAATGGAAAGTATAAAAGTTATTGGTCAAATACCGGAAGCTATGAGGCAATTGTGCCACTGATCAACATGGATTTTGATGGCTTGAAATCTGCAATTATCGAGATGTTGTCGGGCGCATCCGTAGAAGTGGATGTGACATCCTTTCAGAATGACACGGTAAGTTTTGCAAATCGGGATGATGTGCTTACGTACCTGATTCATTTGGGATATCTGGCTTATGATCAGGACAGCCGGCATGTTTTTATTCCGAATGAAGAAATCCGGCACGAGTTAAATCATGCAGTGAAACGTACCAGGTGGAATGAGATGGTGACATTTCAAAAAGAATCGTTAGCGTTATTAGATGCAACGCTGGAAAAAGATGGAATGGAGGTTGCAAAGGGGATTGAGAAAATTCATACCGGGTATTCTTCAACGATTATGTACCATGATGAAAATTCGCTCAGCAGTGTACTTACGATCGCATACTTAAGTTCCATGCAGTATTATTTTAAACCCATCTGGGAATTGCCGACCGGCCGTGGTTTTGCGGATTTTGTTTATATTCCAAAACCGGAATATAAAGCTGATTATCCGGCACTGGTTGTGGAACTGAAATGGAATAAAACTGCGGATACCGCCTTACAACAGATAAAAGACAGAAAGTATCCGCAATCGTTAGAGCAGTATACAGGAAATATTCTGCTCGTAGGAATCAATTATGATAAGAAGACGAAAGAACATTCCTGTGTGATTGAAAATGATAAAAAGCAATAAGCGTTAAGCTTCGTCTTTTTGCAGGATTGAAACAAATCCCGCAACAAAACTAAACAGAACAGGAAGAAACCAATGGAAGAAAAAATCATGCATCTTCTGATCACGGAAGACGATATGGCACTCGCACAGGGACTGCAGCGCGCATTACAGGAGAAAAACCGGCAGGTGCTATGTTGTAAAAACATACAGGAGACCAGACAGCATCTGCATCAGAACCAGACAGATCTGCTGATTCTCGATGTGAATCTGCCGGACGGAAGCGGTTTTGATCTGCTGCAGGAGATCCGCAGAACCTCGGATCTTCCGGTGATCTTACTTACGGCAAACGATCTGGAAATGGATATTGTAAGCGGACTGGAGCAGGGAGCAAATGATTACATTACAAAGCCGTTCAGTCTGGCGGTACTCCGGGCGCGGGTAAACACCCAGCTTCGGAACCGGACGGCGCAGATGCAGAAAGAAAGCGCAAAAAACACACAGATCTGGGAGGGCAGTATCTGGAAGTTTGATTTTACAAATATGCGTTTTACCGTAAGCGGACAGGAAGTGGAGTTAAGTAAAACCGAGCAGAAACTTCTGGCACTTCTTGTGCAGCATGCGGGGATGACCGTGCCGCGGGAAACTTTGATGGATCGCATCTGGACCGATGGCGCGGTGTACGTGGATGAAAACGCGCTTTCGGTTGCCATCAAGCGGCTGCGGGATAAATTACAGGCAAAGGAGCAGATCCGGACCGTGTATGGGATCGGATATGTATGGGAAGTATGATCGGATATTTTGTAATTATATTGCTTGCGGCAGGGAGTGTGCTTGCAGCAGCACTTTTCTTCAGACACCGGCAGAAACAGGTGATGGATGGACTTTCCGATATGCTTGAGGCGGCGATAAACGGCACCTTTTCCGAGACCACATTTGATGAGTCGCGGCAGTCGTCGCTGGAAAACCGTCTGGCGCAGTATCTGGCGGCATCGGAACTTTCGGTGCGAAGCATAGATGCGGAGCGGGAAAGAATCAAGGAACTGATTGCGGATATTTCCCATCAGACGCGGACGCCGCTTTCAAATATTTTATTGTATACGGAACTGCTGGAGGAAGAACCGCTGGGGGAAGCAGCACAGGATTCCGTAAAAAAGCTGCGGCAGCAGAGTGAAAAATTACAGTTTTTAATGGATGCGCTTGTCAAACTTTCAAGGCTTGAGACAGGCGTTTTTGTGTTGCATCCAATCCGGCAGCCGCTGACAGAACTGGTGGTAGACGGTATGGAAAGTTACCGGGAAAAAGCAGCCGCCAAAGGACTTGCGATTGCGTTTTCCGGGACGAAAAAAGCAGAGGAAGACGCACCGGTTTATGCGTACTTTGATAAGAAATGGTCCATGGAAGCACTGGGAAATATTCTCGATAATGCGATCAAATATACGAACACAGGAGGGATTACCATAAAACTCTGTTCCTATGAACTGTTTGCCTGCGTGGAAGTGACGGATACGGGAATCGGCATCGGTGAGGAGGAGCATGCGGCGGTATTTGGGCGTTTTTACCGGGGAAACGCGGTTGCCGAAAAGAGCGGTGTGGGGATCGGACTGTATCTGGCACGTTCTATCATGCAGCAGCAGGGCGGATATATCCGGCTTTCGTCCGTGCCGGGGGAAGGCTCAACGTTTGGGCTGTATTTTCCAACGGCAATTGTGTCAAAACTGTAAGAATCTTTTGTTTCCGGGACAGATTCTCGAAAGAATTCTGTGCGACAATCTTAAAAGAAGGCAGGAAATGCCAAATCAGGAGCAAAAGGAGATTACAGGATGGTCATTTTGGAAACCAGAGATTTGAAAAAACAGTATGGCACGGGGGAGACCGCCGTGCACGCGCTGGCGGGGGTAAACCTGTCGGTGGAAAACGGAGAATTTGTCGCGGTGGTAGGAACCTCCGGATCGGGAAAATCGACGCTTTTACATATGCTTGGCGGACTCGACCGGGCAACATCCGGCAAAGTCTATGTGGACGGCAAAGACATCTTTGCATTAAAGGATGAAGAACTGACGATTTTCCGCAGAAGAAAAATCGGATTTGTCTTTCAGTCCTTTAATTTAGTTCCGGTGCTGTCTGTCTATGAAAACATTGTGCTGCCGCTGCAGCTTGACGGAAAAACCGTGGACAATGCATTTATCGGGGAGATTGCAGAGGCACTCGGACTGAAAGAAAAATTAAACGTGCTGCCAAACCAGCTTTCGGGAGGACAGCAGCAGCGCGTGGCGATCGCGCGGGCACTCGCAGCCAAACCGGCGATTTTATTAGCAGATGAACCGACCGGAAATCTCGACAGCCGTACCTCACAGGATGTGATGGGGCTGCTCAAAACAACCAGCACCAAATTTGCGCAGACCATTGTGATGATCACACACAACGAGGAGATCGCACAGCTTGCAGACCGGATCATTCGTATCGAGGATGGACGGATTGTGACCGGGAAAGCAGGTGAGGCATTATGATGCAGGTAAAAAACCGTGCCTGTGTGCGTACCGTTGCCGTGCGCAGTCTGCGGGCTTTTAAAATGAGAAACCTGATTGCCGTGATTGCAATTATGCTGACCACGATGCTGTTTACCGCGCTGTTTACGATTGCAATTTCCATCAATGATTCGTTCCAGCAGTCCAACTTTCTTATGGCCGGAGGCGATGCGCACGGGTCTTTTAAGAAACTGACGGAAGAACAGATGGAAACCTTAAAAAAAGATCCGCTCATTCGGGAGACAGGTGCGCGGTTGTTTTTAGGAATGGGAACCGGGGATGCGTTTCGCAAGACACAGGTGGAAGTCAGCTATATGGATGCGCATGAAGTAAAACATTATTTTTGCACACCAACGCACGGACACCGTCCCAAAGAGGGAAGCAATGAGGCGATGACAGATACCCGGGTGTTAAAACTGTTAGGAGTACAGCCAAAAATCGGCACCAAATTTACCGTGACGTATCAGATCGGAGGAGGTCAGTCAGAACCGAAAACGGTGACGCAGGAGTTTGTTCTCTCCGGCTGGTGGGATTACAACGGAGTTTCCCAGGCAAGCAATGTGATCGTGCCGGAAAGTTATGTGAAAAAGACATTGCAGCATGTGGATATCGGGGAGGATGAAGAGAGTGGAAAATGGTCACTTGACGTTATGTTTGGGAATGCACTTCATATCGAAAAAGATATGCGGCAGGTGATCAGAGACTGTGGATTTCAGTCAGAAGATGCTTCCAAACCGGGCTATATTGCATTTGGTGTAAACTGGGGCTATACCGGTGCGCAGTCGAGCAGCAATCTGAATCCGGAAAGCATTGCAGCCATTGTGGCATTGCTTGTGCTCATTGTATTTACCGGCTACCTGGTCATTTACAATGTGTTTCAGATTTCCGTCACCAACGATATCCGTTTCTACGGACTGTTAAAAACGATCGGCATGACCGGGCGGCAGCTCAAGCGGATCATCCGGCTGCAGGCAGTCCTTTTATCAGGCATTGGAATCCCGGCGGGACTTCTTCTGGGATTTGGAATCGGCGTGGGACTGGCACCGGCTGTCATGGCACAGACGAGTTACACGACAGCGGTTATAAAATTGCATGCGTGGGTATTTGTGGGAGCAGCACTTTTTTCACTGGTCACCGTATTTTTATCCTGCAATAAGCCGGGGCGGATCGCTGCAAAGGTATCCCCGGTCGAAGCGGTGCGCTATACGGAGGCAGACTGTGGCCGAAAAAAAGCAAAAACCGCAAAAAAGCAGGCGTCTTTGGGGCGTATGGCATGGGCAAATGTGGGACGAAACCGGAAGAAAACGGTTCTTGTTGTCATTTCCCTCTCCCTTGCGGTTGTTCTTTTAAATCTGACCGTTATGTTTGCAAACGGATTTGATATGGATCTGTATTTGAAACACTTCTGTGTGAGCGATTTTGTGTTTGCCAATGCGGATTATTTTAACGTGCAGAAAGGATTTCATTCTTCCGATGAAGCGGTGGAAGATTCTGCAATGCAGACCGTGCTCGCGCAAAATGGGGTTAAAGAGAGTGGATGTGTCTACGGACAGACAACCCGGGTTTTGGAAAAAATAAAGAAAAAAGATATGCTGGCGTATTTTACATCCATGGGACATACTATGACAAAAGAGCAGGAAAAGGGTTATTTCAATTGGAAGGAACAGGCAGATGATGGCAGTTATTATGACGATATTCAGTTGTATGGAATGGATGCATTCCCGCTTCAGAAAGTAAAGGTGCTCAAAGGCGATGTCGCGTCACTGGATCAGGAGAATGCCATTGCAGCAGTCTATAAGCAGGATGATTATGACAAAAAAGTTGATCACAGTAACTGGGCCGGGGTGGGCGATCAGGTGACACTCAGGTATGTAAACAGTTGGAAATATTTTAATGCAGAGACTGGAAAAGAGATCCCGGAGGAAGAGATTGACAGCTACGAAGGTGCATGTGACGTGGAAGCAGATGATTATACACAAAAAACCTATACGGTGGTGGCGGAGATTCTGGTGCCTTCCGCGATGAGCTGCCGGTATTATGGATCACCGCAGTTTGTGCTTGGAAGCGATACGTTTATCAAAGATACCGGGACAAAAGATGTAATGCATATGATGTTTGATATGAAAAACAATCAGAGTGCAAGAGCAATGGAAAGTTTTTTGAAAAATTATACGGAACAGGTCGAGCCGCTGTACAGCTATGAATCGAAATTTTCCTACGAAAAAGAGTTTGATTCGTTCCGTGGGATGTTTCTGCTGCTTGGAGGTGTTCTCTCCGGTGTGATCGCCGTGGTCGGAACATTAAATTTCCTGAATGCCATCCTCACGGGGATGATTGCAAGACGCAGGGAGTTTGCTGTGCTGCAGTCGGTTGGCATGACCAGACGCCAGTTGAAGCGGATGCTTGTGTATGAGGGACTGTTGTATACGTTTGCGGCGATTGTCATTTCGCTTATTCTTGTTGTGGCATCTGAGCCGTTTATGGGAAAGATGATTGAAAAAATGTTCTGGTTTTTCCGGTTTCAGTATACCATCGGTCCGGTCGTGCTTGCGGCACTGATCTTTACCGTGATCGGCGCGGGGGTTCCGCTTGTGGTCTATTGTGTGGTTGGAAAGCAGACGATTGTGGAGCGGCTGAGGGAGACGGAGTAAAAAAGAATAACAAAACATTTCCGAATAAAGCCTGAATCCATGTGGCATAAGAAGCAATTCATTCGGTTACTTTGCTTTTCAGGACAGATGTGATATCTGCCGAAAGCGTTGCTGAATGTTCCACAAACAGAGCAATAAAAATAAATATTTCTTTAATTTTGAAACCATACTATTTACATAAATGAAACCGTAAGGTAATCTTAAAAAATATGTAAAATATGCGGATCATAAGAAAGAGGTTTATGGATGAGGAAGAAACGGATCACAGTTATAATTGGCAGGATGTTTTGTGGCGGAGCGTTTAATCTATGGAACAGGCAGAATAAAACCAAAACGGCAATGAAATTATCAGCTGTTGTTATGCTCTTGTGCCTGATGCTGGGGGCATGTGCACAGAAACAGAAGATACCGGCTGCAACTTATATGGGAGGAAACCATACCATTACAGAAATTTGCAAAGAACTGGATACCGCGGGAGCTTCCCATGTAGATACATTCCGGGAATGGGTAACTGATTTTGCGGATTCGGCCGGGAAGAATGCAAAGCTTGAGGATGTCTGGTCTGATCCGGAAAACATGAAAGCAGATATCGGCAAATGTATGGATGGCTGGGAACAGAATCATGATTACTCCGACACGGACTGCAGAATGACAGCCTTTCTCTTACTGGATGGTCTGCTTCACGCAGAATCAACGGAAGACAATTATGAAGGTACTTATCTAATGTTTGATACAGAAGCAATAGATAATGTGGAAAGGTATGAAACCATAAAAGAGAACCGGGATATGTTTACCACACTCTATGGAGAAAAGAGTGTTGCGGATAAAAAACATCCGGAAACAGCATTTTCGGATAGTTGGAAACATTATGGATTTCAAATAGACAGTGACAGGATATCGCTCCTTAGTATCGTGATATATGACCCGTATTCGGATGTTACTTTCGTGGGTCATACAGGTATCCTGATAAAGGACAGGGACGATTACTTATTTGTAGAAAAGATTGCATTTGAACAGCCATATCAGGCAACAAAGGTGAAGACGGTGGATGAATTGCTCAATATTCTGTCATTGAGACCGGAATATTTCGGAGAAGAGGGAGAAGCCGGACCGTTTGTTTATAATAATGGGGAATATATTGGAACATTAAAGGCGAAGGCATAGTAGCAAAAAACATTTGACATACCGGAAATATTCCTCTATAATCGTTCTAAAAAGAACGATGAAGGAGGAAGAGAAGATGTACTTCTGGGATAAGCATAAAACAATTACAAGTTATTATGAATTGCTTTCCGGAGAGGTATGTGACCGGTATGGGCTGACACAGATGGAATACGATATACTTATGTTCCTTCATAATAATCCGCATCACAATACCGCAGCAGAAATAGTAAAGGTTAGAAAATCAACGAAATCCCATGTTTCAACTTCGTTGAAAAAATTGGAAAATAAAGGACTGGTTGAAAGAATACAAAGTAAGGATAATAAAAAGCATATAGAGATTATTCTGCTGGATCGGGCGGAACTTATAGTGGCGGCAGGAATTAACGCACAGAAACAGTTTGCAGGAAATGTTTTAAGCGGATTGACAGAAGAAGAAAAGCACATGTGTATCCAGATATTTGACCGGATCTGCAATAATGCGGAAGAACATTTAAGGGAATACAAGGAAAAAACGAATGAAAACGAATCCCTGGATATGAAGAGTACCGGGAATCATTTGTTTTACAGTCAATTGATGGAAAAGGAGCAGGATTAAAAGGATGGAAGAGAACAATTACAAACCACAGATTCCGGATGTGATGGAAGCAATCTTTGATGCTGCGTATCTGATTTTCGATTTAGTTGCCGCAATTTTATTTTTTACATTTTCAAAGGGAAATATCTTATTTGTACTTTATGGAATATTAACATTGACACTTTGCGGAGGGGATGCTTTTCATCTGGTGCCAAGAATTATAAGGGCAGTGCGTGGAAGCGATGAGAAGATAAAGAGGCAGCTGGGAATTGGATTGCAGGTATCGTCTGTTACAATGACGGTGTTTTATATTATTTTAATGTATGTCTGGAAATTTACATTTCCGGAAATGATAATACCGACAATAGTGGAAGCGGTCGTGTGGATATCAGCGGTTGTCAGAATTGTGATATGCATGTTTCCACAGAACAATTGGTGTACAGATGAAGGAAATATGAAATTATCAATTGCCAGAAATGGTGTCTTTGCGGTGACGGGGATCGGAGTGATTATTCTGTATATCATTTCCGGGAATGCAAATGGGTATGGTATGACAAGAATGGTTGCGGCGATCATTCTTTCTTTTGGCTGTTATCTGCCGGTTACTTTATTCAGTAAAACGAAACCAAAGGTGGGATTATTAATGATTCCAAAAACCTGTGCATATATGTGGATGATTGCAATGGGACTACAACTGTTATTTTAAAAACAAAAAAATTATAGAGGCAGGGTATTATAATGAAAATGGAAAAATTTGTAAAGCTTATGACGGGACATTTTGATAACAGAGAACAATTTACAGAAATGAAATCTGCAGGAAAATTATTTCCGTATGCCCGACATGTGAATACGGTCTGTAATGATAAGATAAATAATATTTCGGAAAATTTTACTGGAATATTTATGGTAGAAGAAAGTTATTATGAGACGGATGGAAAATGCCATGCATCACCGCATTTATTTCTTGTTACGGATTGTGACGGTGGAATTATGCTTTCTTCCTACGAAATTCCGGCAGGAGAAGACAAAAATACGTTTTCTTATGCTTCCATGAAGAACGTAGAATATAGTGACCTGAAAAGATCTGAGAAGTTTACCCCGGCATTGTATCAGGAAAAGGATGGTGTCTGGGAAGGGGGAAGTGTGAGTCAGTTTACCCCTGTGATGACATTCCGGTTATGGGAGAGATTCTCGGAGACATGTCTGGAGGTGTCAGAAAGTATGGAAGTGAATGGAAAGAAAACTTTCGGATATGATGTGCCGGTTATTTATAAAAGGGAACGAGGTGCCTGACACCAGTTCCGTGGGAAGCATAGATGCTGAAACGGTAGCGCTTGCACGATCAATTAAATAAGCACTAGATAAAAGAGTCATCCATCTGGATGGCTCTTTTATTGATCCTGATATCTGCGCGGATTTCGACAAACAGCTCTTATGGTAAATTTAAAGAAATTAAAAATTTTTATATCGCATGGTTTTCTTTTTCTGCTTGACAAATACCATTTGATTGTTCCTATACTTTTTTGAAAATTCTGGTATTTCTTTTCTCCTATTTTTATTGCCATTCGTAAAAAAAGAAGTTATAGTGGTATCAGAACAAAGAAAACAGGTGTTTCCCAAAGGAAACCAGGGTATAGAGTGGAGGAAATGTATATGAAAAACAAATGGTTAAAAAACAGCAACAGACAGCACCTGAGATATTCCATGCGTCAGGCATCCGGAATTGCACTTGCCCTTGTAATGGGAATTTCCGTAGCGGCTGCAGGACAGAACCAGAGTGTAAAGGCGGCCGTTGATACACAGACTGCAGATACCGGTGTGGTAGCAACGACAGATACAGCAAATCAGACTACAGAAACAACTACTATCGGGAAGAACCAGATCAGCATCAAGGATTTTGCCAGCCAGGTGCAGAAAGTAACAGGGAAAGACGTATTAAAGAATGCCGGCATTAAAAATACCGCTGCCGCTACTACAAACGAGATAGCGGCATATCTCCTGAATGAAGCTGATTCCGCAGTTAATGGAGGGGAGAACTCCTATAACTACGATCTGTATGGCTATGTGAAATACTTTAACCGTATCAGTGATATCAAGAAGGCTGATGACAAATATAAGGAATCCCTGTACAAATGCTTCACCAAGGGCATTATGGTAGGAAAGAGTGACGGAACATATTCCAGCACCCGGAAATTTCTGCCAAAGACAAAGATCACCAAGGACGAAGCAAAGAAGATGATAAATCGCCTGAAAAACAAAGGAAAGAGATTCAAACTTTCCTACGATGGACAGGTGTTAAGAATCATTAACCGGCCAAAGAACTATAAGGATTACCCATATATCCTTGCAAGTTTTCCAAATTCTTATTATGAAAAAGAAACAAGTGCAACAAAACAGAAACGTAAAGGTTCAAAAACTCCAGCTCAAACTTCGAAGATTCTCAGTGATGAAGATAAGGATATGATCTGTGCAAAGATCAAAAAGAACGTAGAGTTGAGGCTTAACGTGGATTATAGAAAAACATTCACATCCAAATGGAAAAGTGATCTGATGAACACTTACATTGACACGAATAAACAGAAGTCAGTAAATGCATATATAAAGGCGGCAAAGGCAAGAAAAGTCGTGGTTAGCAGTGGTGAAGTCATTGTTGATCCTTCTTCGTTATGGATTTGCGATAATGGAATTTGTTATGCCCGTGTGTATGTAAAATTTCGGGTAAAACACGGAAATGTTCCTTCTCCAAAAAGTTTATGTCAAAATGAAGTCATATATGGAAGTTATACAGTTATTAAAAATCTATCGTCTAAAAAAACAGTAACTTTTGCCGATGAAATTGGTTGTGCTCTTTCTTATACCGGAGACAAAATAACCTCTTATGGAGTTGCATGGGATTCTGACAATATTGCAAATGTATTTGGTCTTATGAGTAAATAGTACAATGTGGATCTAGAGAAATTTTAATCTCTAGATTCTTTTTTCTTTTTTGGGTTGACTTTTCATATATGTTTGTGCATACAATGCTTCCATTAAAATGGAGGTAAAT
>OFME01001578.1_pt1 | contig 12118 bp, 10 predicted proteins | sample 1541381 | NCBI WGS metagenome assembly OFME01 (sample SAMN04209243, study PRJEB22552) | human gut metagenome | biome: gut; material: feces | host: Homo sapiens | place: USA: Oklahoma
ACCGAGCTGCAATTGGCTGTTCTGCAGGAATGGGAGCGAGCACATATCTGAAAGAAGAGGAGAGAGAAACATGAAGATCGAACCCAGAACGTTCACACTGCCCAACGGGGAAGTGCTGACGGTGCGCAGCTTATGCGCCGATGATGCGGAGGCATTGAGTGCATTCCGCAATGCAATCTACAGCGAAACACATTTTATGGCCCGATACCCGGAGGAAGGAGCGAGTCTGGAAGCGATGCGGAACTGGCTCGCAGGCTTCGTGGAAAGCCCTGTGAACTTTGAGGTGGGCGCTTTTGCCGGAGAAAAGCTGGTGGGGGAGTTTGGTGTTGCACAGGTGCGGCCGCATATCAAATACCGCCATCGTGCCGTAGTAGGCATCTCCGTACGGAAAGATTACTGGGGCTGCGGTCTGGGCAGCTATCTGATGCAGCTGGCCATTGACCAGACCCGTACCAACGGCTTCGAACAGCTGGAGCTGGGGGTGTACAGCGATAACGTCCGTGCCATCCATCTCTATGAGAAGTTTGGGTTTGAGCGCTATGGCATCCAGCCCCGGGCCTTTAAACTGAAAGACGGCACCTACCGGGATGAGATCATCATGGTGAAGATGCTGTGACCTGAAAAGGACAAAATAAAATCTCCCACTGACGGGGTTCGATGTCGTCAGTGGGAGATTTTTATCGTTTTACGGTAAAACCGTGAAAACCTCAGATTTTGGCCTCGCTGTTGTGCTCAGCCTTTTTGTAAGCAGAGAAGGAGTGGAACACAATGTTCAGACCCAGAACGATCAGCAGGACAGCCAGGATCAGCTGCAGGCCGTTGGCAATGAACACGGTACCCCAAGTGGTCTCGCCAGCAGGAATACTGACAGAAGCAGCGGTGCTGATGGCCTTGACCATGGCGATCAGGCGCTGCACCAGAGCGGTGAAGGTGACGCACAGCATGATGATCAGCGGGGGGAACAGCATCTTGTTGCTGCGGCCGGTGACCTTCAGGAAAACGCACAGGGTAGCCAGAACCAGAGCGCTCAGCAACTGGTTGGCGGAACCGAACAAGGGCCAGATGTTTGCGTAGCCGATCTTGGTCAGCAGGAAGCCGAAGGCCAGAGTGAGGAAGGTGGAGAAGTAGACGTTGCAGAACAGCTTGCGCCAGCCCTCAGCGTGCTCCATGTCGTCCACACTGAACAGCTCCTGGAAGCTCATGCGGCCGATACGGGCCACAGCATCCAGACTGGTCAGGGCCAGAGCGGAAACACACATCGTCATAAAGACAGTTGCTGCATAAGCGGGAACGCCGAACATCTCAAAGAAACCGGCAACACCACGGCTGAAGATCTGGAACGGGGTGCCTGCAGCGGGGGTGCCGTCCGCAGCAGCGGCAGCACCGGCAACGCACAGGGCCAGAACAGCCAGCAGGCTCTCTAGAATCATTGCGCCATAGCCAACCTTCAGCATATCCTTCTCATTTTCAACGGTCTTGGAAGAAGTACCGGAGGAGACCAGGCTGTGGAAGCCGGAAACAGCACCACAGGCAACGGTGACGAACAGGATGGGGAACATGGTGCCCAGCTTCTCGTTGGTGAAGCCGGTGTAAACGGGCAGATTCATGGTGGGGTGTGCAACGACCAGACCAACCACAGCGCCTGCGATCATGGCAACAAACATGAAGGTGGTCATGTGGTCCCGGGGCTGCTTCAGCAGCCACATGGGAAGCACGGCGGCAAAGAAGATATAAACGAAGGTGATATAGCTCCATGCGGCCTTGCCCAGGATGATGGGCAGATTTGCGCCAATGACAAAGGACAGCACGATGAAAACGATGCTGATGACGCTCTCCTTCCAACCGGAGAAGTTGAACTTCTTCTGGATCAGGCCAAAGACCACAGCGAAGACCATGAACATGATGGAGACCATGCCGGCAGCGCCGTTGGTCTGAGCAGCGTCCACCAGAGCGCCGTCCGCGCCATAAGCATTGAAGGTGCCAGCGACCATGTCAGCAAACGCTGCAATAACGATGCCGCAGAACAGCCAGCAGAACAGCAGGAACAGCTTGCGGCCCGTCTTGCCGATATACTTTTCAATCAGCATACCCATGGACTTGCCGTCATTCTTTACAGAAGCATACAGAGCGCCGAAGTCGGTAACAGCACCAAAGAAAATGCCGCCCAGCAGGACCCACAGCAGAACAGGCAGCCAGCCAAAGGCAGCAGCCTGAATGGCACCGGTAACAGGGCCGGCACCTGCAATGGAGCTGAACTGATGTGCAAAAACGGTCCAGCCGTTGGTGGGAACGTAATCCCGGCCGTCCTCATGGACGACCGCAGGGGTCTTGGCGGTGGGGTCGATGCCCCACTTGTTTGCCAGCCAGCGTCCGTAGAGGGTGTAAGCACCAAACAGACACACGGCTGCAATCAAAACGATGACCAGCGTGTTCATTTCTTTTACCTCTTTCCTTTGCTTTTCATGCGGCAAAGAGGTCACGCTGTGGCTCCTTTGCCTGAAAATTGTGTATACTTTATCCCCATTTTCATAATTTGTCAATATATTTCGGAGCAGTTCAGAGGATGTGCTAATTCGACAGAAAATCCAGCAAAAAAATTTAGGTGATTTTATTTCATTTATGAAGAGAAGAAAACTGTGGACATGCTGAATTGAAAACGATTCACGCAAAAGACTTGACTTTCACACTTTCGTGTGCTAAAGTGATAACATGATATAATTCTTTCTGTCAGAAGTTCCGGCGTTTGCCGCAGAGGAGACCGCAATGACTGAGAAAAATTCCAGAAAAAACGAGACCGTAGATGCACTGTTCGATGCCATCCTGAGCCTTGAGAGCCGGGAGGAGTGCTATGCTTTTTTTGAGGATCTGTGCACAGTAAAGGAGATCTCCGATATGGCACAACGGCTGGAAGCGGCAAAGCTGCTGCTTGGCGGCCGCACCTATGACCAGATCGTGAAAGAAGTAGAGATCAGTACGGCGACCATCAGCCGCATCAATCGCTGTATCCAATACGGAACCGGCGGTTACCAGAGCGTAATTGAAAAGATCTCTGCACAGGAGAAAAAGCAGTAACGGCTGCACGGCAGAGGACATAAGATGGGGTACACCTTATATAGAAAGGATGAGTCCCCTATGGCAACGATCAATTGTCCCACTACGTTGGAATGTCCGGCCCTGCCCCGTGTTACCCTGAGTCAGGCTGTGATCGATCTGATGGAAAGTATCGCGCTGCAGGAAAGTGCTCTGAGCCACATCCTCTGCGCCGAGAGCCAGAAGATGAAAACCGCACTCGCCATGAACGAGATCGACCTGTGCAAGCTGCTGGAAGTGAACGATTCGGCCACCAACATGGTGCACGCCGTGGCAAATCTGGAGCTGGTGCTGAAGGAAAAGCTGGAGTTTATCTCCAATAACCTCTATTATCCCTCCGCTGATAACGGCGCTGCAGCCCAATAAGCCTGCATGACCCCCTGCCTGTCCGCATTCTGGCGGGCAGGCATTTTGCGTTTTAAGGCCAGATTGTGACCGATTTGTATAAAAAGTGCAAAAACGATTTGTTGGAATTGCTGAAAGCGCAATTCTGTGCTATACTATACCATGTATATGTGTGAAAGAGAGGGAAACGAACTTGCAGCACTATGACGTGATCTTATTTGACGTGGACGGAACCCTGATCGATTCCGCCCCCGGCATCCTGAATACACTGGAAGAAGTTTTTACCAAGATGGGCGTGGATGTCACCCATATGAACCTGCGGCGCTATCTGGGGCCGCCGCTCCGCAAGAGCTTTGGAGAGCATTTTTCTGACCCTGCAAAAATCGAGGAGGCCACCGAGCTCTATCGGGAGAGTTACCGCGAAAAGGGCAGCCATGAGGGTACGGCCTACCCCGGTGCGGCAGAGATGCTGCGCCGCCTGAAGGAGGCAGGATTTGTGCTCTGCACCGCAACCTCCAAGCCGACTGTGGTCGTGACCCCCATTCTGGAAGAGCAGGGACTGGCCCCTTACTTTGATTTCATCGGCGGCGCGTCCATGGATGAGAGCCGGGATACCAAAACGGAAGTGGTGCGCTATGTTCTCACCCAGCCCTGTGTACAGGGCAAGCGGGTGCTGATGGTGGGCGACCGCAACGATGATATGCGCGGTGCTGCTGATTGCGGGCTGGATGCCGCCGGTGCCCTGTATGGCTACGGCAGCAGGGAAGAACTGGAACCCTTTGGCCCGGTGCTGCTGGCGGAAAGTTGTGAAGAACTGACGGACAAGCTCCTGGCCTGCCGTGCAAACGGTTGAACGATAGGATAAGTGGTGAATATAACATGAATCATAAGAATCAATCGGACAAACAGTCTATGACATCGCTGCAGCGGCAGGCCGTTCTGGTCTGTGTGGTCTGCGCACTGGCGGCTTTGCTGACCGTAGGCATCACCCTGACCCTGCTCAAACGGGGAAAACCGGAAACGCCCGGCACACCCGCAGACTCTGTGCCGGCGGATATCACCGGGGACGGTGAAAGCACAGATCTTGCCAATCACTATCAGATCGATAACACCTCCAGCGCTCTGCTGACTGAAACAGCGGATGCGGGCACGGAATATCTGGACAGCACCCTGTTTCTGGGAGACTCCAACACCGTGCGTCTGTATAACAACGGCCTGATCTCCTTGCAGCAGTTCTGCGCCAAGGAGGGCATTGGCACCCAGGTGGCCCTGAACGAAGGAATCGTCACCTTTAAGAATGACACCACCCACTACACCATCGCACAGGCGGTGGCAAAAATGAAGCCCCGCCGCGTCGTGATGACCTTTGGCACCAACGACACCGGCATGGAGGTGGCTGATTTTATCAGTAACTATACCGCGCTGGTGCAGGCCATTCAGGAGGCTTACCCCTACACTGATATCATCGTGAACACGGTGCCTCCTATCCCGGAGAATCACTCCAATTACCCCCACATGGATCAGGCCAAGATCGATGATTTTAATATGGCGCTGCTCAACATGTGCGAACAGCTGGGGGTCAAATTTCTGAATACGGCTGAAGTCCTCAAAGGAGAAAATGGCTACGGCCAGCTGGATTACTACACGGATGGTGATATCCACCTCAAGAGCGCCGGTCTCAAGGCTGCGCTGAACTATCTGCGCACCCACGCTTACCAGACCGAGGATCGCCGCCCGGACACCAATAATATCCCCACCCGCACACTGGAATATGTATCCAACCCCAGCTCGGCGGTGCAGGCCCCCAGCTCGGAAGAACCCGCTTCTTCCAGCGAGAGTGAAAGCGTCAGCAGCTCTGAGACTGCCAGCGTTAAGTTTGAGGCCCGTTATCAGGTGGAAAAGAGCGGCGGCGGCACCCTGAGCTGTGGGAACGAGAGCGGCAAGACCAGCCTGACATACGGCATCACAGATGCATCCCAGTCGCTGACTGTCACGGCCACCCCTGCGGAGGGCCATGTGTTCGTCAAGTGGAGCGACGGCGTGACCAGCAAGACCCGTACCGATACCGGCTTCAAGCAGAATCTGGACGTGACAGCCGTGTTTGCAGCTGCTTCCGTTCACATCTCGGAAGGCAAGGCTTCCGCCGGCTCCTATGTCTTTAAGGCTGCGCTGGAGGGTAAATATGCCAAGAGAGAAAACCTGCATTGGTTCGCCAACGGTCAGGAAGTGAAGGAGGCCGCAGGCCAGACAACGGTCACCGTGTCCGCTTCGGCCATCACCAGCGGCAGCTATAAGATCTATGCGGTGGTTGTGTACAACGACTGCGCCGTGGCCAGCAATGCGCTGACCATTACGGTCAGCCCGGAGCCTGCTTCCAGCTCAAGCTCCGGCAGCTCTTCTACTTCTTCCGGCAGTACATCCGCGTCCTCTTCGGAGAGCGGCAAGTCTGAGAGCACTTCGTCCAGCACTTCCACCTCTGAGAGCACGAGCAGCAGTTCTTCCCACAGCACGGCGGAAAGTGAGAGCAAGAGCGAATCCAAGAGCGAGAGCACCTCTTCTTCTCACAGCAGCTCAGAGAGCAAGGCAGAGAGCACCTCGTCCTCCAGCAGTGCTGCCTCTGAGAGCAAAACGGAATCCAAAGAGCAGACCAACAGTGAATCGGTCTCCGCTTCGGTTGAAAATGATATTGAGCCCGCAGAGGAGCCTTCCGCTTCCACCGAAGCAGAAGCCAGCCGGTAAACCTTTTTCTGTCTGCCCGCATAGGCTGGGCAGAAGGGAGGGAGCCGGATGTTCTGTGAAGAGATCAAGATCCCCGGGCTGCCCGGTGAGGGAACTGTGACCGATGGCAGTGTGGACTGGTATGAGATGGACTGGGAGAATGTGGACAACGGCGTGACCGAGGAGCAGATGCCCAGAAACATTGACAAACCCTGCACCGCGCAAGATCCGTGCACGGACAATTCCCCGGTGCAGACCGATGATGAAACCTATGAGATAGTTCAGGAATAACCGGAAGCCAGCTCTGCTAGGGCGGGGCTGGCTTCTCGCTGTTCTTTTGATCTGGGAAAAATTCCCCGGTGATCGGGGACAAGCGTCCCGGAAAATGACGCAAGCATGAAAGAGGGGTAATGAACCATGGCAAAATACTATTGTGTTCTGTTTGATGCAGACAACACGCTGCTGAATTTTGATGCAGCGGAAAACAAGGCGCTGGCTGACACCCTGCGGGAGTACGGCATTGAGCCTGATGCCGAGACGGTGCAGACCTACCGCACCATCAACGAGGAGCTCTGGCGGCAGCTGGAAAAGGGCCAGATCCGCCGGGACAAGCTGATGGGGGAGCGGTTCACCCGCTTTCTGAAGGCAGTGAATGCCGCAGGCAACGGTGTGGAGATGAACAAATTCTATCTGGATCAGCTCTCTACCCACCCTGACCTGACATCTCCCAACGTGCTGGACGTGCTCCGGGAGCTTTCCGAAGTGGCAACATTGGCTGTGGTGACCAATGGCTTTGACCGGGTGCAGAGCCGCCGTGTGCGGGAATCCGGCATTCTGGATTTTGTGGAGGATGTGTTCGTTTCTGAAAAAATGGACAGCGAAAAGCCCAACCGCAAGATTTTTGATGCCGCGCTCCGTGCGCTGGGCGTGGAGAACCGTGAGCACGTGCTGATGGTGGGCGACAGCCTGAGCAGTGATGTGCAGGGCGGTGTGAACGCCGGGCTGGATACCTGCTGGTATAACCCCAACCACGCCGAGAATCCCGGCAAGGTCGTTCCTACCTATGAGATCAGCAGCCTGGAAGAGCTTTACCCGCTGGTGATGGAGCCGGAGGAACTGGCCAATGTGGGCCTGAAGAATCGCCGCCACCAGCTGTAATGCTGTGCGGCCTGTGTGAGAGATTGGAAAACGAACAATGTTGATACATTTGGAAAAGCTGGGCAAGAGCTTTGGCGAGAAGATCGTTCTGCATGATGTCACGGCTAGTGTCGAACGGGAGGACCGCATCGGCATCGTGGGCCAGAACGGCGCAGGCAAAACGACCCTGCTGAAGATCCTGACCGGCGAATATACGGACTACGAGGGTGAGTTCAGTGTGACCCATGGTGTGACGCTGGGTTATCTGGAGCAGAATGCAAAGCTCGACCCCACGTTGGATATCTACGGCGAGATGCGTTCCTGCTTTGCCCATGTGCTGGATGCCATGGCCCAGATGCAGATCCTGGAGCGCAGAATGGCCGTCAGCCCGGAGGATGCCTCTCTGCTGGAACAGCACGATGCCTTGCAGAACATCATTGATGCCGCTGACGGCTACAATATGGATGTCAACATCAAAAAGGTGCTGTCCGGTATGGGGTTTGCGCAGGATACCTGGACGAAGAATATCGCCGTGCTTTCGGGCGGTGAGCTGACGCGCCTGCGTCTGGCAAAGCTGCTGCTGGAAAAGCCGGATGTCCTGATCTTGGACGAGCCTACCAACCACTTGGATTTTGCCACCATGGAATGGCTGGAGAATTACCTCAAGGGCTATTCCGGTGCCGTGCTGGTCGTCAGCCATGACCGCTATTTCCTGGACAATATCTGCACCAAGATCTGGGAGGTCTCCTTCCAGACCATGACCACTTATAAGGGCAACTTCTCAGCCTATCTGCCCCAGAAGGAAGCTGCCGATGCCCTGCGCCAGAAGCAGCACGATGCAGATGTAGCACTGGCCGAAAAGCTGCAGGATTATGTTGACCGCAACCTTGTGCGTGCTTCCACCACCAAGATGGCCCAGAGCCGTCGCAAACAGCTGGAAAAGCTGGAGATCACGGAAGCACCAAAGGATGAAACGAACCAGCTCAAGTTCCGCTTTGAGTATGATGTGGAGCCGTGGAACGAGCTGGTGCTGATGAAGAACCTGACCATCAGGATCGGGGAGCGCACCCTGCTGGAACCCTTTACCTATACGGTCTGCCGGGGTCAGCGGCTGGTGATCGCAGGCCCCAACGGTGCGGGCAAATCCACCCTGATGCAGGTGCTGGATGGTAAGCGCCGCCCCTCTGGCGGCATGGTGCGGCTGGGTACGGGAGCCCGGCCCAGCATTTTTGCCCAGCAGCAAAACCGTCTGGGACAGGGCCGGGTGATCGATGTCATCTGGAACAAATATCCCCGGATGACGGAGCTGGAAGTGCGCAGCCATCTGGCAAAGCTGGGTTTCCGGGGCGAGACAGTGTTCAAGCCCTGCGAGGCACTTTCGGGCGGCGAGCTGGCCCGCCTGCGCTTTGCTGAGATCGTGCTGGAGCGGCCCAATCTGCTGTTTCTGGACGAGCCCACCAACCACCTGGACATCTACACCCGCGAGAACCTGACCGAAGCCCTGATGGCATACACTGGGACCCTGCTCATGGTCACCCATGACCGCCATCTGATGAACAGTCTGGGCTGTCCCATCCTCTATCTGGAAGATGGCAAGGCCACCCTGTATCCGAGCTACGATGCCCTGATGGGCCGTGCCGCTCCTGCAGCTGCCCCAGAAAAAGCCGGGGATCAGCCCGCCAAGGCCGGTTACGGCAAAGAGCAGCGCCGCCGCCGCGCGGAGCTACGGGCCAAGATCAAGGCTTGCGAGGATGAAATGGAAGCCTGCGGGGCAAGAGAAGTGGAGCTTGACAATGAGATCAACTCCCCGGAGGTCTACAATGACCCCGATCTGCTCCGCCAAAAGAGCGATGAGCTCAGTGATCTGCGCTTCCATCAGGAGGAGCTGTTTGCTGCCTGGGAAAAGGCAATGGAAGAGCAGGAGCAGTACGAACAGGCTGCTGGTGAAGAATAATCCGCTGCAAAGGAGAACAATGATGCCTCATAACCGCCGCAATTACAACAAAACGCACAGCATCGCCCTTTCAGGTCTGCTGTTTGCTCTGGCGATGGCGCTTTCCTTCATCGAGGGCACATTGGTCATCCCCGGGCTTTTGCCAGGCATGAAGCTGGGTCTGGCGAATATTGTGGTGATGTATGCCCTGTTCTTCATGGGGCCAAAACAGGCCCTTGTGCTGGATGTGCTGAAGGCGTTCTTCGTCTTTCTGGTCTCCGGCTGGACGGCAGGTTTTCTTTCCCTCTGCGGCGGCCTGCTCTCACTGCTGGTGATGTGGCTGCTCTACTATCACTGCCCGCTGCGGCCTACCTGGTTCATCCTGTCGGTCTGCGGCGCGCTGGCCCACAACATCGGACAGCTGCTGGGAGCCAGTGTCATCCTTTCCACAGCAGTGTCCCTTTACTATGCACCGATTATGCTGGTGCTGGGCCTTGTGATGGGAATGCTCACCAGTGTCACCCTGCGGGCCATACTGCCTGCGCTGGGACGGCTGGGTTATAATATCCAGGAAAACCGCAAAGGATGAGCTGCCCGGTTGCAACCGGGGCTGGAATCCGATATAATAAATCAAATCTGAATTTTTACCCAACAAAAAAACTGCCCACGGGATAGCGCACTTTGGCGCGGGGCAGCTGGGAGGTATGAGTTTATGTCTGAAAAAGTGACTGTCAAGGTGGAGCGCAATATCCTCCATCTTCCCGCCATTGCCCTGCGTGGGCTGGTGGTGTTCCCCAACAACCTGCTGCATTTTGAGGTGGGCCGTGACAAGAGCATTGCCGCTGTGGAATGGGCCGTGCGGAATAAATCTGAGGTGTTCCTCATTGCGCAGAAGGATATGAAGGCTGAGGACCCCAAGGCAGAGGAGATGTACCAGTACGGCGTTGTGGCCGAGATCAAGCAGGTTATGCGTGTTTCGGATGATCTGGTGCGCATTCTGGTGGAGGGCAAGTTCCGCGCCAAGCGCACCGAGCTGGATACCGAAGGCAGCTTCCTGCTGGCATCGGTGCGGCCGGCTCCTGTGCGCCCCATCAAGACAGAGGAAGAGACCGAGGCGGAGGCCCTGCTCCGCAACGTAAAAACAAGCTTCGACGCGGTGCTTTCCATGAATCCCCGCATCAGCAAGGACGTGGTGTTTGCTGTTACCTCGAATAACGACCCCGCCTTCCTGTGCGAGTACATCCCCGCCAATCTGCTCTTCCGCTTTGAGGATAAGCAGGCTGTGATGGAGGAAAGCACCCTCATCGGCCGTCTGCGCCTGCTGGTGGAACGCCTGCATCGGGAGCGCCGGATGCTGGAAATCGACAAGGAGATCGCCCAGAAAGTGGACGAGGCCATGGACAAGAACCAGCGTGATTACTACCTGCATGAGCAGATGCACATGATCAGCCAGGAGCTGGGCGAGGACGATGATACCACGGCAGAGGCCGAGGAGTACCGCCGCAGGATCCAGGAGCTGCATCTGGACGAGGAGCGGGAGAAGAAACTGCTCAAGGAAGTGGACCGCCTTGCCAAGATGCAGAGCAGCAACCAGGAAGGAACGGTCATCCGCACCTATCTGGACACCTGCTTGGATCTGCCCTGGAACAGCTTTACCGAGGACGACCTCGATATCGCCAAGGCACAGCGCATCCTTGACCGCGACCACTACGGTCTGAAGAAGGTCAAGGACCGCATTCTTGAGGTGTTGGCTGTCCGTAAGCTGGCTCCGGATGTCAAGGGGCAGATCATCTGCCTGGTCGGCCCTCCGGGTGTCGGCAAGACCAGCATTGCCCGCTCCATTGCCGAGAGCCTGAACCGCAAGTATGTGCGCATCAGTCTGGGCGGTGTGCGGGATGAGGCAGAGATCCGCGGCCACCGCCGCACCTATATCGGGGCCATGCCCGGCAAGATCATCAACGCCATGATCTCCGCCAAGAGCTCCAACCCCCTGATGCTACTGGACGAGATCGACAAGCTGGCGGGCGATTTCCGGGGTGACCCGGCCGCCGCCCTGCTGGAAGCTCTTGATCCCGAGCAGAACACCACCTTTAATGATCACTTTATCGATATGCCGTTTGATCTGAGCCATGTGCTTTTTATCACCACGGCAAATGATCTGAGCGCCATTCCCGGCCCTCTGCGTGACCGCATGGATGTCATTGAGCTGCCCAGTTATACCCGGGTGGAGAAATACAACATTGCCCGCAAGCATCTGGTACCCAAGCAGCTCAAGGCCTGCGGTCTGGCCGGAAAGGTCACCTTCTCCCAGAGCGCGCTCTACGGCATCATTGACGGCTACACCCGTGAGGCCGGTGTCCGCACCCTGGAGCGTACCATTACCAGTGTCCTGCGCAAGTGCGCCCGCAAGATCGCGTCCGGTGAGGCGGAAAACGTTTCTGTGACCAGCAGCAGCCTGGAAGAGCTGCTGGGGCCCCGCTTTGTCAAGCCTGATTTTCTCAACCGGACCAATGCCATTGGCATTGCCAACGGTCTGGCCTGGACCAGCATCGGCGGCGAGACTCTGCCCATCGAAGTGCAGGTCATGGATAATGGCAGCGGCAAGATCACCGTCACCGGCTCGCTGGGCGACGTGATGAAGGAAAGTGCCCAGCTGGCCATTACCTATGTCCGTGTTCACGCCGAGGAATACGGCATCGACCCTGAGCGGCTGAAAAAGTGCGATCTGCACATCCATGCCCCCGAGGGTGCCGTGCCCAAGGACGGCCCCAGCGCCGGTGTTACTCTGACCACGGCTCTGGTGTCCTGCCTGTCCGGCATCCCGGTGCGCGGTGATGTTGCCATGACCGGCGAGATCACCCTGCACGGCAATGTGCTGCCCATCGGCGGCCTGCG
>OFME01001584.1_pt1 | contig 12065 bp, 8 predicted proteins | sample 1541381 | NCBI WGS metagenome assembly OFME01 (sample SAMN04209243, study PRJEB22552) | human gut metagenome | biome: gut; material: feces | host: Homo sapiens | place: USA: Oklahoma
CGTCATGACAACGCCCTCCTTGACTCAACGAGTCCAAGAAAACGTCACCACCTCAAACCCAAAACACCGACTTGACTAAGTACAGCCTCTTCTGTCGTGTTTGCTGTTGCGTGTTCTGCGAGCGACCTTGCGCAGGCTTTTCAACCCGTTGCCCCAGGTGCACCCGGATAAATGGTACCTATCTGATGCTAAACAGCATATGAAAAGGTTTTTCTGACATGCGTGAACGACAAATGGTATGCACTAGTACGCCTGTCGGCTAGTTTGCTTGCACTAAAACTACCCTCGGCACATTGCTGAATATAGACAGTTCATTATCAAAAATACCTTGGCGCACCAGAGTAATTCAGCGAAACGATTCTCGCATACGAAATACAAAACGAACTTCGTCGAGCCATGGGTGGCTATCGTGCTGGATGGATTAATAGCGATGCGGAATACGGTCGATGCTATTCTTTGCGTTTTCGAGTACAGACCTGAATTTCAAGGAGTCAGTTTGTTGCATTATCGCAATTAGCGCGCAAATCTATTTAGCTCATTACTAACTTAGATATGAAGTATTACCAGGTAAAAGGTTATTCTCTGATCTAGAAAGATGGATTTGCCTCTTACACGCTATCGTGTATAATAGCTTCCTTCTTGAAAGGAAGAATCATGTTGATTTCGCTTAAAGACTATGCATTAAAACACGGACGTAGCTCTGATACCGTTCGACGACTGGCAGAACAGGGCAAGCTTCTTACGGCCAAAAAGATAGGAAGAAACTGGGCCGTTGAGGACTCCGAACCCTATCCTTCTTCGCAGGCAAAATGGACTGTCGCTAGTCTCTTTTCTGGTTGCGGCGGACTTGATTTAGGCTTTATAGGAGGGTTTACATTTCTCGGGAAAGAGTATGCTGATCTTCCCTTTGATATCGTATGGGCTAATGAATTAAACCCAGCTGCGTGCAAAACCTACGAGCAAAATCTCGGAAGCATCATTCAGGGTGACATCAACGATAAGATAGATCTTCTTCCTGAACACGTTGACGTTGTTATAGGCGGCTTTCCTTGTCAGGATATTAGCATTAATGGAAAAATGAAGGGTATTAAGGGAGAGCGCAGTAGTCTGTATACTGCGATTGTTGATGCGGTAAAGAGAACGAATCCCTCGGTCTTCGTTGCTGAAAATGTTGGCAGCTTGTTCTTAAAAACTAATAGCGAATCTTTCGATAAGATTAAGGAAGATTTTGGAAGCCTTGGCTATAGCCTGTCAATACATCGATACGATGCTTCGAAATACGGCGTGCCACAGACTCGAGATAGGGTCTTTATTGTAGGGGTAAGAGAAGGGCTGCCAGCGTTTGTTCCTCCCAAAGAAACCACCCCCGATTGTCCCGTAACCGTCAAAGAGGCGATTGACGACCTTGCATCTAAGCCATGGGATAAGGAAACATCTCACATATGGAGCAAGGCAAAGAAATCGGGAGAACAAGGCAATCGTCATCTGATTGCGGACAGGCCAGGCTATACGATTCGTGCTGAATGTCACGGTAACATTCAATACCATTACGACCTTCCTAGGCGTATATCAATGAGAGAGGCGGCTCGAATCCAGTCTTTTCCTGACTCTTTTAAATTTGTCTCCGGTCTTAGAGAAACCGAAAGACAGATTGGCAATGCTGTTCCACCTGTATTAGCATGGCAACTGGCAAAAAAAGTTGCCTTGACGCTAGGTGGTAATACGCAGGATGAATCAGCAACAATTTGAGCAACTACTTGATCGAGTTGCAGAACAACTGACCAACGATATGAACACTGAACCGAGAGCCGAATGGCTCTCGGTTCAGTCAACTAAAGCCTTGTCTTACGAACAGCATGTTCGTGAGAGGTTGCATTACGCCGTAATCGCAATGGGCGACGAGGGGGTTGGTCACGAAGTTGACCTTAACCCGAGCGGACAAACCTTCCCCGATGTTCCATGTGGACCATTCGGGGTCGAAGTTAAATTCACTAATGATGATAAATGGGTTTCTATTGCCAACTCCGTTCGCGAAACGAAACGCGACGAAAGCGTTAAGGTCGTCTATCTCATGTTTGGAAAGATGGGCGGAAAACCCGAAACCCGGTGGATGAAGTACGAAGACTGCGTCGTCCATGTACGCACTTCACATGAGCCTCGATTTCAAGTTGATTTGAGCGGGGAAAAAGAGTCTCTCTTCTCCGTTATGGGCATTCCCTATGATGAATTTCGCAAGCTAGATATTATGGACAAAATGCCATATATCAGAAAATATGCTCGCAAAATACACCCTGACGGACGTCTGTGGTGGCTAGAAGATACATCTAGTGGAGAAGAGCATAGCACCGACATCGATTTGATTCCTTATCCCGCACTAGATAAAGCTACTAAAAACCGGTATAGAGCAGAGGCAACGCTTCTTTGCCCTGCGCTCGTTGCAGATGGCAAGGGAGGGAATGGGCGAATTAAAACTACTGCTTTTAAAGACGCAGCTATGTATTTCATGACCTATCGTGGTGTTTTGCTTTATAACGCACGTGACATCAATTCTGCCGGAAGCGTTGGGAATAAAATCGAGGGCGTTGTCGGTCTGCAGCGACTTATGGAAAAGGCGGCTTCCTACTTGGATAGCGCTTTATTTGAAGAGTACTGGGGTGAAAAGGTTGCACCTGAAGACCGTCTCGCCTGGTGGCTTGAAAAGGCGGATGCGTATACCACTAGTTGGGACCATAAACCATCCGAACTCATGTTTTTGGCTTATCAGAAAGAGCGTAATAATAGAGGTTAAAATGGTCTGCCATTATCGAGATCGGGAAAACTTTGGATCATCTCTCAATCTGCGCTAAGAACGCTTATGGAATAGGGAGCTTAGATTGTAGGCTTGACCTTCGTGCCAAACATTGTGTTGCAATATACGCTCCGAATGGAGCATTCAAGTCTTCACTAAGAAAATCGTTTGCAGCATGGAGCAAACAGGCTTCCGTAAAGGATTTTTTCTTCCCTGAGAGAGACTCTTCTTTTGAGAGCCTTCTGCTGTTTTCGTGGGTTAGAGGATGGGTGTTGGTAGGTGGATGGGTGGGCCGCTGCATCGGAGTTTGATCATGGCGATGAGGTCGTCGACGTGGCGGAAGCCGTAGGCCATGCGGATGGTGGCCTTGATCTTGTTGTTGAACGCCTCGAGCCTGGCGTTGGAGTGGCCGGGTCTGATGGTTTTGGGGATGTCGTCCTTGCGTCTGCGGATCTTCCTGCACAGTTCGACGATCTCGGGGATGCGGCTGTGGGAGGCCCGGAAGATCCATCGTTTCAATTCGGCCCCGGCTTGTCCGAGGGGTTGGTGCGGGAGCGTCCCGGGGAGTTTCTTGAGTTGCCATGACCGGTAGGGCTGGCCCCTGGGATCCGTGTCCTGCCGTTCGGTGAGATCCTCCGGGTTCTTGGGCACGGCGTATCTGACGCCGCGCATCGCCTCGGTCGCCGTCTTGTCGTTGCCGCGCCGGGCCTGGTTCCGCAACCGTTTCCTGACCTGGTCGAGCGCGTCGCTCATCCGGGAGACGATGTGGAACGAGTCGAGCACGCGCTCGGCGTTCGGCAGGCGCTCCTTCACGCTGGCGTCGATCCACTTGGCGCCGTCGCCGGTGACTGCCTTGATGGAGGCGCGCTGCTCGTCGGCCGGCTGTCGGAAGAACAGGTCGAGCACCTCCTTGCCGTATCCGTCGTGCGCCCAGGCGACCCGTCTGCGCTTGTGGTCGACGGCCACGGTGATGTGCGTGTGCCCCCCCTTCCTGCAGCCGGTCTCGTCCACGCCTATCGCGGTGGGACCGTCGAACATGCACGGCATCGCGGATTCCTCCAACCGGGCGGCGACCCTGCGCGCGATATGGCCGGCCGTCCTCCACGCGATGCGTGGGAATCCGTCCACGGTCTTCTGGTTGGCGACCGCCGCCGGCCACGCGCACTCCATCTCGAAATCCCCGGTGAACCGGCTGCCCGGCTCCGCCCACGGCACTTGGGCGGCCACCACGCCATGCTCCGCGCACGCCACGCGCGGCGCCAGGCCCATGAGCTCGACCCCATAGCAGCCGAAGTCCTGGTGGCGCCATCGCCGTTCGCCGCCCCCGTCGTCGTGCTTGGGGCACTTGCGCCCGCAACGCGGGCAACGCAACGCGCCCTTCCTGCGCCGCACCCGGACCACCGGCGCGGGAGCGGGACGCAGCGGCGAGTCGTCGATGGACACGTCCTCGACGACCATGCCTTTGACGTTCAGCAACCGTTTGAATATGTTCTTCATAAGGCGTTTTCTGTCTCCGGTTTTCCTGAACAAAAAACACGATACAGAAAACGCCCCCTCACACCTTGGGATTCAACGGCTCACCGACGAGCCACCACCCACGAAAACAACACAAGAGCCGAAAAAAGCCGGGGAAAACGTCCCCGGCACTTGGAAGCCTTCCTAACGGAAAACCAATTACCTTATACCGTATGCTGTCTGTAAATTCAAGGGAGCTCGAAGCGTTTCCGGGCGTCAGCGGAATCTCAAAGCCCGTCCGCCAACTCATAGGCAAGCCACCTGAGACTACTCACTTTGCCGGCCGATGGCGCAGATCCGCGACCTGGGGTTTTGCGAATGGCGTGCAAACCGCCCGTGCTGATTCGCTTACGATTGCAGCTGGCGGCTTGCAGGATACGGGACGGTTGAGTTTCAAAACGGGCGTTTTCGGCGCTATCGAGCTTCCAAAGGCGGTCCGCCGCACGCTTTGGGACAAAAACAAAAACTCAAAGCCCTGAGTTTGAAAAAAGTTGTCCCCACTTTTGTCCCCGAGGCCGACGAAACACGACACGGTGTTACTTGGCGGCACTCGGCTCGAGACGGCGCCGAAAACTGGGTGCAACCGGAATGACGTGACGGCAGAACTGAAGCCATCGAATGGGAGTGAATTTGGAATAACGGAGTATCCTCGTCGTTGCTCCTCAGTCGCGGTACCTTTGTACAGCTTCCTTCGGTGCGCCTAGAGGCCACACACGTTATTCCAATTCACCGGTGGAATTCGGCGATGTGTGCGTTAGCTACGTTACGGGAAGCTCGACGTACCCTTGTACGCCTTCGCTTCCCGCGCCATGCTACCGCACACATCGCCGAATTTCACTCGTAGATTCTTGTAAGACCCCAGCCGCTTCGCGACTGGGGGTGGTCCTCGTAAAGAACCCGGTATAATCGTGCATGTACAGCGCTCCGTTCGGACGGGACTCTCACTGCACATGCGACAGGGATCCGACAACGAGAAATATATCGAGCTGCAGGCCGCCAACATTCGAAAGCGCATCGCGCAGTTCGGCGGCAAGCTCTATCTGGAGTTCGGCGGCAAGCTGTTCGATGACTATCACGCGTCACGCGTGCTGCCCGGCTTCGAGCCGGATTCCAAATTCCGCATGCTCAAAAGCCTCACCGACGACGTGGAGATCGTCATCGCCATCAACGCCAACCACATCGAGAAGGCCAAGATGCGCGGCGACCTCGGCATCACGTACGACGAGGACGTGCTGCGACTCATCGACATCTTCCGCTCGTGCGAATTCCACGTCGGCTCCGTCGTGCTCACCCAGTACGCGGGGCAGCCGGCCGCGGACGCCTATCGTCGGCGCCTCGACCAGCTCGGCATCACCTGCTACCTGCACTACCCCATCGCAGGCTACCCCCACGACATCGAGCACATCGTCTCCGACGGACGGATACGGGTGCAACGACTACATCGTCACCACGCGCCCGGTCGAACCGTCCCGGCCGCGTTTACCGACATGTCAACGCCCGGCAGCGAACGATCGGGTACTACAATGTCAGTAAGTGTGAAACAAGGCGGTCACACGAGCAGTACCATCCCCGACGAGGAGACAAACGTGACAACAACGAACATCTACATCGCAAGTCCTGAAGGCGCAAACGGACGCAACGTCGTGGCATACGGCGTGCTCAAGGCGCTGACCACCAAATTCAAGACCACCGTGTTCCGCCCCGCGGTCTCCAATCACGACCACTTCACCCCCATCCTGCTGAACGCCTCCAACGCCGGCCTCGGCGTCGCGCTGTCCACCGGACTGGACATTCACCAGGTGCGCAAGGACAAGGAAGGCTCCCGCGGCGACATCGTCGCGGCGTTCAACGACGCGATGAACGTGTCCCGCGCGGACGCGGCGCTCATCGTCGGCACCGACAAGTCGCACGTCAACGACCCGACCGCCTACGAGTTCAACGCGAACATCGCCGCCGACCTGCAGGCCGGCGTCTTCCTCGCCGTGTGCACCATCGATCGTTGGCCTGACGAGCTCAAGGACACCGTCCGTCTCTCCATCGAAGGCATGGAGGCCGCCGGCAACAAGGTGCTGGGCATCTTCGTGACGGGCTGCGAGCCGCGCCACTCCGTCTCGGTCAAGGACACGCTCGCGGACTTCGGGCTGCCGGTGTGGACGATCCCCCAGATCCCGTTCACCGAAGCGTCACAGGCCGATGCGGCGCTCGCCGCCTTCCAGGCGAACGTGCCGACCGAAGAGGTCCTGCGGGCCATCAACGTCGAGATCGACTTCCCGATCACCTCGTACGCCTTCCAGTACAGCCTGCTCGGCCGCGCCAAGGCGAACAAGAAAACGATCGTGCTGCCCGAAGGCGAAGAGGACCGCATCATCAAGGCGGCCGACTACCTGCTGGAGCGCGAGATCGCGAACCTCATCATCGTGGGCGACAAGGGCGCGATCCTCGCCCGGGGCGCGGAACTCGGTCTGACCCATCTGGGCAAGGCGCGCTTCCAGGCCATGGACGACGAGAACATCCTCAAGCCCATGGTCGCCAAGCTGTGCGAGCTGCGCGCCAAGAAGGGCATGACCGAAGAGCAGGCCCGCAAGCAGCTGACCGACGCGAGCTATTTCGGCACGATGCTCGTCGTGCTCGGTTACGCCGACGGTCTGGTGTCCGGCGCGGTCAACTCCACCGCAAACACCGTGCGTCCGGCGCTGCAGGTCATCAAGACCAAGCCCGGGCAGAGGCTCGTCTCCGGCGCCTTCCTGATGTGCTTCAAGGACCACGTGACCGTGTTCTCCGACTGCGCCATCAACCTCAACCCGGACGCCGAACAGCTCGCGGAGATCGCGCTGCAGTCCGCCGTGACCGCCAAGGCGTTCGGCATCGAGCCCAAGGTCGGCATGCTCTCCTACTCCACCCTCGGCTCCGGCAAGGGGCCGGACGTGGACATCGTCGAAGAGGCCACGCGAATCGTCAAGGAGAAGGCTCCGGACCTGCCCGTCGTCGGCTCCATCCAGTTCGACGCCGCATGGTCGCCCGACGTGGCAGCCACCAAGGCCAAGGGCAACGACGTGGCCGGACACGTCAACGTGTTCGTGTTCCCCGACCTGTGCTCCGGCAACATCGGCTACAAGGCCGTGCAGCGTTCCTCCGGGGCGCTCGCCATCGGCCCCGTGCTGCAGGGCCTCAACAAGCCCGTCAACGACCTCTCACGCGGTGCGACGGTGCAGGACATCATCAACACCATCGCATTGACCGCCATCGAGGCCCAGTGACGCGGGTGTTTTAGCGGTCTCCACGCGGTACAGCCGCTCTTTACGACCACCCCCAGTCGCTTCGCGACAGCCCCCGCCAGCGGGGGCACGTGCAATCTGTCGTTCGCTCTTCACCTATAACCAGCCCCGCTGTTTACTTCACGGCTCAGCCCGTCAGCGGGGCTTTTCTCTTTGGTGGCTCTCGGCGAAACCTGCGGCGCTGATTTGTAGCAAGCAGCGAGTAATCTATCAGGTGGAAAGCCGTGTTTCGCGGTACGTATCAATCATGGAGGATGCCCACAATGGCGAAAACCGTCCTTGTCATCAATTCCGGTTCCAGCTCTATCAAGTATCAGCTGGTCGATCTTGAGTCCGGCGAAGGTCTGGCCTCCGGTCTCGTCGAGAAGATCGGCGAACCGGTCGACGGTCACTACAAGCACGAGTACAACGGCGAGAAGCACGAGCTCGAAGAGCCGATCCACGACCACGAGCAGGGCCTCAGGCGCGTGCTCGGCTTCTTCAAGGAGTACGGACCGGACCTGTCCGAAGCAGGCATCGTCGCCGTCGGTCACCGTGTGGTTCAGGGCGGATCCCTCTTCCCGAAGCCGGCCCTCGTGACCGACAAGACCATCAACGCCGTCAAGGACCTGGCCGTGCTCGCCCCGCTGCACAACGGCCCGGAGGCCAAGGGCGCCGAAGTCATGCGCGCGCTGCTGCCCGACGTTCCGCAGATCTTCGTGTTCGATTCCTCCTTCTTCTTCCAGCTGCCGAAGGCGGCCAGCACCTACGCGCTGAACAAGGAGATTGCCGACCAGTACCACATCCGCCGTTACGGCGCCCACGGCACCTCGCACGAGTTCATCTCCTCCGTGGTCCCCGGCGTCATCGGCAAGCCGGCCGAAGGCCTCAAGCAGATCGTGCTGCACATCGGCAACGGAGCCTCCGCCTCCGCCGAGGTTTCCGGCAAGCCGGTCGAGACCTCCATGGGTCTGACCCCGCTTGAAGGCCTGATGATGGGCGGCCGCACCGGCGACATCGACCCGGCCGTGGTCTTCCACCTCATCCGCAACGCCCACATGAACGTGGACGAGCTCGACACCCTGTTCAACAAGCGCTCCGGCATGATGGGCATGACCGGCTTCGGCGACCTGCGCGAGGTTCACCGTCTGGTGGCCGAAGGCAACGAGGACGCCAAGCTGGCCCTCGACGTGTACGTGCACCGCATCGTCAGCTACATCGGCAACTACACCTACCAGATGGGCGGCTGCGACGTAATCACCTTCACCGCCGGCGTCGGCGAGAACGACGACATCGTGCGCAAGATGGTGTGCGACAAGCTCGCCCCGTTCGGCGTCAAGCTGGACGAGGAGAAGAACGCGAAGCGCTCCAAGGAGCCGCGCATCATCTCCACCCCGGACTCCTCCGTGATCATCGCCGTCATCCCGACGAACGAGGAGCTGGCCATCGCCCGCAAGTCCGCCGAAATCGCCGAGAACGGCGCGGACACTTACGGCAACACGTTCACCAAGTGACGAACTGCCGTTAGCAGGCCGCAGTCCGTCTAACGCAAACGGACGAACATAAATGAGGGGCTGATTCCGCTGGGAATCAGCCCCTCATCGTATATCCGTGATATTCGTCGCGGTCACCGCTCCAACATGCCGGTCCACATGCCCACGAAATCGGGCAGTGTCTTGCGCGTGGTCTCCACATTGACGATTCTGACGCCCGGCACGGCCAGCCCGATCATCGCGGCGAACGTCGCCATGCGGTGATCAGCGTAGGATTCCATCACCTCACCGTGCAGACGCTCAACCGGCACAGGAGTGATCTCGATGCCATCCTCCAGTTCGCGGGCCTCTCCCCCGATGCGCGTGATCTCCGTGACCAGCGCCTCCAGACGGTTTGTCTCATGACCACGCAGATGACCGATGCCGAGCATACGGGTCGGAGCATCGGCAAACGCCAGTATCGCCGCGAGCGACGGCGCGATCTCCCCTGCCGCGGTCAGGTCGAAATCACCAAGACCATGCACATGGCCGTCGCCACTCACCTCGCAATACCGCACGCCGTCCTCTTCGGGGAACGAGACGCGCGCGCCCATGCGTTCCAGATATCCCGGCAGCAGTCCACCGGGCTGGGTGGTCTCAGCAGGCCAGTGCGGCACGCGCACCGTGCCTCCGGCGATCAAAGCCGCGCCGAGGAACGGCGCCGCATTCGACAGGTCAGGTTCGACGACCACGCGTTCCGGCAGCTGCAACGCGGCATGGCCGACTCGCCAGACGCGAGACTCCTCATCAGCGGTCGCATTGCCGCTCGCGCCGTTCACATCAGCGACGGTCATGCGGATATGCGGCAGGCTCGGCGTCTTCTCCCCCGTATGCCGCAACTCCAGCCCACCGGGCAGGCGCGACCCGATCAGCAGCAGACCGGAGATGAACTGTGAAGAGCCGGACGAGTCGATGCTCACCTTGGCGGCAGCGGAACCGTCATCGGCCTGTTCACCATCATGACGCGGTGGCGTGATGGTGAACGGCAGCCGGCCGTGCTCGCCGTGGTATTCGACGCGGGCGCCAAGCTGTTCGAGCCCGTCGAGAACCGGCTGCATCGGCCTCGCGTATGCCTGATCGTCTCCATCGAACCGCACCGGGGCGTCCGCGAACAGCGCCAGCCCCGGCACGAAACGCATCACCGTGCCGGCGAGCCCGCAGTACACGCCCACATTGCCGCTGAATCGGCCGGATTCCGGCGGCGTCACCGTGACCGTGGTGTCGTTTTCCGGGTCGATGTCGCAGCGCACACCAAGCGCCGACAGCGCTCCCATCATCAGTTCGGTGTCGCGCGAGCGCAACAGCCCGACAAGCGTGACGGGCTTCGCGCCAAGCACGGCGAGGATCAGGTACCGATTCGACAGGGATTTGCTGCCGGGGATGGTCACGGTCGCGTTCAGCGGGCCGTCAGCGGTCGGGGCCGGCCACAGGTTGTCATTGTTCGTTTCGCTCATGCGTCCAATCGTATCGTCTTCGTTCGAGTTATGGCATTTTCCGTCCGCATCGGCGGAATCGTTCGCGCCCATGTCGTCATTTCCGGCAACCGGGCCAGGCGAGCGCCAAACGCCACCGCGCGCATTCGATCTTTCATCTGTCAGCGCTCTCATGAACGCGGTCCTATACTGGGCGATACGAAAGGAGGCCAGGATGGCGACCATGATGCTCACATCGACGCTGCGCGGAGCCACAGGGATGATCCCGCATGCACTGCCCGGGCTGCACGGCGGTCGACTGGCGTACATCACGACCGCCGCGGCTGTAGAGCCATGGGGGTTCGCGCATACGATGCTGACCCGCCGCCAACTGCGTCAACTGGGATTCCGCGTCACCGAACTGGATGTTTCAACGGCCGCTGCCCCCGACGTGCGGAGCACCCTCTCGGACGCCGACTGCATATATGTCGGCGGCGGCAATTCGTTCTTTCTGCTGCAGGAACTGCGGCGGACCGGCGCGGATGCGCTGCTCGCCGAACGGATAGCCGACGGGATCCCGTATATCGGCGAATCAGCCGGTTCGGTCATCATGTCGCCGGACATCGGCTACTGCTCCATCATGGACCGCACGGATCGCGCCCCGGGTCTGCGCGACTACAAAGGACTCGGTCTGACGGATTTCCACGTGGTGCCGCATCTGGGCAATCCCACGATGGGTCAGGCGGCACGGCTCATCGTCGAACGGTATTCCACGGAGCTCGACCTACGCGCGCTCACTGACCGTCAATCACTGCTCGTCAGGGACGGCGGCACCACCATGTTGCAGTCATGACGGGGCATCACGGTTCGGGCACGACCCCTTTCCGGCGCGATTCGCCATCTTCTCTCCCCCGGTCATGGGCGAAAAGCCCGGAATCACATCGTCATTGAACCGTATCTACGTTTCGAGGGGTTGATTTCGGTCTCGCCGGACATCTATCTACGTTTCGAGGGGGTGCCAGCCAAGTATGAACGCTCCCAAAACCGTGCAATCCCAGCAGCAAAAAGCGCTTAATACTTCGGATATCGCGTTTGGGCAACCCCCTGAAATGCAGATAGATGTTCCTGATCCATCAGATCAACCCCTCGAAATGTAGATACCACCAATTTCGCCCACACTAATCCCGATTTCACACCTCAAACGGCGATTAGCGCAGCCCGGGACCGCGTTTCCATTCGGAATTATTCAGGCGGCGGCCCACTGGCGACGATAGGATGGTCAACAGCGGCCAGCACCGCAATCACCACCGGCGCCATTGAAGGAACCAGCATGGAATTCGTCCTCAAAGGCATCTTTGACTACGCCGTCTCGAACGGGTGGATCGGTGAGAATCCTGTGGACAGGGTCACCGTGCCGAAGATCGCCTCCGACGACGACGACATGGTGTTCCTCTCGGTCCGCGAGGTCGAGTTGCTCGCGGACGAGGCGGAGAAGATCGGGAAGCCGGTGTGTGTTTTGTCAAGTTGTTATAGGCCAGTGTGGCGTGAGTTTTCCTTCCGAAAA
>OFME01001587.1_pt1 | contig 12044 bp, 8 predicted proteins | sample 1541381 | NCBI WGS metagenome assembly OFME01 (sample SAMN04209243, study PRJEB22552) | human gut metagenome | biome: gut; material: feces | host: Homo sapiens | place: USA: Oklahoma
TGAGACAAATTTGCTATTACTCGCCACCTAAAGAGGTGGGAGTCTTCTCGACTGAGATAAAAACTGCCGCAGAACACCTGGTTTTCAACGGACCCTGCATTCTGCGGCGGATTTTATTCCATACATGGTTCACTGTCTGTCCTTCGCTGTCCTGCTTTCTGTTCACACAGTCAGCTGCATATCCCAGACAGTCATCGCTCCCGGCTTATTTATTTGCTGTGAAGCCATACTCCGCAAAGAAGGAGAGCGCATCATCAGTTCCCAGATAATCTACAAACTTCTGTGCTGCATCTTTCTTTGTGCTTGCACTTACAACACCAACCGGATAGATAACCTTCGATACGCTTCCTTCCGGTGCATATCCGATAACCTTTACCTGGTCAAACTGATCGCTGGTGGTTGCATCGGTCAGGTATACGATACCTGCATCTGCGCTTCCGGCTGCTACCCAGCTTAAAACCTCGGTTACATTGGTACCAAAGCTTGTCTTAGCCTCTACATCATCCCACATACCCAGGTTCTCAAAGGCTTCCTTGGAGTACTGTCCAACCGGAACACTCTCCGGATCGCCGAGTGCAATCTTCTCTGCCTTTGTGATATCCTCAAAACCGGTAATTCCCAGTGTAGAATCCTTCGGAACGATCAGGGCGATCTTATTTTCCAGAAGCTCTACGACAGAATCTGCATCAACCAGTCCCTCGTCCTCCAGCGCGTTCATCTGCTTCGTCGCTGCGGAGAAGAATACGTCTGCATCTGCGCCCTCTTCGATCTGGGTCTGCAGCTTTCCTGAACTGTCAAAGGTAAAGCTCAGCTTGATGTCCGGATTCTCTTTCTCAAATGCCGGCTGAATCTTGTCTTCCATAACGTACTGAAGGCTGGCTGCTGCCGCTACCAGAATCTCCTGCTGGTCGCCGGTTGCTTCCGCTTCGGTCTCTTCTGTCTCAGCTGCCTCTGTCTCCGTTTCCGGTGTTGCTGTCTCAGCCGGTTTGCTGGATGAACATGCGGTCAGGGATGCTGCCGCCATCGCTGCTGCCATTACAAGTGCCCACGTTTTTCTCATATCTTGGTTCCTCCCTCATTTCACGCACACGTTTCCGGCGTCCTTCTCGTTTCGATTCCTCACGCCATAGCAATGTGGTTTTTACCCTTCCGTTATTTTCGGAAAATTATAATGATATTTGCTAATCAAATAGTAGCACGTGGCACTTTTTTTGTCAATCTTTACAATGATTCTTATTCAATGCACATAGTCGTTATGTGCATTGAAAAATAATGAGTATTTTTTCTGCATTTTTCCTTTATTCTTATGAATTTTCCAGTTTTTCTTTCCAAACCTTTCCGTCTATTTTCGTGAAATTATTATGATGATTTTTCATGTATTTTATTTTTATCTTTTTATTTTTCATTTATTTGAAATTTCTTTATCCAAATACGCCGGTGCTTCGGTTTCCTTACCGGTCACACGGTTCCCGATCCGTGGCAAAGTCTTCCACCAGCACATCCATAATTCCGCCGCAGACCATTCCTTCATCTTCCGCCGCCTCGCCGGTCAGATCTACATGAACTACTTTGTACCTGCCGCTTCCGATCAGAGAACGTGCCTCGCCTAGCACGGCCGCCTCGCTGCAGCCGCCGCCGATGCTGCCGAGAATCCGTCCGTCCCGGTAGACAATCATCTTCGCGCCTGCCCCGCGCGGGGAGGAACCCTTTGATTCAATCACCGTGACCACTGCTTTCGGCTCATCCGGCTCCTCTGCCAGGCGTTTCAGCACATCAAAATCCAGATCGGAACGGTTTTTCACACGTTTGTCTTCCCGATCCATGCGCTTTACCTGTATGATCTCCGCCAAAATCGAGATCGCGATCTCCTCCGGTGTCACACCGCCGATCTTTAAACCGATCGGGCTCTTTAAACGGCTCATCCGCTCTGGATCGTAGCCTTCTTCCAGAAGCTCCTGTTTCACGATACCGACGCGGCGTCTCGAACCAATCATGCCGAGATACGCCGGTTCTTTTCCTTTTCCAATCATCCGCAGGCAGTCCGCATCGTGGCGGTGTCCGCGCGTGACGATACAGATATAGTCGCTCTCCTGAATCTTGAGTTCTTTGATCGCATGCCCAAAGTCATCACAGATCACCTTCTCTGCCATCGGGAAACGTCCCGGATTCGCGAAGGAAAGGCGGTCGTCCACCACAGTTACCAGGAATCCGACGCGCGCGCCAAATTCTGCCACCGGAAGAGCCACATGGCCGCCTCCGAGAATAATCAGGCGCTCTTTCGGGAAAAATGGTTCCGCCACATTCCAACTGCTTCCGGCGCGCCCACAGACCGGCTGCCCCTGTGTCAGGGCTTCTTTTCCAATCTCTGACGCCTCTGCGCCTTCTCTCAGTTCACAGCGCATATCTGCTAGATTTCCCTCTTCTCCCACAAAGCTTCTCTCGAGCGCCAGACACGGCGTTCCTTCCAGTTTTTTCAGAATCTCCCCATACAGATTCATATCACGCACTTCCTCTCTTTTATACTGCATGAGCCATCCATTTCTCATTTCGCAGTTGTGCCATCGCGGTTGCTGCCTCATCGCCGCTCTCTGGCTCGATTATTTACCAAAACCGCAGTTCGGGAAAATACAGGTTGGACAATTTAAGCACAGACCACCTGCGCCCATTTTCGCCAGATCCGCTTTTGTCACTGTCACATCTGCCATCACACGCGGCAGCACCAGATCAAAGATGGTCCTCTTCGCATACATCACGCAACCCGGAAGTCCCATGATCGGCTTTCCGTCCTTCGTATATGCCAGCAAGAACATCGCTCCCGGAAGTACCGGCGCGCCGTAGGAGACAACCTCCGCCCCGGTCTGCTTGATCGCGCTCGGTGTCGTATCATCCGGATCGACGCTCATGCCGCCGGTACAGACAACAAAATCGGCGCCCTGATCCAGCCATTCCTGGATTGCCTCCGTGATTTTATCCGGATTGTCCCCTATAATCTTCTGTCCCAGAACTTCCACACCAAATTCCTGAAGCTTCTCCCGGATGACCGGGCCAAATTTATCCTCAATCCGTCCATAGAACACTTCATTTCCGGTCGTCACAATGCCCGCTTTCTTATTTTTATACGGAAGCAGCTTTAACAGCGGCTCTGAACCCGCTGCCTTCTTCGCCTCTTCCATTTTTTCTTTTTCAATTACCAGCGGGATCACACGGGTTCCGGCTAACTTATCACCTTTTTTTACCGGAAAATTCGTCCGGCGGGTCGCGATCATCATCTCCGGCAGGCTGTTGACCTTTAAGAGGCGTTCTTCATCGACCTGAAACAGACCGTCCGACTCCGCAATCAGCTCAATCTTGCCTTCCTTCGGATCGGTTGCACGCATATACTCATTCTGGCAGATGCCGCGCAGAATGTCCGCCGCCTCGTCCTCATGATATTTTGTATCGTCCTTCTCCCAGACATAAATATGATCTTTTCCAATCGAAAGCAGTACCGGGATGTCCTCCTCACGCACGATATGTCCCTTGCGGAATACGGCGTCCTTCGTCACGTCCGGAATAATCTGCGTCATGTCATGGCAGAGTACCTGTCCGACTGCCTCGGTTGTTTTCATTAATTTCATATGATTTTCCTCTTTTCCTTTTTATAGTAATGCCTCCGCACGCTTTGCCAGCTGATACCGCCGTTCCACGCCCGCCAGCGCCTCCGGGTTATCCTTAAATTTCTCCCGTTTTGCCGCAAACCGTTCTTCGATCGTTACACGCCGTTCTCCCTGTACCTGCTTGTCCGCCAGATACACGATCAGGCTTTCATTCAGATATCCCAGCTTTTCTTCCGGCAGATCCATATGATCCGCAACGATATCCGCGATCCCGGTATGTCCCAGAAGCCGCAGCCATCCCGCCCCTGTCTCCGGATGTTCGGGGTATGCTTTGGCGATGTCATGAAGAAGCGCCGCCGCATAGATTTTGTGTTTATCGATTGGAGGGCTTTTGTATGTCATCTCCACACACGTTTCCGCCCTATGCTTTAGAACTCTATCTGCCAATTCCACGGCCAGCTCCGCAACCGCCCGGCTATGGCGCACCGTCGCCTCCGGCGTGTGAAACCATGCAAGCAGACGTTCACACTCCTCTTTGTCCGGGACAGGACGTTTTCTCTCCCAATCACGCAATTTCTGAAACTCTTCCTGTGTATCCGCATCAAACGCACAGCCCGGATCCGGCACATCCAGGGGAATCCGGCGGATTTCCGGCTGTTCACAGGCGCCTTTAAGCCCCATCGTCCCGTCATGCTGCAGCAGTTTTTCGATCACATCTGCACGGATCAGAAGCGGATGCCCCGGTATTTTCTCATACTCCGGGAGATAGACATCCCCATCGCCCTCCGCAAATCGGTATTTTTCATATTCCAGCGTAAATGGCGTAAACAGCGGCACATCCACCGGGAAAAAGAAAATGCCATCCAGCGTCTCCTTTCCTGCCGTTTTCCGCTTTTTCTCATAATAGGAAAGCCCCAGGCAGACGGAATCAAACATTTTCGTCTCCGCATACGCCGGATTGTGGATGAAATGGATTCCCGGTCCCGCAGCCGCCGCGCGTATATCTTCCGCCCGGCGTCCGGTAATGATCGTGATTTCATGTACGCCGCACGCCCGCAGCGTCTGTATCTCACGTTCCAGGACCGTCTGGGCGCCGAGCTTCATGAGCGGTTTGAAATCCCCCATCCGCGAGGATCGCCCCGCCGCCGAGATCAAGGCGTCAAATACATAATCCTTTCTTTCATACACCTGTCCGTAGCCAAAGGGAATCTGCAGAAGTTCTGTCTTTTTCCGCTTCTCCCAGCCGCTGATCAGTGTCCGGAACCAACCCGCGTGCCCGATTACCAGAATATCGCCCCGGCTCTTCATCCGGAGTTCATTCCAGGTTGTCCTGGCGCGCCCTGCACAATCCGCAAAACTCTCTCCCTGCGACGGTCGGAAATTGTACATATCTGCCCCTCGTGCCACATACTCCGCTGAAAACTGTTCCCGGATTTCATCGAAGGAATGACCATCCCATTCCCCCATGTCAATCTCCGCCAGACCATCTACGACCTCAATCGGAATACTTCTGTCAATCACTTCCTGCAGGATCGCAGCTGACTCCCGGCAGCGCTTTAACGGGCTGGTATAAATCTTTTCAATTCTGCGTCCCGCAAATGTCTCCCCCAGCGCCTGAATCTGTGTCCGCCCTTCCTCTGAAAGCGGCAGATCCGTCCGCCCGATGCAGTATTTCCGTTCATCTGGAAATTCCGGCTTCCCATGCCGGATCAAATAAATCGTCCGCATTCTATCCTTTCCTAGTGCTCGTGTTCCTCTTCTTCCCCACACTCGCAGCTGAAATCATGGCTGTGTCCAAATGGTCCCGGTCCGCCGATGTAGTCGCGGATCAGCTCCAGTTTATAACGGTTCATATAGCTATATGCCTTCTGAACCGTATGCCCGCTTCCCAGATAACGGGTCACGCCCGCTTTTACCAGTATCTCAAACGGTTCTTTCTCGATCGGTCCGCAGATGACTGCCTCACAGTCATGTTCTACCACCTTCTTCGCAAATACCAGATTGTCCGGATCCTGTTTTCCATAGACATGGAAAATCTGGTTCTTGTCCGCGTCAATAATCATCAAAAACGGACTCTCCTTAAAAGTCGCCGGTACCAGTCCGTCGATCTCCTCTGTCTCTGATGCAATCGCTATGTTCATTTTTTTCTCCTTGTTCTTGTCAAATTTTACTAATTTTTTTTCAAAATTTCTCGATTATTTTTAATTTTATGATACTGCAATTAAAACTTATCGTCAAGTTTTTCATGATATTGAATTTTACCACTCATTTTTCATTTTTCCTCGATGATCAGCCGCCTTTTTCCCGAACCGATGTAGGGGGAAATTTCTTTTTCTATCACTGCGACGGTCAGGCAGTTCCCAAAGTATTCCGTTAATGCTGCTTTGACATTTTTCACTCTGCTTCCTACCGCATCTGCATAACCTGCTTTCTTCATAACAGCCACCGTCAGATGCTTCTGCGCCGCATTGTAAGATGCCTGAAAATCTTCCACCTCATCCAGGGCAAATAAAAGCTCATCTAATATGTGCATGGAAAGTACTTTGCCGCCGGACAGCCGGACGCTGTCATCCAGCCGTCCCTCAACCTTATCAAGTCTAGGCTTTAAACATCCGCAGGCACACGGTTCTGCAATCATCCGCCCCAGATCGCCGGTCCGATAGCGCACAAGCGGCATTCCCCGCCGCCGAAGCGTTGTCAGAACCAGCTCGCCGTATTGCCCTTCCGGAACCGGCTGTCCCGTCTCCGGATCCAGAATCTCAATCAAAAGGTCCCGGTCCCGCAGATGGTAACCCGCACGCGCCCCACACTGTACGCCGCCGCCGTAACCCGTTTCCGTCATCCCCCAGTGTGTAAAGACCCGGCAGTTCCATGTTTTTTCCAAAAAACGCTGCACGCTGACCGGCACATAATCAGCACTTAAAAGCACTGTTTTCGGGCGGAGTCCCGGCGCATGGGCTGCCAGCGCATACATCTGGCTTGGGACACCGATCAGGCAGTCTGCCCCCTCGCCGTCCCGCGCTGCCGCTTCCATATCGTGAATCAGTCCATGAACCTTCGTCTCCACCTGAATGCGCCCCAATCCTTCTTTTAAAAGTCCTCCAATCGAAAAAAATCCCGGTCCTTCCATATAAACCGTGACCCGATCGCCCGGCTTTACCATGTACTGCATCCCTGTTTCAAAGAAATCCGCCGTCTGCATCAGATCGTCTTCGGTAAAAAACAGGCGCTTCGGTGCCCCTGTACTGCCGGAGGTTTTCAGCGTGATGATCCGCGCGATCTCCTTGGTCGGAACACATAAAAATGTTTCCGGCTCCGCTTTCAGTTCCTCCGGGGTTGTGAGGGGAAGTGCCCGGAAATCCGCCCATGAAAACGAATCCGGCGCGAGCCGTACATCGGAACCTGCCATTTTCCCAAGCTGTCCCCAGACGGATGTAAATTTCTTCTGATAAAATGGACTTTTCTCCTTTACATACGAAAGTGTCCGCCATAACCCGGACGGCTGCGCCGCCGCAATAAAATAACCGCAGCCCGCTTCTTTTAAAATCTTCCGTTCCGCCCCCAGCGCCGCGCAGACGAATTCCAGATTTCCATCGAAGATCTGCTGCCCGATCCACTCCGCCAATGTTCCCGACGCGTCCTGCATCTTTGCAAGCACAAATCCCGCCTCCGCCAGCCGGTCACGGATTGTTTTAGCAGACTCCAGCCGTCCCAGCATCCCGTCTAAGAAAAGCTCCTTCTTCCGGGCATACATATCGCTCATCAAAAGCCATCCTTCCGGTTTTAACACCCGGTACACCTCCCGGAGCGCCGCCGCCGGTTCCGCAGCCTTGGAACAACTGCACTCCATCAGAATGATATCTGCCGTCTGATCTGGATATGGCAGTTTCTCCGCACATCCAGTCTCTATCCAGCCAGGTTCATGCACATCCGGATTCTTATCCAAGCCGGAAATCTGCCAGTCTGGGAAATGCTCAGAAAGCCATCGCATCGTGCCGCCGGTTCCGCAGCCGATGTCGATGACGCGAAGCGGCACTGCAGGGTCTGTAGACTCCGTCTCTGCCGCTCCCGCCTCCGGTATCTCAATTCCCGCAAACTGGAACATCTGCCTCGTCAGCGCAAATCCGCCCGGTCGGCAGAGACTGCACTCATTTGTATCCATTTTTTGCACCTCTCCTTTCTGCGCTTCTATTATCTGCCTCTTTCCATCGGAGACAAGTAGTATGCACAGAACGGAATCTTCTTCCCGTCTTTATACACATGCAGGCTGCACTGGCGCAGGCGCTCGATATCGAGATTTCCGGCATCCTGAAACGCCATGGATGTGATCGTGAAGCCGTGGCTTTTTGCACGCTTTAAGAAGTCCTCCATATTTGTTATGTCAACTGATTCTTCTTCACAGCAGCAGGACTCTGGTTCGGGCTGAGTTTCGCCACAGCAGCAGCTTCCTGGTTCGGGCTGAGTTCCGCCACAGCAGCAAGCCTCTCTCTCTGGCTCTTTTTCCCCGCAGCAGCAGGTCTCTTCCAAATCGCGCCGTTCCCAGCGGCGTCCGACAAATTCTCGGTTCTTCTCCGCCGGATCCGGACCGCAGCAGCAGCCTTCGCCCTCCGGTTCTGTCTCGGTTTTTCCACTATAATTTGTCAGCGGCATCAATTTATCCCCAGGCATCACGATGAAATCCCCGTGGAACCCACACATCGGGTGATCGCAGCAGGATGGCGCGATCTGTTCCTCTTTGATAAGCCCGCCGCTCTGGCTGACAACCGCCTCCAGAAGCTCATCCAGCGTATAGCGGTCATCATCCGCCGGAAGCTCCGGGATACGTCCAAAATAGCTGACCGGCTGGAAATGCACGCCGCGCACATACGGCGACCGCTGAATGGCAAACCGGATGATGTCCCCGATCTGCTCCGTATTGACGCCCGGAACAATGACCGGAACAAGCGTCACGCCGATTCCATACCGGCCGCACTGCTCGATCGCCCGTTTTTTCACTTCCAGCATCGGGCGGCGGCGCAGTTTTTCATATACGGCATCGTCCACGCCGTCAAACTGCATAAATACAAACGAAAGTCCCGCATCCGCCAGACGCTTTATAAACGCCTCGTCCTCCGCCAGGCGCAGACCGTTGCTGTTTAACTGCACATATTTACAGCCAACCTGCTTCGCATACGCCACGATCTCCGGCAGATCGTCCCGCACTGTCGGTTCCCCGCCGGAAAGCTGCAAAAGTGTCTTTCCCGGCTCCGTCAGATCGTCGATCCACCGTTTGACCGTGTCTAAGGACGGATCCTGCGTCCCGTCCGGCTCCGCAAAACAGAAGGTACAGTTCATATTGCACCGCGCTGTGATCTCCAGCAGGGTACAGCAGGTGGCGCGCCTGTGCTCCGCACACAGACCGCAGCCCGCCGGGCAATTTAGATTTTCATTTTCTCCCACCGCCGGACGTTCCCCGCGCCAGTCGGCAAACTTGCGCTTATTTCTCCAGATTACACTGGAAAATGTCCCGTGCTCCGGGCAGGTTTTTACCAGATATATCTGCCCGTCCCGCTCTTCCCGCTTTGCCGGAATGCGTTTTAAACAGACCGGGCAGACACTGTATGTATAGCGCATTTCTTCCGGCAGGACGCCTCTGTCCTGTACGTTCATTACCATCGTCTTTCATCCCCTTATCTCAATTCATTACAGTTCTCCCATGATGCAGCCAGCCGCAAATGGGCTGTGTTCTCATGTTCACACATGGCAAATCCCCGCAGCCAGCCTGTCTCACCTATCCTTTTCAGATCCAAAAGCATCTCTCATGAATCATACTTATATCTACTATCTACTTATCTTCCAGCTCTCTCTCCACATCCGCCATACGCCCTTTTACCAGCGCTTCCGGCAGATATACCTCGCCGCACTTCGGGCAGCACAGGATCTCGGTGTGGAAATTGTGCCCCAGATAGTCAAAAAATGTGGATTTCGGCACCATCTCCACCTGACACCGGCGGCAGATGACTTTTTTCTCCAACGCCTCTTTGATCCGCTGATCTCTTCCGCCTCCATCGATCGTCGGCATACTCATCACTCTCCTTCCAGATTCATGCGGTGGCTGTAGCCATTCCAGAGCTTATAACCGCCGTCCGGCAGCACCTCATACTCTGCCCAGTAGGTCATATGCTGGATCTTCAGATGCCCGATCCGATGTCCCGTCTCCGGGTCGATGATGCCGCGGTCTTCCCGCTCACAGTGTTCAATGACCTGTTCCATATCTTCGATCAAAATCTGGCTCGCTGACAATTTGCGTTCCAGCTCCTTCTCAACTTCTAATTTCATATGTGTTTCCTCTTCGATCGTCTCATTCCAGTACGTCTTAAGCAGTTCCCGTTTCGCCGCCAGGCGGTTGTGCCAGCGCTCCGTCACCGTCGCCGCCGGGCGCCCCGCGCCATTTAACCCAAACAACAGGTCGAGGATATGAACCGCCTCCTTACCCTGTCCGGCAAAGGACTCCCGGCAGTTGACGCAGTAGGTCACATACGGCAGTTCCTCCTCTTTTGCACGGGAAGTTGTCATATAGCTTGTGTGGCTCGGAGAAGCAATCCCGATATGTCCGCCGTATCCGCAGCAGCGCGCCTTTTTCCCGTCATACGGCAGATTTTCCCACGTAATCCCCGCCGCATCCGCCAGGTGACGCACGCTCTCCTGCAGTTCCGGATAATAGCGGCTGGCGCAGGGATCAAACAAGGCATACGACTGCGCTTGCTGGGCACTTCCTGCTTCCATTTCACCCTTTTCAGCATTGTCCGGTTCCAAAGCAGCATCTTTCTCCACGCCCCACTCTTCCATCACTTCCGCCAGAAAGACAACCGGAAGCTCCGGCAGGTATTCTTCAAACATCTTCCGGCAGTTCGGGCATGCTAAAACCACTGTCGGTTCGCCAAGCTCTCTCCACTGCCGCCGCATTTCCTCCAGATGTGCCGCGTGGATGTCCACTTCGCCTGCCCACTCGGCAGGCGCACCACAGCAGGTCATCCAGATCGCCGCATCCGGCTTTTTGGAACGCAGCCACTCATACGTCCGCGTCACATAGCGCGGATCCGAACCGGCGAGCTGACATCCCGGAAAGAATGCATAGGAACTCTTCTTAACATTCTCCGGTTTCCGCGTAAGCCCCGCTTTTCCGGAGGCATACGCCATGTCGCGCAACCAGAAATCGTGGAATGGCCACGGCATCGCGCCTTTTTTTTGCATTGCCCGCATACTGTCAAGCAAAAACTGGCTGAAATCGATATGCTGCGGACAGACTTCCTTGCAAAGCCCGCAGTGATCGCAGGTGCTGATCAGTCTGGTCGCCCACGTACCATCGCGCGATAACGTGCCGGGATGAATTGTTATGTAAACCTCTTCATACAAACGGCGCGGTGTTTTCTCATGCAGACGCATCAGATCACAGGCACGCATACAGGCATCACACGAACACTTCTGGCAGCGCGCGATCTCCTGCATCGCCTCTTCCTCCGTATACGATTCCCCGTTTGCCGGGGTCACCCGATCGGCACGCTCGATCCCCTCCGTATGAAGCTTTAAAAGCGTCCCTTCCTTTCGAAATGGCTCATTCATGCCGCCCGTTTTCAGATACCGTTCGATCGCAAGCGAAACCGCCAGCCCATCCGCCAGCGCCTTCATGCTGTCGCCGCCCGTCAGGGAACCTCCAATGAAAACGCCCGGTGTCCGGGTTGCAAATGCGCCGTCCGGGTCCATTTCCAGACCAAAGTCCGCGCCGTCTGCCCCAGTTGCCACATACACGGCATCATAGTCCACCCGGAGTGCCTCCAGATCCGTTACCGTTTCACCGAGATGGCGTGAAAATTCCTCAAATTGGAACTGCGCCTCGATCTCTGCATCAAATTCCGCCGGATCCATCTGGTTTCTCGCCTGACCGCCCAGAACCATTTCCCGCTCATAAACCGTTACCTCGTACTTTTTATTGCAGAGACGCAGTGCACAGCCAAGCCCCGAAAGACCGCCTCCGACGATCGCGATCTTTTTTCCTTTCGACGGCAGGTTATACGCATTCGGTGCCTTCCGCTTCGCGTACTCGACAGTCGCCCGCTCTAAAAGCCCGATCGCGATTCCCCCGTCCAGCTTCGCACGCAGACATGCCTTCTCGCACGGATGGCTGCACAGTTTCGACACAATATCCGGAAATCCCACCGTATTCTGATAGGTCCGGTACGCCGCGTTGAAACGTCCCTTTTTCCACTTTTCTTCCAGCCCCTTGATATCCAGCCGGAACGGACAGGCTGCCTGGCAGAACGGCGGCTCGTTCTGATGGCATTTCTCCGCCAGCGTCTTCTCAAAATCTTCCAAATAGCTCACAGGGCGGACCTCCCTTCTTTTCTCCTGCATTTATCGTTACTGTTCACGCATACGTGCCCAGTAACGGAATTTGCCGTGGCTTCGCAT
>OFME01001590.1_pt1 | contig 12027 bp, 13 predicted proteins | sample 1541381 | NCBI WGS metagenome assembly OFME01 (sample SAMN04209243, study PRJEB22552) | human gut metagenome | biome: gut; material: feces | host: Homo sapiens | place: USA: Oklahoma
TGTTATTACTCACCACTTGCAGAAGTGGGAGTCTCAACTCAGACTGAGATGAATACATAAACGGCATAGAATCATAACCAAAACCGATGACAAAACCGATAGAATATATAAATATAACAAAAAATAAATATAAAATATATACAATATGTATAAAAAACAAGCGAGAAAGAGTGCTTTTGATAACCGTTGTGTATCAGTGTATGAATGCAGAAAGAATCATTACCAAACTGCATGGCAGAATGACTTTTACAAATTGGATTCTGGAGCAGGGAACACTTATAATGTGAGTGTAAAAACAGATAAGAAATTCCGGAAAAAAATCTGTGGAGTGTAGAGAACATGTATAGCTCATGATTTGAGAGAAAGAAGGTAAGGTAGATTATGAATTGGGGAATACTGGCATTTGTTATTATTTATGAAGTTTTAACGGTTGTTGGCGTCGGTCTGGTCATTGCCCGGAAAAATAAACACAGTGTGGAGGAAGGAAACTTTGCACTTGCAGGAAAAGGGCTGCCAACTGCACAGGTCGGTGTCACACTTGCTTTGACCATGCTTGGTTCCGCACATATCTGGGGTACCTGTGAGAATGCTTATTCCATGGGTTCCATCGCAACCTGGTTTGGTATTGCATGTACGGTCATGATGATCGTGATCACCCAGATCACCGGTCCATGGGTAAGAAAAATCGAAACAGCTGCAATGATCACTATGTTTGTATCATGGATCGCAAATATCGTATGGGTAACCTGTGGACTGCAGGAGCGTCTGGGAATGGTAAATTTCCATCAGGTATATCTGTGCATGATTGTTTCAGTGATCCTTGGCCTTGTTCTGACAGCCGTGCTGCCTGGAACAAAACCTGGATATTTCCGCTTATCCAAAGAAGAAAAAGCGGCTTGCTAGGAAAAGGAGGAAAAGATAAATGGTAGCTCATATTGTTCTGGAAAGTGCACTTATGGTATTTGGAATCACAATTGCCGGTTATTTCATCGGCAAACTGTTTAAAGAGGCAGAAAGAGAAGATTAAAGGGGGAAATTGATATGCTGGCAATTACGATGACACAGGGTTGGATGATTGGAATCATCGCATTTATGGCAGTGTTTGGAATCTGTGCGGGTGTTTTTTCCGCACTTGGCAAAAAGAGAAAATAGACAGTACATACATCGTGTGATCTGGTGAAAAATCCCGTGTAATGTGCAGGAAGTCCTGTGGTACAGACAAGTACAGCAGGACTTCCTTTTATCGGCATGTTTTTTTTGCAAAAACAGGCGAGATATGGTAGTATGGATAAACAGGAGGGTTTTGCACTATGAACATGATTCAGATGAAATATTTTATTACGGCAGCAAAGTGTCTGAATTTTACGAAAGCGGCAGATAAACTGTTTATCACGCAGCCGGCACTGAGTCGTCAGATTGCTTCCATGGAAGCAGAACTGAATATGCAGCTGTTTATCCGAAATAACCGTTCTGTACGGCTGACACCGGCAGCAGTGGTGCTTCTGGAAGGATTTGAAAAGATTTATAATGAATATAATGTGACAGTAGCAAAGGCTCTGAATAGTTTCCAGGGATTGAGCGGTGAATTGAACATTGGCATTCTGGACGGTACTTATGTGGGAGACCTGTTCCCGGGTGTATTAAAACATTTTGCAAATTGTTATCCAAATGTGAAGATTAATTTACAGAATTATAGTTTTAATGCATTGGTAGAGAATCTATACAGCAGTAGGCTCGATTTGATCATTACATTGAGATTCGATGTGGAACATCGGGAAAAAATGAAGTATCGTGTGATAGAAGAGACCAGGGATCATGTGGTGGTACATAAGGATCACCGGTTGGCCAATGCATCTTATGTAAAGCTTTCTGATTTCAAAGATGATACTTTTATTATGGTGTCCCCGGAAGATTCGGAAGAATCTCCAAAACTGATCATTGATGCCTGCAAAATGAGTGGATTCAATCCTCAGGTAAAGTTTGCAAGTTCTGTGCAGGAGGAGATGCTCTGGGTGCAGGCCGGTGTGGGCGTATGTATTCTGGATTCACGGAATCTGCTGTCTAATAACGATACGGTACGGTTTTTGAATACGGATATCATCAGTGATCCAAGCCTTGTTATGGCATGGAATATTGATAATTACAATCCGATGAGGGAAATATTTGTAGACAATTTCTTCTGCGATGATAAGAAGTAACAGTAGATATAATTGAACGCAGAACAAGTAGCAAAAGCGGATTGCGAATGTCGATTTACTGATATATGAATCAGAGATGACGGAAATATTGTTACATTTCCGGATAGAAGAGTCAGGCTCAAATGCCTGACTTTTTGGGGGTTTCAGTAAGTATCAGGGAAAATTCGATAATACAGACGGTGAGAAGACACTGCTGAAAAAATGATCAGAGGGGGGAAGCTATTATGGATTTACAGACATTGATCAAGGATGCAAAAGAACGTTTTGGATTTGAAGAAGCCGGTGCGTTGAATGTGGAGGCACTGGAGTTTTTGCCGGAAGTACGGCAGATGTGTGCGGCAGACCGCTGCCGTTCTTTTAACAGAAACTGGTCCTGCCCGCCGGGATGCGGCACGCTGGAAGAGATTTCTGAGCGGGTGAAACCGTATACCAGAGGTATTCTGGTGCAGTCGATAGGACAGCTGGAGGATGAGTTTGATGTGGAGACGATGATGGAGACGGAGCATACTCAGAAAGCACGGTTTGCACAGCTGGTGGAATATGTGCGTTCTAAGGAGCCGGACTGCATTCCGATGGCAGCAGGAGCCTGCCAGGTATGCAAAAAATGCACCTATCCGGATGCACCATGCAGATTTCCGGAGAAATCCATTCCGTCGATGGAAGCGTATGGATTGTTTGTGAGTAAAGTCTGCATCCAGTCTGGCATGAAGTATAATTATGGAAAAAATACCATCGCGTACAGCAGCTGTATTTTGCTGAAATAGATTTCTGTACAAACGGATGAGTGAAGGAACAGGTAACAGTAATGAAGGTAAAAATCAGAATTGGAAATGAAGTGAAAGAGTATACAGGAGCGTGGGAAGATCATACGCTCCTGGAAGTGTTTCAGGAGCTTGGCATCACGCAGGTACATGCCCCCTGTGGTGGAAACGGTACCTGTAAAAAATGTCTGGTGACAGTGGAGGGACTTGGTGAAGTCCTGTCATGCCAGACGCAATGTAAAGATGGCATGTGTGTGACCGTTGCAGAAGAGCAGAAGTCAGCCATTGCTGAAAATGGAAACTGCTATCTGTATCCGGCAGATGCGGGTGACGGGCTGCTGGCGGCCTGTGATATCGGAACGACCACTGTGGTATGTCATCTGCTGGATGGAGCAACCGGAGTGCGTCTTTGTACAGTCAGCGCACCGAATGCACAGCGCAGTTTTGGCGCAGATGTCATTTCCAGGATCCAGGCATCCGTGGACAGCGGTCTGGATAAATTGCAGAGTGCCATTGTGGATCAGATCAATGGTATGCTGGTGCAGTTAAAACAGAAAGCGGGCAGAACAGAAGATATCCGTCGGCTGGCGGTTGCCGGCAACACGGTCATGAGCCATCTGTTCTGCGGATTGTCTCCGGAGAGTATCGGTGTGGCACCTTTTACGCCTTTGTCTCTGTTTGGGGAAAGTTATGACGCAAAACAGATTGGTATCGAAGGTTGTGAGACTGTGTATGTTGTGCCGTCCATTGCCGGTTATGTGGGCGGCGATATTGTAGCGGATCTGGCAGCGGTACAGATGCACTCTTCTGTGCTGGCAGAAGCTGGTGAGAAAGAGACACTGATGCTGGATATTGGTACCAACGGAGAGATGGTGCTTGGAAAATCCGGTTCGTATGTGTGCTGTGCGACAGCGGCAGGACCGGCTTTTGAAGGAGCGGAGATCGCCATGGGAATGCCGGCAGCTTCCGGAGCCATCTCAAAAGTTTGGCTGGATGATGGAAAAATCTGTTGTTCCACGATCAACGATGCACCGGCGGTGGGAATCTGCGGTTCCGGTTTGATTGATGCACTGGCGGTATTTTTGGAAACAGAGCTGTTGGATGAGACCGGTCTGATCGCGGACGAGGATGAGGTGGAGGAAGTATATGCCAATTATCTGGGAGAAGATGAGGACGGTACCTGTGTCTATCTGACAGATACTGTGAAAGTGACCCAGGCAGATGTGCGGAAGCTTCAGCTTGCCAAGGCATCGATCGCGGCTGGTATCCGGATTCTGTTATCCGAGCGGAATATTTCTGTGACCGATGTGGAGCAGGTGATCCTTGCCGGCGGTTTTGGAAGTTTTCTGAACAAAAAGAGTGCGGCAGCGATCGGACTGATCCCGGAGGAACTGGAGCCGGTGACGATCTCTGTGGGAAATGCGGCCGGTGAGGGCGCAGTGTCTGCGGCAGTGTCAGAGGCAGCCAGACAGGAACTGGACCGTCTGCAGCAGGAGATGCGCTATGTGGAACTGTCCACACACAAAAAGTTCAGCGATGCTTATATGGAAGAAATGTTTTTCAAATAAAAAACTGAGAAAGAAAGGAAATAAGAAACATGAGAGGAATTTTATACGGGGTAGGAGTAGGTCCGGGAGATCCGGAATTGATGACTTTGAAGGCGGTTCGTATGATCCGCGAGAACGAGGTGATTGCAGTACCGGGGGCAGAGGCAAAGGAAACTGTTGCGTACCAGATCGCTGTACAGGCGGTTCCGGAACTGGCAGACAAAGAATTGCTTTCTATCTATATGCCAATGACACACGATGCAAAGGAACTGGAGGAAAATCACAGAAAGGGAGCAAAAGCACTGGAAGAAGTACTGGATCAGGGAAAAGATATCGTGTTTCTGACCCTTGGAGATCCGACCATCTATTCCACATTTTCCTATTTGCAGAAACGTGTGGAAGATGATGGTTATGAGACTGCGCTGGTAAGTGGTATCACTTCTTTCTGTGCAGCAGCGGCCAGAACAAACCAGCCACTGGTTGAGTGGAATCAGACTCTGCATATCGTACCTGCTGTTCACCGTCTGGGTGATACTCCGGATGCCGAAGGTAATTATGTATTTATGAAATCCGGAAAGAAGATGAAACAGGTAAAAGAGATTTTGCGGGAGACCGGAAAGCAGGTGTCCATGGTGGAAAACTGTGGAATGGAGACGGAACATGTATACCACAGTGTGGATGAAATCCCGGATGATGCCGGATACTATTCCCTGATCATTGCGAAAGAGATGGAATCCGGAAAATGATAGAACTGTCAGATCTTACGAAAAAGTTTGATACGTTTACTGCGGTGGATCATCTGAACCTGCGGATCGAAACCGGTGAATTTTTTGGCCTGTTGGGGCCAAACGGAGCCGGAAAGACTACAACGATCAGTCTGATGTCCACCCTGCTTCTGCCTACGGAGGGCGAGATCCAGGTGGACGGGGAAGTGCTTTCACGGAAAAATCCCGGACTGAAACGAAAAATCAGTGTGATTACCCAGGAGTATTCCATGCGTCAGGACATGACGATGGATGAGGTGATGGAATATCAGGGACGGCTGTACTTTATGCCCCGGAAAAAAATCCGGGAAAAGACAGAAGAACTGCTGGAATTTTGTGGTCTGATCGATTTCCGCAGAAGGACAGTACGAAAACTTTCCGGTGGTATGAAACGAAAACTGATGGTCTGCCGGGCTTTGTTGACAGAGCCGGAGATCCTGTTGCTGGATGAGCCAACCGCTGGTATGGATGCTCTTTCCAGACGGCAGATGTGGAATCTGCTGCGCCAGCTCAATGACCACAATCTTACGATCCTTCTTACGACCCATTATATGGAAGAAGCGGAGAGTCTGTGCCAGAGGGTAGCATTTATGGATCGTGGAAGACTGGAAGAAGTCAGTGAACCAAAGAAAATGGTGGAACAGCTGGGACATTTTGCAGTGGATGAGATGACATCAGATGGACTGAAAAGTCATTATTTTAAAAACAGAGAAGATGCTATTGCTCATTTGAGCAGACTGACCGGTCAGACTGCTTTGCGCAATACCACATTGGAAGATGTCTTTGTGGCACGGGCAGAGCAGAAAGAGAGGCAGCGGTAGTCAATGGGAATTATAACAGTATTATGGGAAAAATGGACGGAGTTCCGCAGAGATTTTTACAAGATCACTCTGGCGGCAATGATTGCACCGCTGATGTATCTGATCGTGTTTGGAATGGGAATCCAGATGGTGTCCCACGGAGAACCATATCTGAATTTCCTGATTCCGGGTGTGGTGTCACTGACGACGATGACGGGCAGTTTTAATGCTATTGCACAGAATCTGAATGTACAGCGTCTGTATGAGAAGGCTTTTGATCAGGTAATGATCTCACCGACACCGCTCTGGCAGTTTATTGTGGGCCAGGTGATTGCCGGAAGTCTCCGGGGACTGTATGCAGGATGTGTGATCATGCTTCTGGTCCTGCCGATTCATACCGGGGTAATATTCAACGGATTTTCTTTTCTGATCATGTTTTTGAACGGGGCAGTATTTTCAACGATTGCCGTGGTAGTTTCCTTTATTGCGAAAAATCATACGGATGTGCCGCGGTTTTCCAATTATGTCATTATGCCGATGTCTTATCTGTGTAATACATTTTTTGCTATGGATAATATGCCGGAAGGCATCCGTCAGGTCATCGGTGCATTGCCGTTGTCACAGACAAGTGCTATGATCCGGAGCATTGCAAAAGGAGAAGCCATCAATCCGATTGGAATTCTGATCCTTGCAATTTATCTGGCGGTATTTCTGACACTTTCCTTTTGGTTTATCTACAAGCGGAAGAATCTGTAAACATCGTCTTTATGGACGCAGGTCGCAAAGTAGCTGCGTTCATGAGCAAGCAGCGAAAGCGGATTGCGAATGTCTGCTTTACAACAGAAATATCGGAATAAAAATACAGGGAAAGGAAGCTGAATATGGAAAAACAGACGGGATTCAGAGGAAAAGGAAAAGAACAGAAGACGGGAGTGACCGGAATCTGGCACCGGATCCTGATGGGAGTCTGCTGCTGTCTGCTGCTTGGAATCTGCCTGTGCCGGACAGTTCAGGCGGAGCCATTGTCCGTGGACAAAGAAGATGGGGAATATGCCATTGATGTGTCCATGACCGGAGGAAGCGGAAAGGCAACGGTGGTATCGCCGACCGTTTTTCTGGTGAAAGATGGCAAAGCATATGCAAAACTGCAGTGGAGCAGCTCTAATTATGATTATATGATCGTGGATGGTGAGAAAATTTTAAATGAGAATACCAATGAGAACGGGTATTCCACCTTTACGATTCCAGTGACGGCATTTGACAGTGAGATGTCTGTCATTGCAGATACTACCGCTATGGGAACACCTCATGAGATTGCTTATGCACTGACCTTTTATGCGGATTCGATTGAAAGTAAGGGAGCACTTCCACAGGAAGCGGCAAAACGTGTACTGGTGGTGGCTGCCATTATCATTGTAGGCGGTGGAATTCTGAATCATTTTGTGGCAAAACGCAGAAACCGGGATTATACCCCGCACAAAAAGACGGGAAAATAAATAACGTTATATATTAACGTCATTTTACCAAAATTGAAGTATTTAGAAAGATATGAGGAGCAGCTATGGAATTGAATGCAATGAAAGAACGGGAAGCAATCTGTGATGTCTGCCATAAAATGTGGCAGCGTGGGATCGTGGCAGCAAATGATGGAAATGTTTCCGTAAAATTAGAGGACGGTACATTCTTGTGTACTCCATCCGGTGTCAGCAAGGCAGCCATGACACCGGAGATCCTGGTGCATCTTGCTGCGGACGGAAGTGTGATCTCTGCGGCAGAAGGCTACAAACCATCTTCCGAAATGAAGATGCATTTCCGGTGTTATGCGGAACGTGAGGATGTAAAGGCAGTGGTACATGCACATCCACCGATCGCAACAAGCTATGCGTCCATGGGGCGTGCACTGGATGGGTATCAGGCCATGGAATTTATCGTAAATCTCGGTGCAGTTCCGATCGCTCCGTATGCACAGCCATCCACAGATGAAGTGCCGGATTCCATCGCACCGTTTCTTCAGGATCATGATGCCATTTTACTGGCACATCACGGAGCACTGACGGTGGGAGACAGTCTGACCAGAGCTTACTTCAGGATGGAATCGCTGGAGATGTTTGCAAAAACTTCGCTGTATATCCATCTGCTGGGTGGTGCACCGGACATGCCGCAGGATAAGATTGATGCGCTGATCGATCTGCGTAACAATGGATACAAGATTCCGGGCAGACATCCGGGATATGTCAAATATAATGAACCGGAAGGTGACAATCAGTAATGAACAGCAGACAGTTGGAATATTTTCTTGCCGTTGCCCATGAACTGAATTTTACAAAAGCAGCGGAATCCATGTATGTTTCCCAGACGGCGGTAACTCAGCAGATCAAGGCACTGGAAGAACAGCTGGGAGTCAGCCTGTTTGAGCGGACAAAGAAAAAAGTTGTTCTGACTCCGGCGGGAAAAGTATTTCTGCAGGAGGCATCTTCAATACTGAACCGAATCGATACGGCGGTGGAGCGTACCAGGGAGGCATCCAGCGGAGTGATCGGATCACTGGAGATCGGATTTTCCGTGGGCATCGGCAATACGGGACTGGCGGAAAAAATTCAGGCGTTTAATGAGAAATATCCGAATATTGCCATGAAGTTTACGAACCAGAGTCCCTCCATGCTGTTAAAAATGTTGAAAAACGGAGATCTGGATCTGGTGCTGATGCCGATGTTTGAAGAGCGGTATTATCAGAATGTGGAAGTGCGCAGACTGAGCACGGAGCGGATGTCAGCCGTATTTCCACGGACACATGTCCTGGCACAGAAGCCGTATGTGACGAGAGCAGATCTCAAGGACGAAAACCTGATCCTTGCCTGCACACCGGAAAGTGAGATCGGTGAGGACAAGCGGATCATTGAAACATTCTGGAAGCGGGGATATCATCCGAATGTGGTGGCAAAGATCGAGGATGTGGAGACGATTCTTCTGATGCTGTCAGCAAATATGGGGGTGACGATTCTGCCATCCTATCTGTCGATTCCATTGCAGTCAAGAGGGCGGCTTGTGTCAGTGCCATTTGGCGGACCGGAGGATACCATTGATATTATTGCAGCATGGATGCCGCAGACAGAGAATCCGTCCCTGGAAAAAATCCTGCCGTTTCTGGAGGAAAATCAATAGAAGAGAAAAAGTCAAAGAGAGAGGAGCTGGGTGCGGGCAAAATGAAAACCGGATTGGAAGATTATTTTATTATCAAAGATCAGAAAAAAATGCGCTTTGGGTATACCACAGGCAGCTGTGCGGCAGCAGCGGCAAAGGCAGCGGCCAGTATGCTGTTTGAGCGGAAAGAACTTCCGGTTGTAGAACTGCTGCCCCCCAAAGGAATCCGTCTCTGGCTGGAAGTGCTGGACATTAGCCGGAAAAAGGATTGTGTGTCCTGTGCAATCAAAAAGGACGGCGGAGATGATCCGGATGTGACCAGCGGATTGCTGGTATATGCAGCCGTGCGGTTGTGCAGCAGGGGAGAGGCCAGGGCACAGCAGCAGGTATTTTTACATACAAAACAGATGCAGGGAGATAGCCGGCAAACAGAATTGCTGCAGCAGGAAAAACCGGAAACTGCAGTGGTGGGAATTACTGCCGGAGAAGGGGTTGGAAAAATCACACTGCCGGGTCTGGAACAGCCGGTGGGAGCCCCTGCCATTAATAAAGTGCCCCGGCGTATGATCACGGAAGCCGTGCAGGAAATCTGTGAAAAACATGGTTATTGTGGCGGAATCGAAGTGTGTATCCGGGTACCGGAAGGGGCGCAGACAGCACAGAAAACCTTTAATCCGAGACTCGGCATACAGGGCGGTATCTCAATCCTCGGAACCAGCGGCATCGTGGAACCTATGAGTGAAAAAGCACTGATCTCCAGTATTGAAGTGGAGATGAAGCAGAAAGCTTCCGGCGGAAAACAATATCTGCTGGTGGCACCGGGCAATTACGGACTGCAGTATCTGTCCGGTCATTTTCCCTTTGCGGCTGATGAAGCGGCAAAATGCAGTAATTATGTAGGACAGACCATTGATTTTGCTGTAAATATGGGACTGAAAGGCATTTTATTCGTGGCGCATATCGGAAAATTTATCAAAGTAGCCGGTGGCATCATGAACACCCATTCCAGAGATGCAGATGCAAGGATGGAGATTCTTGCAGCAAATGCCCTGCGGGCAGGAGCGGATGCCCGGACAGCGAAGCAGATACTGGATGCAGTTACAACGGATGAAGGACTTGCTGTTTTAAAACAGACCCCATACTGGACGGATACCATGCAGCTTGTGGCAGAGCAGGTGGAATATTATCTGAACCACCGGGCACAGGGGCAGCTGATCATCGGTGCCGTGCTGTATTCCAATGCGATGGGTGAACTTGGGCGGACAACGCAGGCTGAGCGATTGTTGGAAAATCTGATAAAAGAACGAAAGACGCAGTTATAATATAGAAAAGATAAGAGATAAAAATCAGGAGGAGGATCATAAAGATGGTTTATTTTGTAGGAGCAGGAAGCGGTGCACCGGATCTGATCACCGTCAGAGGAAAAAATCTGCTGGAGCAGGCAGATGTGATTATTTATGCGGGATCTTTGGTTAATCCGGAGCTGCTGTCCTATAAAAAAGAAGGATGCGAAGTGTATAACAGTGCGACGATGACACTGGAGGAAGTGCTGGAAGTGATGGAGCAGGCTCATGCAGAGCAGAAAATGATTGTTCGTCTGCATACAGGTGATCCATGTATTTATGGCGCGATCCGTGAACAGATGGATCGACTGGATGAGAAGAACATTCCATATGAGAGCTGCCCGGGTGTCAGCGCATTTTGCGGAGCTGCAGCAGCCCTGAATCTGGAATATACGCTGCCGGGAATTTCACAGAGCGTGGTTATCACCAGGATGGAGGGCAGAACGCCGGTGCCGGAGCGAGAGAAAATCGCTTCCTTTGCCTCCCACGGTGCGACTATGGTTATTTTTCTCAGCACAGGCCTTTTAAAAGAGCTTTCCAGAGAGCTGATCCGGGGCGGATACCAGGAGACTACGCCGGCGGCTATTGTCTATAAGGCTACCTGGCCGGAGGAAAAGGCGGTGGTATGCCAGGTGGGCACGCTCTATGAGACGGCGCTTCGGGAGCATATTACGAAAACTGCCCTGATTCTGGTGGGGGAGGCTGTGGCTCACAGGGGATATGAGCGTTCCAGGCTTTACGATCCGGGCTTTACCACAGAATTTCGAAAAGGGACGGATACGGTGCCTGAGGCCGGCACAGCCAAAGCAGAGGCCGCAGGAGCGAAAGAGACAGAACCAGAAACAGGCGGTAAAGAGACAGAGAGAGCGGAGAGAATATAGATGAAACTGGCAGGAATTGCCTTTACAGAGCGGGGAGCCAGGCTGTTAGAGCGGCTTTTAAGCAGGTTCCAGGAGGAAGGAGAGGAAACAGAAGGGACCGTTTCCCCTTCCTGCGCGGAGGCGGCAGGCGGGCTTTCCATGCGGAGGGAGACGCTGAAGGAATGGACGAAGAGACAGTTTCAACAGGCGGACGGGCTTATCTTTGTGGGAGCGGCGGGAATTGCAGTCCGGGCCTGCGCGCCCTTTGTCCAGGATAAAACGAAGGATCCGGCTGTCATTGTCATAGACGAAACGGGACGGTATGCAGTCTCCCTTCTGTCAGGGCACCTGGGCGGCGCCAATGAGCTGGCCCTCAGAGCCGCCTCCATAATAGGAGCGGAGCCGGTGATTACGACGGCTACAGACAGAAACGGCCTGTTTGCTCCAGATGTATTTGCAAAAGCGAACGGCCTTGAGATAGAAGATATGGGGCTGGCCAGGGAAGCGGCGGCGGCCCTTCTGAGAGGCGAACACCTGGGCTTTTTTTCTGATTTTCCAGTGGAGGGGACAATACCGGCGCAGCTGGCTTTCGGTAAGGTCTGCCGCCTGAACC
>OFME01001593.1_pt1 | contig 12012 bp, 9 predicted proteins | sample 1541381 | NCBI WGS metagenome assembly OFME01 (sample SAMN04209243, study PRJEB22552) | human gut metagenome | biome: gut; material: feces | host: Homo sapiens | place: USA: Oklahoma
CGAGCATTACTAATTGCCCGTTCACTTTTGGTTTTGCCGTGTATGGGTGGTATATACGTTCAGTTTACCGGTTTCATTACCGGTTAGTCTTTACTTTTTACATCATGTCTGCCTTATTCAGGTGACTATAGCACTGAGGTTCCACCTCTTCCCATTCCGAACAGAGAAGTTAAGCTCAGTCACGCCGATGGTACTGCGTAACAGTGGGAGAGTAGGTAGTCGCCGTTTTTTAGAGAGAAGCCCCTGTATCGGAAGATGCAGGGGCTTTCTTGTTTTGGGGCTATCATTCCGAACAGAGAAGTTAAGTTCATTTGTCTGCCTTGCCTTGTTTTGCTTGCTTTTCTTTTCTTTGTTTTGCTTGTTTTCTTGGGGTCAGCAGATTTTTAGTGGGGATTATTCTTATACTTGTGAAGTATTTTTCTTTCTTTCTTTGCTTTTAGGATATTATATCGTATCACATCATACCAATATCACATCATATATCTGGCAAGCATCTCCTCTTATGTCTTTCTGTTCTTATCTCTGAAAGCTACTCTGCTGTGCGCGTGACGGTAAATATAGAGGTCAATCCCTGTACGCCAATAGAGTAAGTCGATAACTCAGATGAATGGCGTGTGTTTTGTTCCGCTATATGTCAGCGTTAAACGGTGCATTGCTCTTGTTGCTGCCACATATAACATACTCCGGTCGATCTCTGAATGATAATTCCTATCGTCTGTCTGTGGAATAATTACCTCATCAAATTCCAAACCCTTTGCCATGTGTGCAGAGGTGATAACAATACCCTGCACAAAAGCCGAACTTTGGTTCGATAGGAAATGAATATCAGGAATTTGTAATTTATCAGCCATCTCACAGGCTTGCGATTCGGTTTTGCAGACAATCCCCAGCGATTTATAGGCGGATGCCTGATAGGTAGCTATTAAATCTTTAATAGCAGATAGTTCTTCTTTCTCATTATTAAATTGTAACACTTTCGGTTTCTCTCCGTGTCGTGCGACTGGTTCAAGATCGGTATTTGTTCGTATTTGCTGTGCAAAATCCGTGATCTCACAAGTAGAACGGTAACTTTTGCAGAGCTTCATCACATCGCCTGTGACAAGAGCTTTATGAATCATATCCGCAGTAGACGAGCCGTAAGGATTGACCGACTGACTGGCATCGCCCAACACCGTTTTTCGGCAAGGGAATAGCTTTTGTATTATCTTATACTGAATTGGAGAATAATCTTGCATTTCATCTACCAGCAAATGTTTAGCATAGTTCTTTGAACCACCTTCCAAAGCGATATGCAGATACGCCAATGGTGCTAAGTCGGCATATTCAAGTGTGCGATTCTTCCGCATTTTAAATAGTTCCGGCTTATCCATCCATGCGAAGAAATCTTTATAGACTTGCAGATCATTGTTTCCGGTAAACATTCGTTTAATCTCTTTCTTTAGGAAATTCCGTTCGGCAGTCATCACTGTGAAAGCGTACTGTACTTTCATCATATCGAGAATATAATCCGTCATTGCCTCAAATCGCTGGCGCATGGGATAGCGGTTGAAACGGTGGAATTGCTCTTCGATAAATTCAGCCGGGACGGTGATATGTTTAGTTAGCTTCACATCCTCTGCTCTAAAGTAGTGGTTTTCGATGTGCAAAATAAAGCGATCCAGACTGGCGATGAAATCGAAAGATGATTTATATTCGATGCGCTCTATAAAGTCCGGTGTTGGTTTTGTCAGCAATTCATTCACTTGCTCAAAGAAGCTCAGGTATTTGTATTTGTGATTCAGTACTTCGGAAAGTATCTGTTCCATGCTGGTTTCGGGTACGGTTTCTTCGCCCAGTTCGGGCAGGACGTTGGAAATGTAATCGGCAAACACCTTATTCGGAGAAACGATCAATATGTCTTTTGAAGAGATACTGCCCTGAAAAGCATATAGCAAGTAGGCGATGCGGTGTAGGGCAATAGAAGTTTTGCCCGAACCTGCCACACCCTGAATAATGAGCGTTCGGGCTTCCTCATTACGGATAATCCGGTTTTGTTCTCGCTGGATCGTGGCAACGATGTTCTTCATCTTATCATCTGCATTAGAACTTAGTTCCTTTTGCAGTATATCATCGTGGACGGTCAGCGCACTTTCGATCATGAATTCCATCTTTCCAGCTCGGATTCGGTATTGGCGTTTCAGGGAAATTTCTCCATTAATTTCTCCCGATGGGGATTGATAATATGCTTCGCCCAGTTCATGATCGTAGAACATACTTGAAATAGGTGCTCGCCAATCATAAATTACAGTTGTTCGGCTTTCAGTATCGTGAAAGGTGTGGATACCGATATAAACAGGGATTATCGGATGGCTCTCGCTCTTCTCTTGAAAGTCGATTCGTCCGAAGTAGGGAATATCCACTATTTTGGCAAGCCGTCGGCGTTTGTCAATTACACTTTCGCCTATGGCAAAATGATTCAGGATGCTTTCACGCATGGAGCGTATCTCATGTGGATCAATATCTTTATTATTCCAAAGGTAGTCTTTGTACTCCGCCAATGTATCTACATGGTCTTTCACGGACACATCGGTATGGCTGATTATCTGCTTCAGCCGATTGATTATTTGCTGCAAATAGCTTCTTTCTTGCTTCTCTGTTTGATTGAATACCATAGTAATTTATTGCTAAAGGATGAAAATAGAGTCAAAACGGTGCGCAAAATTACTGCAATCGAGTAGGATAGGAAATGGCTATTTATAGCTATATATCCATAAGTTTTGTATCTTTGCATGCTCAAAATGAACGATATGGATATTCTTGAACTTGCCCTACATAATCAGCAAACCGCTTGGAATATACTGGAACATACTGGTATTATACCGGCATGGGAACGTATTGGGGCAACTGTTCATCTGGTAGGCTCGCTTAAATCCGGTCTGCTGGCAAAGAGTAGGGATATAGACCTACATATCTATACCGATACACTAAATATTGCAGCCAGCTTTTCTGTGATGCAGGAACTTGCCGAACGGCTCTCTTTAAAGGAAATCCAATTTAAGAATCTGATTCAGACAGAAGAAGAGTGCATCGAATGGCACGCCATTTACGAAGATGAGGACATGAATACATGGAAGTTTGACATGATTCATATTCGCAAAGGCTCAAAATATGATGGTGTGGTTGAAAAAGTAACTGCTGCCATTACGAACCAACTTACTCCTGAAATCAAGAATACTATCCTTCAAATAAAATTCGATGTGCCGGACGGGATACAGATTCCCGGCATAGAAATCTATCATGCTGTTTTCGTGGGTGGAGTTCGCAATTACGAAGAACTGGAACAATGGAGAAAAACCAATCCGCTGACAAATAGCTTGGATTGGCTGCCGTAATCAATAGAGAATACCAAAACTTTCTGCCCGGTTGATAGCTTCGATCACATTATCGGCATTCAATTTTGCCAATATATTCTTGCGGTGATTGTTTACCGTGTAAATGCTAAGGTTCAGTTTATAAGCAATCTCCTTGCTCAGAAATCCCTGTCGGATTAATAAAAGTATTTCCTTTTCCCGCTTGGTTAATTGTTGGTTTGCCGGAACAACTGCCGTTGGAAGTATCTCACCCGTTTTCCGATTTATAACTGTCCGCCTGATTCGCTCCATAGGTGTTTGGTCAGGCGCAATGTCCATCACTCCCATAATCATCCATGCCTTTCCATTTTTGTCTTTCTGAATCACTTGGTGGCGACTGATTACATTCACATATTCTTGCCGGGCATTCAGCATACGAATTTGGAATATCTGCTGATAATCATTTCTTTGTTCCTGCGGAAGTGAATAAATGAACTGCCCGTGTTCAATCTGGTATTCGATGAGTTGTGCCCGGTCGTCCGGGTGAATCCGTTCCTCTAATAAATCCCCCTGCTTCCGAATCGTCTTTATCCATGTAGGGTTATATCCGAAGATAGTCGCAAAATTATCGGACGCAAAATCGTATCGCTCTTTGAAAACATCTACCGTAAAGATACAACTTTGGCTCATTTGTGAGAATGTCTGTATAGGTGCTCTGCGTTCATTCCACAAATTATAGTCCACATCCAGCGGGCTGATCTGCTGTCTTGCCCATAATTCTTTGGGAGTTGTCTTGTTGGTAGTCATGGAACAAAGATAACTGATAATTTTCTTTTGAGCTTTATCTTTTACGGGATAATATTATTTCTAAGAATATGTTGTAGGGTTGGATTAAGTGGCTACCTTTGTAGGCCGTGTCATTGGGGACGTCGTGAATGAAAAGCAAACGAGTAATAAATTCAATATGTGATAAGATGAAAGATATACCGGCAGACAGCTTAATAAAGAATTATTTTCCTGTAAATTATATAGATTCTTTTTCTAAAGTGATGGTCACTGGGCAGGCATTGACACCGGAAGATTTTCGCAATCTTGCCTTCAGCCGATTTCCTAAATGGATTGGTTGGCTCATGAATTTCAGGAATGCGATTGTAAAGCCATTAGGACTGGATACAGCAACCAGATTTACAGATATGGTCTTGGATAAAAATCTGCATGAAGAAATTCTCGGAATGCTGGATAAGCATCTTGATTTCCATGTGTCCATGTGGTGCGGGGAATATCACGAAGGAAAACAAGAACTTCGGATTACTACTGTTGTGAAGTACAATAATTGGCTGGGAAGGGGCATATTTCTTTATTATCAGACCTTTTCATGGGATAATAGTAAAGTCTATCTTAAAGCATGTTGCTGGGGATAGGGGGAGTGGGTGTAAATAAATACTCCCATTGAAATATTATCATTTCAATGGGAGTATTTATTTGAGTGGTGCCACCAGGAATCGTAATCTTTCTCCAAGTGGCTCTATATCATCACTTTTCAGAATCGCCTTGACAGTATTCTCCTCCTATTACTCCACCGCTGGACTTCAGCGTTCTGCGCATCGCTGCATGGTGGTTTCACGCAGCAAAGGTAGTGATTCTGATTGAAAAACCAAAAGAATTAAGCGATGATGTAATTATTCCCCTTCTGGAAAGAATTGTTGAGGTTTTACCAAGGGAGATAAGTCGGGAAAATATTTCCGAAATGCCTCACGATAGATACGACAAATATCCTCATCAGTAATTTCATCATCTATGATTTTATACAGAGCTCCATCATGAAGCGGAAGAACGAGATCTACTTTCCAACGATAGCGATTATAGACATCGATTAAAGCCTGCTTGAATATAAGTGACCCTATGCTTTGAATCCTGTGATTAAGTATTTTATGGCAATCAGTATCCATATTAAGAATTCTGCTGTTTCCCAAAAGGGAGGAAACTTTAGGAGCGTTTACCAGTGATTCTAAATCGTCTTCAGAGCAATAACGATTAAAGAATCCTTTAAGTTTCTTAGCGCATACCCCTCCATAGATAAAACAGTAAAAGAGAATCTTAGCCTCTGATCTATCGCAATTAGCGATTCTCTCAATTTCTGAATAAATCCTGTTTTTTTCATAAAGGGATATCAATTCTTTCCTATTCGTAAGACCCGCAAGTATACCTGCTTCAAACTGACTGTAGTCCACATACAGATATCTATGATTGACAAAGGTCTGATGGGAGCAGTTAAATAGTTCACGAAATTCTTTGCTCATATTTTGTAATGACGGATTACGCAAAATAATACGCGATGTGCGACTACCCACGGGTTTTACTACAGGCGTGACTATATTCAGATTCTTCCTTATAGCACTCAAATATGTAAGTATCCTAAGATTGCGCTCCGCTTTTTCCGCATCACGAAATGGTTGAAGCTTAGGGTATTTCTTACATAAAGCCTTTAATCTCCCATATTTCAGATAATGAATTGGAAGATTCAATTGATTATACAAAGCCTCCAAATTCGGCTGCACCTGACCGAAATCAAGCTGAATTCGATTTAGGGCACGATAGAGCTTTTTATGCTGCACCTGACAAAACTCCTTAAGTTGATCATTCCGAAACTCTATGCCACGAGCGACTAAATCATACAGCACACGATTTACGGGTATTTCTATTTTCTCAATACGTGGCCATTCTTCTTCTCCTCGCCTTTTCATTTCCTGATAACAGTCTATCATAAGTCTAAGTGCTTCTTCATGTTGTTCCTCGGGTCGCAACGGCAGTTCCCGACCAGTATAATACAAAACCATTTCATGTGGAGACCAGCACTCATTCTGTTCTTCACAATACTCCACGGATTGGCGAATTTGCAGGTCTAGACATTCAAAATCAAGCAAATCAAATCTACTGATACCACCATAATTATTACAAAGCAAATGGATAACTTCCGTTATCTGACACGTAATGATTCTGTCGTGATAGAAGAGCCCATTTCTTGTCAAATTGATTACTATGCGCTGATCGTCTGCTACGTCACAGCCATAAAGACAACAATCAAGATAGATTACCACATATTCTTTTTCTTTTCTCATAAGCCAGAGTACATATCGGTGTATAGGTTCTTATTGGGGGATTTGAAAAGATAGGATGAAACTTGTCCCATCAGAGTGAGTTCTTTTTCTTTATTCCGATGCAGGAACACTGACATCGAAGCAAGGGGCTTGAGGTTCACGGGTAGCATACCTGACACAGATTCCGGATTAAGGGAACGACATGCTATCAATGCCGCCCTTATCTGCATATAACCATGGAATCTTTGCTTGCCAAGCATATTCATGATAACTCGCACGTAGGCAGGACGCACCGAGCACAAATAAATTATTATCGCTGCATTTTCTATGCGGTGCGTGGCGTCGTTTCGCTCTAATTCTACAGCAGCATATCTCACCAACTGTTCATCATTGTATTTCAGATGAGCCATGAGCAGCCAAAAATGATATGCCTGCCAAGGATAGATGTCGCACTCCTTACGCATAAGCATGTTTGCAATCATGCGTTTGGCATCGTCTAAATCCCGATCATGCTTTACACAAGAAATCAACCTACAAATTAAAGGTGTATCAACAGGTGCAACCTTTAAGGTGTCAAGGAAGAAAAGCATATTCTTGTAGAAATAATCCCAATATGACACAAGCGTAATTGGATAGTTACAAAGTATGTAGAGAAGGAATTTCTTTTTACGTTGTATATCTTTTGTATGCTCTTTAGAATTTCTTTTTAACGAATCCATGATTTCGTGAAGAGTGTTTACTAATAAAGCGATGCCGTTTTCGCGTCGTCCGAGATCTTCGCTCCTGATGAGTTGTTTTATCTTTTGATTAGTGTGATTATATAGACTCAGTCCTTCACGAAATTCGTCGACCTCCTTTTTGTTTTCGAAGGTTATACAAACCACCTTAGAGGAGTTTAGGCAAAGATTAAGACGACGCAACTCACCTTCGAGCGATTGCAACACATTGCGGGCACTAAAATAATCTGGTGCCATAAAATAAATGTCATCCATAAAGCGACAGTATTCTATAGCTTGTGCCTGAATCTGGATATCAACATGACTGAGATAGAAGGTCGCCAATAATGAGGATGCGTCACTGTTTTGTGGAAGTCCACAGTTCGTTTGGGAGTCCGAAATTTCTGAAAACATTTGCTCAAGCAATTTTATTGCGTTGAGAGCATCCGCATCAGTTGCAATTTCACGTAAGAAGCCTATAAGCGTCGCATGCGATATGTTATCAAAATAATTCACCACATCGCACTTGAATAGGCATCCCTCTCCTTTTTCGAGCCATTCGTCAATTAGATAATTCATCTTTATCCACTGATTTACACCGTTTGCTATAAGTGAATTATCCTCAGAACGATTAAGACGAGCTGCATAAACACGAGAGGAGATATATTCCTCCATCAACGGTGCCAATTTTTCTACAATAGCAATGTAAAGCAAACGATCAACAAAATTACCGACCATGGCCTTACGCTGCACCAAAGATTCCTTAGGAATATATAACACTTCCATTTCCTGGAATTTGTAATGTTCACGAACATCTTGGCTCGAAAAATAGTCGAGGACAAAATCTTGATTGCATAAATCCACATATTGCAATGGGTCGAAAAACCAATCGTCAATCATATCGCGGCGCAAATTCTTTAGTGCAGTATCAAGATTCAATCTCGTTCCATTAACACTCATCTCTCGTAGGTCAATGATGGTTTTGTCCTGTGCTATTCGAGTTTTAGTAGAAGCTCCTCTTCCTAATTTCTGCCACTGCCTTTCATAAAGCATTTCATTTATCTCGTCCCAATCTACTTGGGCGAGCATAAGCTGGTTCATTTCAAAATCAACAAAGGGATACTTTGAAATAACACTCACCATATAGGGAGCATCTGCAAGATATACGCCACCGCCTGAAATTCCATGATAATGATGGATATTTTTAATCTCGCTATTGCAATGTACCAAATGCTTATCGTCAGGATGATAATTTAGCTCAAAAGGTATAGAATGATCTCGCCCAAAATTAGGACAAGCGTGACATTTAAGAAGACACTCCTTATTTATCTCGCTATAGTTTTTCATCCAGACCTTGACAACTCGTGGCAGATAGGATTTTCGTACACGAATTATGGCAACATCCCAACGAGGATGGAAAAATATATTTTCATCCAAACTTTCAGAATACACCTCTAAAGTAACAAAGCCTTCCTCTGCTGCGACCATAATTGACAAATCAGTGATATCTGATAGTTGTGGATTTACAGTAGAGTCTTCTGACAGGATGTGTTTAGCTGTGACAACATAATTATATTTACTACCGGGAGATGTGACGTATAAAAATCCTGACCCATGACTATCTTGGCCCGCTACCCTCGCATCTATTTTGCAGGCATTATATTTTAAATTCAGTTTGTCCATCCAGCTCAAATTTATACTTTTTCTGTTCTGCTTCGGATATTTTTAGCTTTTCACTTAGCTCTTGGTGATAATTAAGATGAAAACGGATTTTATCATCTGTACGACGTCCCCAGTTCAATACCTTAAGCATCATTTTTTTATTCGGATGAAAATGAACCTTACCGTTCGTGAGTACTACGTAATCCGAGCATATAATTTTTTTCAAAATCTCGTGTGTGATGTTCTTGTAACTGCCATGATGAGGGAGCTTTAGCAAATCAAGACGCAGGGGATTGGTCTCAGAATAGTCGGATAATGCATCTAATAAGACTTGGGGCGTACTATCGCCAGGAAATAGATAGTTGTGCTCGCCATCAGTAAGTAACAATACAATTGAAGAAGCGTTGACTTCTGTAGTATCTAATACATTGTCATTCAGATAGTGTTCTAGCTCTTCAAACGTAGCATTCCAGTCGCATTTGGGAGACGACAGAAATTCTCCCACCCCATCCAATATTTTGTCACAACCACCATATAGGATTTTCAGCAACCAGTTATTCCCTAGTTCAAATTCTTTGCCTCGTGTTAATTCTCTGTCCCATTTTACATGAAAATCTTCCAAAGCGCTCTGTACTGAATTGGCTTGACGAATAGATAGATAATTTTCTTTATTAACAGTCGGCATTACCATTTGTGCGGAATTGAACCACACGTTGTCAACTATTTCCCAATTATCTGAATCCATAGCAAACACTCCTCCGATGTGGTCATAATCATAATGGGTTATAACAAGAAGATCAACTCGCTGACCTTGTGCTCTTACTTCATCAATCAAACAAGAATATGCATCGGAATCTGGCGTGCCTGAATCTATAATTACATTCTTATCATTATGACGGATGTTGATACAGTCACCATGTTTTGCTCGTAAAAATGATATCGTCATTGTTTTTAACTTTGTAATTTCTGTTTCATTTTCATATACCATCTAAAACAGGCAGAGCAAGTGTGGAATACAGTTTGAACAAAAGATGCAATACTTAATTATATATGCTCTTAATGTTCATTGCAATTCTATTGAAACTTAATTTCCGCAATCGACGGTTATTGTATTCCTGCCTAACATTAGTTTAGAGTCATGTCTTTCTATACTTCCACTTTTTAACGATTGTATTCCGTGAACCGTCTCTGCCAAAGAATGACTTCTGGTTCAAAGATAATAATATTATTTTGAGCCATAGTCGTTATTATCTTTCAATCTTTTGATTTCTCTATCAAAATCGCTTTCAAGTAGATCCATTTCTCGTTTGCGGTAGATTTCAAACTCCTTTTCTGCCTTCTCAATCGCTTGCTTGTGCGAAATGTTGCCCTTGCCAATCAAGACCTTCCGTTTATGAGCGATAATCTGATTGTCCAATGCCTCTATCCAATCTTTCATCGTCATAGGATTCATTTCCAATGCTTGGAACTCGGCAAAGTCCAAGAAACCGGAAACAAGCAGGTTAAGACGTTGCAGTTCAATCTCTGAGAGATAGTTCTTGGCAATCTTCACATCGTCTTTGGTTACATAGTTGCCTTTGAAGTTCGTCATACCTACAAACGGCTTTTCATTATCCACACGATTGTAGATAACCTCCGCTGCCGTGTTCTCATGGACGGCGTAGTGCAGCTTGTTCTGTACGGTTGCAAAGAACATCTTTGTCATCTCGTCCCGTGGGTCATAATCTGTGGCTGTGGCATAGATGTCCGTCACCTGTTGATAGAAGTTACGCTCGCTACTACGAATATCTCTGATACGCTGCAGCAACTCACGGAAATACCGATTACCTCCTTGCTTCAACCGCTCATCATCCATCGCAAATCCCTTTTGGATATACTCATGAAGCCGCTGAGTAGCCCAGCGACGGAAACGGGTAGCCACCTGCGACTGCACACGATAGCCCAAGGCGATAACCATATCAAGATTATAGTGCAAAACACTGCGCTGCACTTGGCGTTTACCTTCTTGCCGAACTGTCAAGAAATCCTTTACAGTTCGATTTGGGTCTAATTCTCCATCATTTAGGATGTTGTCTATGTGCTGACTGATATTCTGCTTTGTCGTACAATATATCTCCGCCAACTGATTTTGTGTCAACCACAAATCTTCATCGGTAAAACGCACAGACACACGAGTTATCTCATCATCGTCCTGATAGAGTATTATTTTGTTTTCTTCGTTCATTGGCCTATTTCTTCTCTCTGTGATTGCAAATATAGCTAATATACTTGATTTTGCGGGCGTTCAGGCTACTTTTTTGAGGCACAATGCGGTATTTCCGAGTATTATCACTATATTTGCGTTACAAATCAAAGTATTGTAATTAGCAAGCAAATTAAAACGTATGGAATCGCAAAAGATAAACAGGCTAAAGGTCGTGTTAGTTGAGAATGGCAAAACAGGTAAATGGTTAGCCGAACAAGTAGGGAAAAATGAAGCAACTGTTTCCCGATGGTGTTCCAACAAGATGCAACCATCCCTTGATATGCTTGTGAAGATTGCAGGACTTTTGAATGTGGACCCTCGCCAACTCATCAATGGCGGTAATAACGATTGAATATGGCAAAGAAAACGACAAAGAAAAAAGAGGGGAACTCTCTCAATCTTGAATCTATATTATTTAACTGCCGCGACTATCTGCGCGGCAATGCCTCTTTGATGGATAAGCGCGATTTGCTGCTTACTCTTGTTTTCCTCCGCTTTATTGGTGAAAAGTTTGAAGATGCACAGGCAAAGATGCGTCAGGAGTGCATCGACAACGGTATTACTGATGAAGTTATGATTGAAACATTTCTCGCTAGTCCTTCGCGTTACAAGGGCATCGCCTTTGTGCCGGAAGCTGCCCGTTGGTCTATGCTTATCAATATACCCGCTCCAAAACTCAATGGTGCTCTCGATGATGCCCTGCAAGCTATTAACGACAGCGGCGAAGCCTTCAAAGGTTGTGTGAAACTCGGTTTGTTTACCTCTATCAATCTTGAAGCCAATGTCATCAAGAAAGTCGTAGATGAGGTAAATAAGGTTTCGCATCGTGCTTTCGGAGAGGAAAAAGACTTGTTCGGTCGAGTGTATGAGTACTTTCTAAAGTCTTTTGCGATAAATGCGGACAAGGAAGAGGGCGAATATTATACGCCCCATGATGTAGTAGAATTTATAGCGGCTTTTAA
>OFME01001607.1_pt1 | contig 11921 bp, 6 predicted proteins | sample 1541381 | NCBI WGS metagenome assembly OFME01 (sample SAMN04209243, study PRJEB22552) | human gut metagenome | biome: gut; material: feces | host: Homo sapiens | place: USA: Oklahoma
AAGAGTGCCCCGAAAATATCCACACAACGCTTTACCGTAGCATTAAATACATTGGTCAGCGGCACATGGCGGATATTGATCACAGGAAGTCCCTGAAGATCTTCCATATAAGGGATCGTAGGGATAATATTATTGTAATCCGGAATAAATTTGGTATGCACACCTGACTTTTCACAGGCCGCAACGATCTGTTCCAGATTTGCATATTCACCGATACTTAAAGTAATAACGATCTCGTCTAAGGTATTCGCTGCAAGAAAGGTCTCCAAATGGGAGATCGGTCCTAAAACCTGGACTTTCTTGTAAACATAACCTGCTTTTTTATGGTCATCCAGGATACCCTGGATATGATAGCCCCATTCCGGATTTAAAGTCACACGGTCAATAAAACCTTCTGCCGCACGGCTGTAACCGATTAAGAGCACATGCTTCTGGTTGTAACCATTGGTACGAAGAGAACGTAAGAACAGGCGGATCGCCAGTCGTTCTCCTGCCAGAAGAAGTATATTTAAAACAAAAAACACCAGGAGCATTCTGGTGGAGAAATACCCCAGATGTACAATAAAGCTTCTTCCGCCGAAAAGGATCAGCGTAAAAAGCATCAGGCCGATCACATTTGCCTTACAGATATTGGCAAATTCAACCCTTCTTCCCTGGATGCGCTTTGGTACATACAGATGAAAACAGCCATTTAAGATCAGATAAACAGGAACAATAAATATAAGTGCCAGAAAATAAGGTCCCGGCTCCAGAGTTGCTCCTCTTAAAGGCACTACCTTTCCGCTGACGATAATAAACCACGCCAGTATATAGGCTACTGCTGTTACCACTGCATCCAGAAGAACCTGAACATGGTTCAGGCTTTTCTGGTTATCTTTTATCATTGTATATCACCTTTTGTTAAGCTGTTCACTCATTTTCCCCCGCCGGAGAAAACGGCTTCTTCATTCAAAACATTATACATGATACAATCCCATTATTCCATAACTTTTCTCTTAAAATATAATAAACTTCACCGTTTTGCCGCCTGACGGGCCAGAAATTCCCGGATATAGAGGAGAGTTCCGGTGCATAATTCCCACTCAATGGCAGCATAATGTTTCAGGTGGTCTCTGTTATATTTTACTTTTTTACACAGCTTTGCTGTCTTCACTCCCTCTTTCAGACCGTCCAGATAATCTTTTCCAAACCCGATCTTCTTAAAAAATCCATATTTTACCAGGATCCCCAGTCCCAGCGGAAGAGCATTTAAAAGCAACTGGGGCCATGGCATATTTTTATAGTTCAGATAAATATTGTTTCTTGCTGCCAGACGGACCTTAAATGAATTGTAACGGGATCCACTGGTACCACTTCCCACGTGGTATACCATGGCGCTTGGGCAGTAAACATTTTTATAACCATAAATCTTCGCCCTGTAACCCACATCAATATCTTCCAGATAGGCAAAATGCATCTCATCGAAATAGCCTATCTCCTCAAATACCTCTCTCCTGTAGATCGCTGCGCCCGCGCACGCCGAGAATACCCGGCTTGAACGGCGGTAATGCGTAAGATCCCGTCCCACGCCGCGCTGGTACGCCCAGCCAAGCAGGGAATACATATCGCCTGCATCATCCAGCCTGTCCGGATGGTACATCTGGATCATCCGGCTGCTGACGGAAAAGATGCGCTCCGACTGACCGATCGCACGCACCATCTCCGCCACGAAATACTCGTCCACCCGGACGTCATTATTTAAAAGCAGCACATACGGTGTGTCTGCCGCCTTAATTCCGACGTTGACTGCGCCGGAAAATCCCGTGTTTTCCGGCAGGAAAATCGTATCGATCTGATGTTCCTTCAGCCACTCCACGCTTCCGTCCGTCGAACCGTTGTCCACCACCAGCGTCCGAAAATTCGGATACGTCTGTGCATTCAGTGAACGGATGCATTCGTCCATAAACTTCAACCCATTATAATTGGGAATAATAATTGTCGTTGTAATCTCCATCCCGGGTTATACCTCCAGATGATACGGTTCTCCGATTTTCTCTTTTTTCAGATCCCTGAGGGCGAAATTGGACTTCCGCAGCGTCAGGTTCGGATTGTAATAAGGATCTCCATCTTTAAGGATCTCCGGCCAGCGCTCCGAGAAAATCTTGATCTCCCTGTTAAAACGTGCCACCTTCTCCGGCGTATCCTCCAGTCCTCTTGACTTCGACTCATAATGATACAGCAATGCGTACGGATTGTAAACCACTAAATGATTTGATGCCCGCACTTTCATGCAATAATCGATATCGTTAAATGCGACCGCCAGCTTCTCCGTAAAGCCGCCGACCTCATCAAAGAGCGCTTTCTTTGTCATCAGGCACGCCGCCGTCACAGCGCTGTAATCCTGTGTACTCATCGCACGGTGGAAATAGCTGTTTTCCGCCTTATGAAGCCCGATAAACGTATGCCCTGCGATGCCGCCGAAACCAATCACGACGCCCGCATGCTGGATCGTATCATCCTGATAGAGCAGTCTCGCGCCAACTGCGCCGACGTCCTCCCGCTGGCACAGTCCCAGCATCTCCTCGATGAAATTCTCCGCAATCAGCTCGGTATCATTATTTAAAAACAGCAGATATTCGCCCTTTGCGAAGGTCACGCCGAAGTTGTTGATCGCCGAATAATTAAACTCGCGCTCCCAGGTTACCACATGGACATTGGAAAATTCCTTCTGAATCTTTTCATAGTATTCAAAGGTTTCCCTCTCCGTGCTGTTGTTCTCTACAATGATAAACTCAACATTGCGGTACGTTGCCCGCGTCTCAATCGCCCGCAGGCATAGATCCAGATCCGTATGGTGATCCTTGTTCGGAATGATGATCGATACCAGCGGTTCCCCCTGAATTTTATATACAGAGTGATAAATGCCGTAGTCCACACCTTTTTCCACGCGCTCCGCCTCGATACCGACGCGTTTATAATGATCCATGATCGCGCGCGCACCCGCATCAAATGCGTACAGCTTGCTCTCCGGGTTGCTCGCTGTCGAATCCTTGTGGCAGCGCCAATGATACAGCACCTTCGGGATATGGCGGATCTCCTTCGCCTTCTCCGTACAACGGAAAATGAAGTCATAATCCTGCGCTCCGTCGTATTCCTGACGGAAGCCGCCCACCTGCGCTGCCAAATCGTGGCTGACTACAAACAGATGGCAGATATAGTTGACGCTGCAGAGCAGATCGATATTGAAATCCGGCTTAAAATGCGGATCAAACAAAGCGCCGCCGTCCATATCCAGCTTATCCTCATCCGAATAGAAGCAGTCGCATCCCGGATGTTCCTGTAACAGTTTCGCACACTCATAGAGAGCATTCGGTGTCAGCTTATCGTCATGGTCTGCCAGCACGATATAATCGCCGGTCGCCATATCCATTGCTGCATTCGTATTGCCGGAAATGCCCTTATTTTCCCCTAAAATCACGTATTTAAAGCGGCTGTCCTTCTTCGCATACTGCTCCAGCACCCGCTCGCAGCTTTGTCCTGCCGGACTGCCGTCCGCCACGCAGACCTCCCAGTTTGCGTATGTCTGTTCCGCGATCGAATCCAGCATTTCCCGCAGGAATCGCTCCGGTGTCTTAAATGCCGGAATCACGATCGAGAATTTAACCGGCGCGTCAAACACCTTTTTCCTCTGCTCCTCCAGCTCCTCCGCCGTCGGCTTCGTCAGTGAATACCACTCGCCGTAATCGTAGTCATTGTCAATTCCCTGCAGTTTGTGCTTGGATTTTACCAGCAAGGCTTTCAGACCGTTTTCCTTCCAGAAATCCAGGCAGACCCGCACAGTCTCCATGTTCATCAAATCGCGGATCTTCTGCATCCGCTTGTGCGCCACACTGCTGCGCTTGCGGATCAGTTCTTCATTATATTTAATGCGGATTTTGCGTCCCTCGCCTTTTGCGATCAGATAATAATCTTTTCCGCGCTCATACGGGAACTGGATATCAAATCCAAGCTCTTTTTCTACCGTTCGCCCAAAATAAATCTGGCTGACGTCGTCGCGGCGGGTCGCCACATACTGAAACCGGATCGGCTGATGTGCCCCATCTTCAACCTGATAGGTGATCTCCGTCTCCGGCGTCTTTCCGATCGCCCAGCCATTGAGCTGAATCGAATTTTCACGAATCCGAACTACATCGACATTACATTTCATGCTGTTTGCCCCCAACTTTTTTTACCGGTGTATCAAAATTCAGCCGCTCTTCCTCCACTACCAGCGGACGCTTCATGACTCTCGAATTGATCGATAAAATATACTCCCCCACCAGACCGATGAAAAAGATCTGAACCGACCCTAAAAAACACATTCCAATCAGAACCGGCGCCATACCAGCCGGAAAATCATACCAGTGAAGCAGTTTCATCACCAGATATACAATCGCCACGATCATACTGATCGCCGCGCAGATACTTCCAAAGATCGTCGCCAGGCGCAGACCGACCTTCGTATAGGAGGTCACACTGAGCATCGCGGCATCGTAGAGCCGGTAAAAATTGTTGTGTGTCTTGCCTGCGCGGCGCTGCGGCTGGATATATGGAATCTCCTTACGCTTATAACCAAGCTCCGCCACGATTCCGCGCAGAAACGGCGTCGGATCGTCAAGCTCCCGCAGAATCTCAATAAAATCGCGGTCATACAGACCCGAACCGGTAAAATGCTCAATCTGCTCGACATCGGAGAGTTTCTTTATCATCTTGTAATAGCAGCTCCTCAGCGCATACATGATCGGGTTTTCCTTGCTTCCCGTCTTGATGCCGATGACAATCTTGTAGCCATTTTCCCACTCATGGACATATTTCGGGATCATATCGACCGGATCCTGAAAATCCGCCACCATGCTGATCACGCAGTCGCCGGTACACTGTAACATTCCATAATACGGGGAATTGAACTGTCCAAAGTTTTTGGCATTAAAAATTGCCTTGATCCGTGGATTCTCGCTGCAGATCTTGCGAAGAATCGGGCGCGTCTGGTCCGTCGAATCATTGTCGATAAAGACAAGCTCATAGTCATATTCTGGCAGATCGCGCTCCAGCGTCTCCACAACCGCCTCGCTGATCGGACCTACATTCTCTTCCTCGTTGTAGCAGGGAATTAATATACTGATTTTTTTCATACTTTTCTGATTCCTATTAATTTGCTTTTTGTTTGAACTCTTCTGTTTCGTTCCACCAAATTTCGAACACAAAAAAAAGAGAAAGCCGCTTCGGCTATACTGCCTTTATTTTAAACGTCTTTCTCTCTTTTGACAACCTACAATTTTCTTAACGATTTTTGGCTGCTTCGCTATTTACTTGGCATAAACTGATAAAATATGTCCAAATATTTACCATTCTCTCCCGTCACTCTGCACAGAGGGCAGAAAAATCATTTCTGAAAAGCTAGAATTCTCTTCATTCCTTCTTCAAAATATACCTGTGGCTTCCAGCCAACCACCCGCTCCATCTTGCGGATATCCGGGATCAGATTGACGATTCCCTCTGCATTCGGCGGGCGGACGCCAAATTCCATGCTGCCCTGCCTGCCGCACAGCTCATAGACCGTCTCGACAAACCCGCGCAGCGGTCCTGTCTCATCCATCGGACCGCCCAGATTGTAGACACATCCGTGATCCGTGAGATTTCCCGCATATTCTGCCAGATCCGCCAGAGCGCGCCCCGCATCGTCAATATACATGAAGTTCCAGAGCTGCGTGCAGGCGGTCATCGTCATCTTCTCCCCTGCCCGGAAGACCCGGACACAGGAGGAAAGAAGCGACCACGGGTGATCGCCCGGTCCATACGTGCTGAAAATCCGTGCATGCCCATAATCCAGTCCCAGTTCCCGGCAGAGCACTTCCGCCTGCTGCCGGACTGCCAGTTTCGCACGTCCATACGGGGAGGTCGGCTCGCAGACCGTCTCCTCGTCTGTCAGCTCGCTCTTGACGCCATACTCCGCCTGCGAACCTGTAAAGAGAAACCGCCGGCACCCGAGGTCTTTCGCCACGCGGACGGCATTCAGCGCGTCCTGCACGCTCTCCTCCTGGACTGACTCATTTTTCCGTGAATCACTCCCTGCACCGCGCCAGCCCATATGGAGAAACACATCGCATCCGCCCGGAATCCGTTCCGGCAGTTTCGAGAGATTCCCCAGATCCTCCTCCAAAATCGTGAGTCCCTGCGGAAATTTTCCATTTTCCCGCAGCAGATCCGCTTTCGTCGAATGTTCCCGCAGTACGGCGTATACCTGATGTCCGCGATGTAACAGCTCGCGCACCGCCCCCAGACCTACAAAGCTGGTGGCACCTGTGACAACTATCTTCATTCTATCGTTTCCTTTACTATTTTTTAATACGCGGAATCAGCATAATACGGTCCATCTCCTCGTCCGGCAGGAATGGGGACAGATCCTCCAGCGGCGGCGATACAAGCGTTCCGTCCGGCAGTCTCTTCGCCGCGGACTTTGGCTCAAAGTTCTGATCCAGCGTTACAAATACCTCGCAGATCACCGGGCCGTCCATCGCCAGCGTTTCTTCTACCTTCTCGCCCAGCTCCTTGTTTCCATGAATCGATACATATGGGAATCCATACGCCCACGCCAGCTTTTCCATGCTCGGGAATCCAAGATCGCCGCTGTCCACGCCGATACCGATGAGCGGCTCGCCGAAGAAATTCTTCTGGGTCTGGCGGATGGAATGGTAACCGCCGTTATTGATAATGAAAATCTTGATCGGCATCCGGTGGCTGACAACTGTCTCAAGCTCCTGTAAATTCATCTGAATACTGCCGTCTCCGGTGATCAGGATAATATCCTGGCTGTGATCTGCCACGCACGCGCCGATCGATGCCGGAAGTCCGTAGCCCATCGAAGCGATGCCGGAGTTCGAGATAAATCTCTGTCCCTTTTTCACAATATTTGCGTGTCCACACACAACATTTGCAGATCCATTCCCCACAACCACGATCTGGTTCTCATTTAAACGGCGGCTCATCTCATACGCAAATGCATATACGTTTGCCTCTGTCTCCGTGCCGCCGTTCATGTGCTTCGGCAGAACCACCGGATAATCATGCTTCCAGCCCTGGCAGATACGCAGCCACTCTGCCTGCGCGTCCTTGTACTCCTGCGTCATCGAAGCCGCGCCGTCCGCTTTTCCTTCCTCCGAAAGAACCTCGTCCATCACGGTCAGAAGATCCTTCACATCCGCGTGAACCGGCATGTCCACATGCAGGGTCGGCTTTTTCAGCTCTTCGGCATCGATATCATTCACAATCACATACGCCTCGCGCGCCCAGGTAGTAAAACGGTAACCGACCTGGCGGAAACTCAGACGGCTTCCGAGCGACAGCACTAGATCGCTGTTCTGGATCGCGAAGTTGCCCGGGCGATCGCCGACGTTGCCGCCTTTTCCGATGTACAGCGGGTGTTCGTCATAGATACAGTCGATGCTGTCCGCGCCGGTCACAACCGGGATTCCCAGCTTTTCAACCACGCGCATGAAAACATCGTGCGCCGCGCCGATACGGATACCATTTCCGGCATTGATCACCGGACGTTTGGAGGTGCGGACTTTCTCGATGATCGCACGCGCCGTCTCCTTCGTCACACGTGCCGGAAGTTTTGCACGAAATTCACCTTTTCCGGCGGTATCCTCCGGGATCTCGGACGCGCTCTCTGCCGCCCAGCCGGTTCCGCCCGCCTCATAATCCTCCGGATCAAAGCCGATCAGATCGTCTGTCTCGATCATTGCCGCCTGCACATTCAGCGGAATATCCAGCCAGGTAGGACCCGGACGACCGTTGTAAGCCAGATACAGGGCTTTTTCCACACAGAAGCGGATACGCATCGGATCGATCACCATCTCACAGTATTTTGTCATATTGGCAACCGATTTGGTGATATCATACTCCTGATCGCCCATCGCGCGCAGGTGAAGTCCCGTGCTGCGCGCTGTCGTGTCATAACGCACCTGTCCGGAAATGACAAACATCGGGATTGAATCCAGAAATCCGCCCGCAACGCCGTTCATCGCATTGATGCCGCCAGGTCCCGTCGTCACGCACACTGCCGCAATCTTGTTGTGGATGCGGGCATACGCCTCCGCTGCCATCGCACATGCCTGCTCATGATGATTGTAGAGGCAGTGAAGTCCTTCCTGATGCCCCAGCGCGTCATCCAGATGCATCGCGCCGCCGCCCGTGATCATAAACACATCCGTGATGCCAGATGCGAGAAGCTTTTCTGCTATATAATTAGAAAGTTTCTGTTTCATTTTGATTTCCTCCTGAATACCTTGTCAAGTGGTCATACTACATCATAAGAACGTATTCTCACCCGTCCACTCACGAACCCGCGCTATCGCGCTCTACCGCCCTGCTTCGCATGGCTGTTCGTTCGTTAATGGCGCAAGAAAAGAATATGTCTGCTTCGCAGCCGCATTCTTTTCTTCTGCGCTCATTATATCACATTTTGTATGCCCTTTTCTGTTTTTTATCAATTTACATCCAGATTTTCTTTCCTCCATCCCCATCGCCTGTACACAAAAATTTTCGCCAGAAAATATTACATTTCCGAAAACCAAATCCGTCATTTTTCCGATTTTAAATTTTTTTTATTTTCCCTCTACTCAAATGGACTTTTTTGTAGGATAATAGAACTAATTGTGATTCTTTGCGGTCTGCTGTGCTGCGTTCATTTCACACAAAGAGCATCGACATAAACAACTGCGAATGGCAGTATGTGCCGGACATGGACTGTGACCTGGCGGCGCAATCATCCATACAAACATATGATTTTCATCCCACCAGATAGAAACCGGCATCTGCCCCCACCGCGATACCGGTATTCTGTGCGGGACGAAACTAAGAACGGAGGATTAGATGAAAATCGGTTTTGACAACAACAAATACCTGAAAATGCAGTCGGAACATATCCGTGAGCGTATCAACCAGTTCGGTGATAAGCTCTACCTCGAATTTGGCGGAAAACTGTTCGATGACTACCACGCATCCCGGGTTCTTCCGGGCTTTGCACCTGACAGCAAGCTGCGGATGCTTCTGCAGTTAGCGGATCAGGCGGAGATCGTCATCGTCATCAGTGCTGCGGATATCGAGAAAAACAAAGTACGTTCCGACCTCGGCATTACTTACGACGTAGACGTACTCCGTCTGATTCAATCCTTTACCGACAAGGGACTCTATGTTGGAAGCGTTGTAATCACCCACTATTCCGGGCAGAACACTGCGGATGTCTTCAAACACAAGCTCGAATCCATGGGCATCAAGGTTTACCGCCACTACACCATCGACGGTTATCCGGGCAATGTTCCGCTGATCGTCAGCGATGAAGGTTATGGTAAAAATGATTACATTGAAACCAAACGTCCACTCGTTGTTGTCACCGCGCCGGGACCGGGAAGCGGAAAAATGGCAACCTGCCTTTCCCAGCTCTACCACGAGAACAAACGCGGCGTCAAGGCTGGATATGCCAAATTTGAGACCTTCCCGATCTGGAATATCCCGTTAAAGCACCCGGTCAACCTGGCATACGAGGCAGCGACCGCTGACTTAAACGATGTCAACATGATCGATCCGTTCCATCTGGAGGCTTATGGTGTAACAACGGTCAACTACAACCGTGACATCGAGATTTTCCCGGTTCTGAGCGCTATTTTCGAGGGAATCTACGGCGAGAACCCGTACAAATCCCCGACTGATATGGGCGTCAACATGGCAGGAAACTGCATCATTGACGACGAAGCCTGCTGCGAGGCATCCCGTCAGGAAATCCTGCGCCGCTACTATCAGGCATTAAACCGCGTTGTCAAAGAGGATGTCGGCAAAGAGGAAGTTTATAAGATCGAACTTCTGATGAAGCAGGCAAAACTGACCACCGATATGCGCAAGGTTGTTCCGGCTGCCCTGAAACGCGCCGAAGAAACCGGTGCTCCGGCTGCTGCCATCGAACTTCCGGACGGAACCATCGCCACTGGAAAGACAACCAACCTGCTCGGCGCTTCCGCTGCCCTGCTTCTGAATGCTGTCAAGGTACTTGGCAATATTCCGCACGATGAGCACCTGATCTCCCCGATCGCGATCGAGCCGATCCAGAAGCTGAAAGTCGAGTACCTCGGAAGCCGCAACCCGCGTCTCCACACCGATGAAGTTCTGATCGCGCTGTCCATGTGCGCCGCTACCAACAAACACGCACAGATCGCCCTGGAACAGCTCGAAAAACTGCGCGGCTGCCAGGTTCACACCTCCGTCATGCTGTCGGAGGTTGATATCAAGACCTTCAAACGTCTCGGCATCGAACTGACCTCCGAGCCGGTATATGAGCACAACCGCCTGTACCAGTAATTGATATAATCCTATATAAATAACGGCTGTATCTCAGCAAAACAGAACTCATAGATTTTTCAATATATGGATTCACATTGCTGAAATACAGCCGTTCTATTTACTGTATAAATATTTCTTTTATGCTATACATCACTTTTATTTCCGGTCGAACGAGCTTCCACCGCGCATCTCATCCTCATTTGGACTCTCTGCTGCTACAGCTTCTGCCGATTCCGGTGTTTCGTCTGCCGGTGCTTCATCCGCCGGTTTTTCTTCCAGCTTCTGCTGGTTCTGTGAGTTTTCCGCGTTCGTTTCCTCCGCAGTCTTTACCGGCTGCACCTCATCGCCTGTTTTCGCAGCCTCCGGCATCTCAATCCGGTCCTCGCCTTCCTGTTTCTTTTCCTCCAGCTCCGGGATTCCCTTTACCTCATGGAAAATCTTCATGAACTCTTTACCGGTAATCGTCTCTTTCTCGATCAGGAACGCCGCAATCTTATCAAGTGCCTCGCGGTTTTCACTCAGCAGGCGTTTTGCCTCCTCATAAGAAACCTTCAGAATATGCATGACTTCCTTGTCAATCTCTGCCGCCGTCATATCACTGCAATTCAGGACGGTTCTCCCGTTCAGGTACTGATTTTCCTGGCTTTCCAGTCCCATCAGACCGAACTTCTTGGACATACCGTACTGGGTTACCATCGCACGCGCGATCCGGGTTGCTTTTTCAATATCATTTGACGCACCTGTCGTTACCGTATCAAAAACGATCTCCTCAGCCGCACGTCCGCCTAAAAATCCGACCAGCATCGCGCGGATTTCCTTCTCAGTATTTAAGTACTTCTCTTCCTCCGGCACCTGCATGACATAGCCGAGCGCACCCATGGTACGCGGCACAATCGTGATCTTCTGTACCGGCTCCGAATCCTTCTGCAGGGCGCTGACCAGCGCATGGCCAACCTCATGATACGAAACAATCCGGCGCTCTTCCTGGCTCAGGATGCGGTCTTTCTTTTCTTTGCCAACCAGAACCAGCTCAACTGCCTCAAATAAATCCTTCTGGGAAACGGCTTTCCTGCCATTCTTAACGGCTGTGATCGCCGCCTCGTTCATCATATTGGCAAGATCCGCACCTACAGCTCCGGATGTCGCCAGCGCGATCTCCTCGAAATCAACCGTCTCATCCAGTTTTACATCCTTGGAATGTACCTTTAAAATCTGCACACGCCCCTTTAAATCCGGCTTATCCACGATAATCCGGCGGTCAAAACGTCCCGGACGAAGCAGCGCCGGATCCAGAATCTCCGGGCGGTTCGTCGCCGCCATGACGAGAAGACCCTTGGAGGAATCAAATCCATCCATCTCCGAAAGGAGCTGGTTTAACGTCTGCTCACGTTCATCGTTGCCGCCCAGACGCGAATCTCGGCTTTTACCGATCGCATCCACCTCATCGATGAAAATGATACACGGAGCCGACTGCTGTGCCTGCTTGAACAGGTCACGCACACGGGATGCGCCGACGCCGACAAACATTTCCACAAAATCCGAACCGGACAGAGAGAAAAACGGAACCT
>OFME01001617.1_pt1 | contig 11852 bp, 11 predicted proteins | sample 1541381 | NCBI WGS metagenome assembly OFME01 (sample SAMN04209243, study PRJEB22552) | human gut metagenome | biome: gut; material: feces | host: Homo sapiens | place: USA: Oklahoma
TCACAGCCGGCTTTCTATGGTCACTTGGCAGACGGCGGCTGCTGTTGCGAAATTGCCATGCCGGGTACGAATCCTTCGCTGAAGATCCTGCGCCAGTATTCGAGCATGTCCGCTTTCGACATTGACATGAACATGCCCGCCGCGAGTACGGCGACATCCTCGTTGAATACGGTGTCGATCGGCAGTTTCTCATGCAGTTTCGGCCAGCGCTGCAGTACGGAAAGCATTCCGCCGACTGTGAAGTCAAGCATGAGATCGGTTTTCAGATCGAGGTTGTCGGCATCCAGTCCAAGTACGGAAATCATGGTGAGTCGCCCGAATTCCTTGAGTGACGAAACGAGTTCCGGCGAGCTGTGCGGACCTGCCAGCAAGGCCAATCGGTCGAGACGCTGACGCTGTTCGGGATCGCGCAGCAACGCGGTGACGTGCTTGCGCCATTCGGTGTCAGGATTGAAATCCCGCCCTGGCACGCCCGGCATTGGCGTGTCTTCGACGGCGTGCAGAATGGCGGAGTCGGCCAATTCCGGCAGTCCGGAGAAATGATAGTAGAAGGAATTGCGATTCACGTCCGCCGTGCGCACGATGTCGGTGACGGTGATTTTGCGATACTCGCGTTCGGAAAGCAGTTCCCAGAATGCGTTTTCGAGCCGTTCTTTGGCTGGCAGAATCTCCGAATCTCGGCGTGGACGTGGCATGGCTCCCCCTATTTTGTACCTTCGATTTAAAAGCGCAACGCGAATTACTATACAAGTTGTCTAGAACAAACTGCACAGCATGTCGCATTAATAGCGATTGCCATCCACCGCAACGCCTCACCTCACACCACTGCGTCACGACCTCCGCGCTACGTCTACTTGCGCCGCACTTTCGGATTGCGGGCAAGAGCGGCCTGCAACATAATCGCCAGCGCCTGGTTGAGATTGCGTCGATCCTCACCGCTCAACCCAACGTACGTGCCAAGCATTTCGGGAATGACTTTCGGTCCGGCCGCCATCATGGCGGAAATACTGCCCGCACCGGACGCTTCGAGCACGGCAAACAGCGCGTCCACAGCACGTTCGCGCTGTTCCTTGGACAGGTTGGACAGCCACTTGTTCAACGCTTTGTTGAAGGTCACCGAACTGTTGGCCACGTCCTCGACTTTGTCGAATTCGCCGCCGTGCATCTGCCAGGAGAACACGAAATGCTGCATGATGCCTTCCACGTCGGATTTGACCACCATGCACCGTTCGGGGGTTTCCAGCACCATGCCCACCACCGACGAGTCCGGAACGATTTTGACGATGCGGCCGCTCACGCTTGCATATTCGAAGCTGTTCACCACAGATTCGGGGAATCCCGGCCCGTCCAGCGAGTAGATGCATTCGACGCGGTCCTTCACCTCGTCCGATGCGTTCATCGCCGCATATACGGCCAGATTGCCGCCCTTGGAATGGCCGGTGAGCACAATCGGCGCGTCCTTCCACAGCGCGGCGACTCTGGCCAGATAGTCGGCGGCGGTCGCTTGCGCCGGTACCGGATACTGGAAGGCCATGTTGAAATCCTCCTTCCAGCCGACCAGCGAATCATCGGTGCCCCGGTACGCCACCACAAGCGTGCCGGACGGCAGCAGGTAGGTCACCGCGGCGAACTGCGTCTGCTCTTCGCCGTCGAACTGCTCGAGAAACGCCCCCATTTCAATGTCGGAGAACCGCGGATTCGAGGCGACGGCATGGTAGAAGTCGTGCGTCACCTGCGGATCGACCAGTCCCACGTTCTCGACGTCATGGTCGGGCACCGCCTGGTCGTGGTTCAGTTCGTCATCGGCGCGTGCGATGGTCACGCCGTTGAACGGGAGCTTGCGCAACATATGCAGCGAACGGATCGGCCGGCGTACGTCGAACTGCTTCACGCGATCGCGCAACGTGCCGTATTTCGATTCGACGTCATCCAATCGCGGCACACATTCCGGCACGTCGTCGTACGAAAGCTGCGCGAGCACGAGCGCGTCGGCCTCACGGAAGGGAAGCTCGCCGAAATCGCGCGTCTCCGTACGCGCGTAATCGATGATGTTGCCCATTGCACACCCCTTTCGCAGCCGTCGACATTCCGCATTCCATTATGCTTCCACAATTATGCGTCCGCACCGCACCATCCTACGTCAGCGAACGGAGATGCATCCGGATCATCGGCGCCCCGATGCCCTCCATTGCCCTTCTTATGTGTCATTTGTGCGGCACTCGTGTGTCACTTGCGCGGCACTTATGTGTCACAATTCCATTTTTCACGCCTTTTCGAGGATCGTGACACATGAATCGGCCGAAATGCGGCTCGGCAACCATCCCGACCAGCCGTTGCATCCGCCCATAGCCCCGCCTCGGCACGCGCTTCAGCCCGCCTCGGCACTCAACCCGCTTCAGCTCTCGCGCACCGCCTTCGCCGCGCTGACCGGAATCGCCTTGATCACCGCCCTGATGAGTCCGCGCGTCTCCCGATCGGTATTGCGCGCCGCCTCCACAATCTTCGGCAGCGAATCCGTCCAATGCTCCACCAAATCGGCGATATTGCCGTATCCCGCCGCCGCGAAGATCCCGTAGATCTGGTCGATGGCGCGCTCGCGCTGCTCCTGGCTTACGGTGTCAAGCCACCCGTCGAGGGTTCGTTTGATGAGCTGCGCGCCGGCCGTCAGCTCGTCCACCTGTTCGAAATCGCCATTTTCCGCCACTTGCCAGCTGTTTCCCATATGCTGCATGATGCCGATGGCATCCGCTTTGACGATGCGCACTGGCGCATTCGATTGCAGCAGCATGCCCACGACGGACGATTCGGGCACGGTTTTGCGGATACGCGATTCGATTGCACGGTACGCCTGACCGCGCACCGTCGATTTCGGAAGGCCCGGCCCGTCATGGGAAAAGATGCGGGAGATCCGTCTGTTGCGACCCCGCACTGGCCCACCCAATGAGGGCAGCAATCCGAGCCGCCGCGCGCGCTCGCCAGCCACTTCGATGTCATCGTGCGCGATACGCATGGCCGCATACACGGCCATATTGCCGCCTTTCGAATGCCCGCCGAGCATGACCGCGGGCGAATCGCCCGACGAAAGGAAACCTTCCGACCTGTCCAGAATCGAGTTCACATACCGATACGCGGATTCCTGGGACGGCACCGGGCAACGCACCGCCATATTGAAATCCTCCTTCCATCCGACAAGCGTGCCATCGGTGCCACGGAAGGCTACATACAGCGAATCGACGGGTCCGCAACCCACGTCGAACGTCATCGCGGCGAACTGCTGCTGTTCGCGCTCGCTCAGACGCTCCGCGTACTCGCCGACACGCAACGCGCGGAAACGCGGCGATTCGCAGACGGCACGCAGCAACGCGAGCCGATACTCGTTTATATCGGAGGAATTCGAAACGAACATGTCGTCATAGCTTTCCGCACGCAGCAGCTCTCGAATCGGCACCGTCGCCACCGACCTCGCCTCGCCGAACGCCGGAACCAAGCCGGAAAGCCGCATATATGAGAGCTCAGCCAGCACCAGCGAATCGACATCGCCGAACGGCAGCTCCGCGAATCCATGAAACTCGCGCCGCACATAATCCACGACATTGCCCATGTCGCACCCCTTTTCGCTGGCCAACGCATCCTACGGAATCCATTATGCTCCGCTGCGGCCAGCCGGCGGATCAGGAATCATCCAGTCAATCGCAAGCGTTGTGCAACGTCCCCTGTGTAGACTAGGCAGCCATGGATCCAGTTGAAATTCTCATGCACTGGCTTGCCAAAAACTACAGCAAGCTCATCCTGCTCGCCGTCGTGCTCATCGTCGCCGCGCTTATCGACAAGGCGCTCACCAAGGTGGTGCGCCGCGTGCTCGACAAATCGCAGGTGCCGAACGCCTCCATCTTCGTCAACATCATGCGCGCGGTGGTGTGGGTGTTCGCCATCGGCACGCTGCTGCAGCCAGTGTTCGGCATCAATCCGACCACGATATTCACCGCTCTTGGCATCGGCGGTCTTGCGGTTTCGCTGGGTTTGAAGGATACGATCGCCAATGTGATCGGCGGCTTCGGGCTTATGCTTGGCCGCGTCATCCAGCCGGGCGATTACGTCAAGGTGGCCGGCATCACCGGTACCGTCAAGGACATCAATTGGCGTCAGACCATCGTGCGCGAGCGCAACGGCAATGAGATGGTCATTCCGAATTCCATTCTGAACACCGCCTCGCTGGAGAAGCTTGACCCGTCGAACGAGTGCCTGGTGTCGGTGCCGTTCACCGCGAAGGCCGGTGTGGATGTGGAGCGTATGAAGGCCGACATCGTCAGTACCGTGGAGCAGGCGACCATAGGGCTTGCCAACCCGCAGTACAAGCCTGTGGTGAAGCTTAACGGGTTTACCCCGTATGGCATTGACGGCACGATTTACGCGTTTGCGAAAAGCGATTTGCTGCTGTCCACCATGGCGGATGCGGTGGCGCAGTCGATTGCGCATGCCGATTATCTTGAGCATCGCGCGGTCGGCAGCGGCGAATAGCGGCAGCGGCGTGCGCAACGCAACGCACGCAACACAAGCTATGCAGGCAACAGAAAGGCCGACCGGGAACGTATCCCCGGCCGGCCTTCATAATCCGCGCGACTGCGGCTATAGGAACAGACTGATCGCCGTCAGCAGAACCGTGACCACGATGAACGTGATCATGCCGACGTTGCCGTACACGGTTTTGGCGCGCACGCCGCGCGGCAGCTCTTCCGGCGCGATGTAGAATTCGGCTTTCCTGAAGTTACGGATCAGCAGCACGAATCCGGCGAGAATCACGGCACCGTACAGCAGGAAATAGACGAGCATGATCGCCAGCCCGGTGGCGTTCTGCGACGCCCACTGTTCCATCGCCGCCACATTGCCGTTTTCCGCGGCCTGAGACACCTTGTCCAGCTGGTCCAGGTCGACGCGCGTCAGAATCCACGGCGCGAGCACGCCGCCGTTGAAGTTGATGATCATGTGCATGGCCGTCGAATAGCGCAGTTTGCTGGTGCGCATGTAGATGTAGCCGAACATGACTCCCAGCAGGAACGCATAGAAGAACTGGAACAGGTTCATGTGGAACAGTCCGAACGCAAGGCCGGACAGCAGAATCGCCGTTTTCTCTCCGTATTTGCGAGTGTGGTCGATGAGCTGCTTGCGGAACATCCATTCTTCGAAAATCGGGCCAAGAATCACCAAGAACACGACATTCCAGATGTTCGTCTGCATGGCAAGATCGGCTACGCGGTTCGTGGCTTCACCGTCGGAAAGCGCCAGCGACAGCATACTGCCGACCATGCTGCCGACCCACATCATCGGCAGGCACATGAGCAGCAGCTTGAAGAACATGCCCGGTTTCATGTTGAATTTGCGGGTTTCGATGACGGTCGATTTGCCCATGAGCACCACCGCGACCGGCATGGCGATCAGATACAGCGGCACGTCGGAAATGAGGAACGTCATCCAATTCGGCATATCGCCGCCGGCGCCTACACCGCCCGCGACCGCGCGCACCACGCCTTTGAGCAGGAAGACGCCCGCGTACCAGATGATCACCATCAGGCACAGGCTTGCGCCGATGCGCGAAAAGTCGCGTTTCGCCCGCTGAAGCCATTCGAAGAACGGATTGCGATTCGGCTGCGGAAACTGCTGCGAATACTGCAGCGGCTGCGGCGGGAATTGCGATTGCGGATATTGCTGTGCCGGCCCCTGCGGATACTGGGGGTACTGCGGCTGTTGCGGTTGTTGCGGAAACGTCATGGTCACCTTACGAACTTACGGCAAGCAAATAAAAAAGCTGATATTCAGCACTGTACTACCAGTTCTCTGAATATCAGCTTGGAATCTCAGCCCTGCGAATGGCTCGGCTCACGCGATGGGCGACCGTACGCAATAATCACGCACGGCGATCGCACGCAATGACGGTACGCGACGATCGCGCGCGGCAACCAATCGTCAGACGGCGAGCGCCGGAATCGGCCGAGGCGCGACCACGACCTGCGCTCCGATCGCAAGTCCTGCGGGCAGCTCGTTGGCCGGCAGCTGCACGGTGACGCGAATCGTGCCACCCATGCCTGCGCAGGCTACGCGCACGTCCACGCGGGCCAGCGCGCCGAGGAAATGCACCATCTCCACGCGGCCAAGTTCGCCGGCTCCGTGGACGGCATCGGCATCGTCGGTCAGTTCGATCGTCATGTTCTCGGGGCGTACCAGCACCGTGGAGGCGTCGGTGGCGGAACCGTCCAGCAGCGGGACGCGCTGGCCGAACACCACGGCCTCCTCACCGTTGGCGATTCCCGGCAGACGGTTGGTCAGGCCGATGAAGGTGGCCACGTATTCCGTGCCGGGGCGGCGGTACAGCGTCTGCGGGTCGGCGATCTGCTCGATGCGGCCGTGGTTCATCACGCCGATGCGGTCGGCCACGGCAAGGGCTTCTTCCTGGTCGTGGGTCACGAACACGGTGGTGGTGCCGGCTTCGAGTTGGATGCGGCGGATTTCGTCGCGCAGCTGCACACGAACTTTGGCGTCAAGTGCGGAAAGCGGCTCGTCGAGCAGGAGCACTCGGGGGTTCACGGCCAGTGCGCGGGCGAGCGCCACACGCTGCTGCTGACCGCCAGACATCTGCTGCGTGTATTTGCCAGCCTGATCGGCAAGACCTACGAGTTCCAGCTTCTCCATGGCCTGCTTACGGCGTTCCGTCTTGCCCATGCCGCGGATTTCCAACCCGAATTCCACGTTCTGCAGAGCGGTCATGTGTGGGAACAGCGAGTACGCCTGGAACACCATGGCCATGTTTCGCTTGTTGACGGGCACGCCAGTCACATCTTGGCCGCCGACGAGAATACGGCCGGCCTGGATGTCTTCCAAGCCTGCGAGGGAACGCAGCGCGGTGGATTTGCCGCAGCCGGAGCCGCCCAGCAGCACCACCATTTCGCCCGGATTGATTTCCAGGTTGAAATCGTCCAACGCCTTGACGGTCGAACCGGGGTAGATCTTGTCTACACCAAGCATCTGCACACCGCCGCCGCGCGCTTCGGAATCCTTGAGCACGGCCTTCGCCGCTTCGGTCACCACGTTGGGTTCGGTATCGGAGAACGCTTCCGAGGTATGGGCAACCACCGCCTTCTGTTCGGCGAGAGTCATGAGTTGTCACCTTCCTTGTTCCGACGCATCGCGCCGGAAATCAGATCGAGAGCCACCAGCAGAATCACGCCGAATAGCAGTGCCAGCAGCGACATTGCGGTGGAGATTTGCGAATTGGATTGGCCGAGCTGATACAGCGCGACCTGTAGGTTCATACGGCCGAGCAGTGAGGCGACGGTGTATTCGCCCAGCACCACGGCTATGGAGATGAACGATGCGGACAGGATCGACTGCCACAGGTTCGGAATGAGTACGCGGAAGAATACGCGCGGCCATGAAGCGCCGAGGGACCGTGAGGCCTCGCATAACGTCTTCACGTCGATGGAATTGAGTCCCACCGCAAGCGCGCGGAAGGCAAACGGCATGACCAGCACCACGTAGGCGAAGCACAGCCAGATCGCGTTGGTGCTCAGCACGTCGGCGGACAGCCAGCGGTAGATCGGTCCCAGGCCAACCACCAGCACGATGGCCGGAATGGTCAGCGGCAGCGTGGCCACCCATTCGATGGCGCGTTCCAGTCTGCGCGAGCGGATGTGCACGATCACCATGGTGGGCACGAGCAGCACGAGCATGATCAGCACGGTCACCACGCACAGCGCGAGCGAAGCGCCGAGGCCGCTCCACAGGGTGCTCAGGTCGGCGCCGAGCGCGCTGCCGTCGCCGGTGAAGATGGCGATCCACGGGTCGAAGCTCCATTTTCCGGACAACGGGTGTCGGATGGTGAACAGGAACATGGACACCAGCGGCACGAACAGGAACAGCAGCGTCACCGTGAGAATGATGGTTTTGACGATGCGTTGCTTGCCGAGTCTGGCCGCACGCAGCTGCGGCGGCATGGTTTGCGATTCCTGCATGTTCTGCTTTTCCTCCGATTGCGCGCTTACGGTTTGCGTATTTGCGTTCACTGCCATCGTCCGGCCCTCTTTTCCACGGCGTGGCTGATCATCATGACCACCGCCACGACGACGATCATGGCGAAGGCGAGCACCTGCGCGAAGCCTTGCTGATTCGGGTCCATTTCGTTGCGCATCGCGCCTTGGATCATCAGCGGCACGAGGATCGAACGCTGGGAGAACAGCGCGGCGGCCGTGGCGTATGCGGAGAACGCGGACGCGAACAGCAGCAGGAACGCGGAGATGAATCGCGGCGCCAGAATCGGGCCGGCCACGCGCGTCCAGTATTGGAAGGTGTTGCCGCCGAGGCTTTCCGTGGCTTCGCGCCACTGCGGGCGGATGGAATCGACCGCGGGCAGGAAGATGATGATCATCAGCGGAATCTGGAAGTAGCAGTAGATGGTGATCAGGCCCGGCAGCGAGCTGAGCCAGTTCGGATTCACCACGTAGCCGGTCAGCTGTTTGATGAGCATGGTGCCCACGCCGTTGATGCCGATGGTGGCGATGAACGCGAACGCCAGCATCACGCCGCCGAATTGGGCGAGTACCGACGAGATGGCCGAAATCATGCGGCGCAGCAGGCCGTTCGGCTTGGAGCCGATGACGAGGGCGTAGCTGGCGAGCGCGCCCACGATGGCGCCGATGACCGCGGATGCGACCGATACGAGTATCGATGTGCCGAATGCGGCGATGGTGTTCGCTTCGAAAAGTTTGTTGAAGTTCGCCACGGTGAAGCTGCCGTCGGCGGATTGGAAGGCACCCACGATGACGATGACCGTCGGGGCGAGCAGGAAGCACGCGGTGTAGGCGAAGAACGGGATGGACACGGCGATGGTGCCGAGTTCACGCCTATGCGCGGCAAACGAGATGGCGGAGGAGCCCGCGCGCTTGGCGTGAGCTCCTGAGGTAAGCACTGCGGTCATGTCAGTTGCCGATGGTCTTGTCCCAGTTGTCCTGGAGCCATGTGGTGATGCGGGTGGAATCCTCGTTGGTGTAGCTCACCGGATCGCCGTCGATGGTGATGGCGTTCTTGAGGGTGGTCTGGTCGACGGTGCCGTCCTTCTTCATGGAGTCGAGCAGTACCGGGTTCGCGCCGCCCTTGAACCAGTCGTTCTGGGCGTCGGCGCTGTACAGGTATTCCTCCCACAGGCGGGCTGCGGCCGGGTGCGGGGCGTCCACGTTGATGGCCTGGTTGTAGTAGCTGACCACCTGGGCGTTCTTGAAGGTCTTGAACTTCCAGTTCACGCCCTTGGCCTTGAGGCTCTTCTGGTAGGAGGCCTGGTTGTAGGTCCAGTCCATCACCACGCCGGTCTGGCCGGAGTCGATGGTGCCGTCGGTCACGTCGACGGTGGTGAGGTTGCCGCAGTCCTTGAGCTTCTTGAAGAAGTCGAGGCCCGGCTGCAGGTTCTTGATGTCGCCGCCGGCCAGCTGGTTGATCATCAGGTAGCCGTTGAACGCGGCGCCGGCTTCGGCCGGCTTGCCGTTGAGCGCCACGGTTCCGGCGAACTTCGGGTCGGTCAGGTCGTTGATGGACTTGATGTCGCCGTACTTGTCGGCGTTCCAGCCGATGGACATGATGCCGGTGTAGTCGGCGTAGTACTTGCCGCCCTTATCCTTGACGGAATCCGGAATCTTGTCCCAGGCCTGCACCTTGTACGAGGCGAAGTTGTCGGTGCTGGTGGAGGCCACGGCCAGGCCGAGGTCGTACACGTCCGGAGCGGCGTCGGTGCCCTTGTTGGTCTTGCCGGCGTCCACTTCCTCCTTGGAGGAGGCGTTCGGGTTCTGCTCGTTGATCTTGATCTTCGGATACTTCTTCTTGAAGCCGCTGATCACGTCACCGTAGTTGGACCAGTCGTGCGGAAGCGCGATCACGTTGAGCGCGCCTTCCTTTTCGGCAGCGGCCACGAGGCCGTCCATGCCGCCGAAATCGGAGATCGAAGTGGCCTTTGCGGACTTTTCGTCCACTTTCACGGTTTTACCGGTGTTGGAGGCGCTATCGGTGGAATTGGCGTTGCCTGATCCGCAGGCGGCCATGGAGCATGCGAGCACGGCGGCGAGCGAGCCGGCGGCGATCTTGCGCAAAGCGTTCATCGTTTTCGTTTCCCTTGTTGTGTTGTTGTTCTTGGAATCGACAACATGGAAACGTAATGGCGTTACCTAACGTAGTGTCAAAGAATAAGTAAAGCCGAAGCGATTTTTAGGAATATTCCCGTTTCGCTTCGGCAAACTTACGATGAACTGGCCTTTTTCGTGTTGCTTCGTGTTGCTTTCTTTGCGCTTTTCAGCTTGGAATACGGCACGGCTTCGGCTCAGTTCGGCTGAGATTCAGACTTCAGCGCAGCACGCCTTCGATGAGCATGGTGATCAGGTCGGTGTAGCGCACGCCGGTGGCCTCCCATGCCTTGGGGTACATGGAGATGGACGTGAAGCCCGGCATGGTGTTGATTTCGTTGACCATCACCGTGCCATCAGGCGTCACGAAGGTGTCCACACGGCTCAAGCCGGCACCATCCACGGCCTTGAACGCGCGACGGGCCACGTCACGCACGTCCTCAAGCACGCTGACCGGCAGATTGGCAGGCACTTCCACGTGGCTGGCGGAGGCATCCATGTACTTGGAGTCGAAATCGTAGAACTGGTCGTCGTTCTGATGATCGAGCACGATTTCGCCGGGCCAGCTGGCCTCGGGCTCGTCACCGGCCTTCGGGCACAGCACGGCACATTCGATTTCGCGACCATCAATCCCCTGTTCGACGAGCACCTTCCAGTCGTGCTCGCCGGCGGTGGCGATGGCGGCGGCCAGACGATCCTGCTGGGTCTCGCGGTCATCGGCTTTCTCGACCTTGGTCACACCGAAGCTGGTTCTTTCCCTCCTTCCATACAGCAGGCTCAAAGGAATATCTCCAGTTACCTTCCTCTTCCTGCTCTGTAAAATTCACAGTTTCTGCTTTTTTCTCTCCTGACGTATATGTAATCTCATACTGCATGTTACAGTATATTTCTTGATCCGGTATTTCTTCATCCTGCATTTCTTTATCTGGTATTTCTTCATCCTGCATTTCTTTATCTGGTATTTTTTCACCCTGCATTTCTTCATCCCGTATTTCTTTATCCGATATTTTTGCAGCCCCCTCCAGACATACTTCCACTTTTGGATCTTCTGTGTACCATCGGTTCGCTCCACTTTCATCGTACACATTTCCGTCTATCCTAAGAACCGGAATCTCTTTGCTCTCCTCTTCATCTGCAGCCGCCAGTCCTGCACTTCCAAATACAACCACTGCAAAGATTACTGCAAGGATCCAGCAACTTACTTTATTCACATTTTCCTTTTTATTCTTTTTATTTATCCACATTCTGCTCATTTATTTCCCCTTCCTGCTTCTGTTCTTCTTTCTTCTGCTCTTCCCGACTCTGTCCGTTCTGCACTCCGCTTTCCTGCTCCTGAATACGAAGTTCATACTCCTGCATTAGTTTCTCAACCTCAGGTTCGGTTCCCGTACGTTCTAAAACTCTTTTTCCCGTAAGGAGTGCTATTGAATACTGTTCTTTCCCTGCTTCTAATTTCATCTTACGGATGCCCGCTGTTGCAATCTGTTCCCGGTTTTCTTCAATCTCAACCAGTCTTCCGTATACATCGATTGCTTTCTCAACCCGCGTTTCCCGCTCATAAGCCGTCCCTAATGCCCACAATGCACATCGTTCCAACGCTTCTCCTTCTGACATAACCAGTTCATTGCCTTTTCTTGTATTCGACAGAAGATAGCTTCTGAATCTCCGCTCTGCCGCTTCTGCTGCACTCTCATCCTC
>OFME01001619.1_pt1 | contig 11845 bp, 10 predicted proteins | sample 1541381 | NCBI WGS metagenome assembly OFME01 (sample SAMN04209243, study PRJEB22552) | human gut metagenome | biome: gut; material: feces | host: Homo sapiens | place: USA: Oklahoma
CAACTGCCGCATCGCCGGCGGCTTCACCACCTACTGCATCGTCAAGACCTGCAAGAAGCAGGCCAAGGACGTGCATCCGGTGATCTGGGTCGTGGCCGTGCTGTTCATTCTGGACTTCATCATCACCGCAGTGCTGTAATAGTCCTTTTCATATGGAAAATGGGCGGTTCCTTCAGTGGAATCGCCCATTTTTTATATCGACTTTCGTATCGGTTTGACGCAGATCCGCATTAGATGGCTTGGGAGAACGCGTCGACGAGCGCGGCCATCCAGTCCGTCAGGGAATCGTACTGCTCCGGCATCTGCTCGGTCAGCTCCACGATCGGAATATTGGACGATTTGGCGGCGGTGACGATCTTGCCGGTCAGCTCGGTCTCCTCCTGAATGTTGACCACCAGCAGGCCGACCTTGCCGGCTTCCAGCATGTCGGTGAACTGTTTGATGTCGGTCGGCGTTGGCTCGCTTTCGTTGGCCGTGGCACGCATGTAGCCGGTCGGCGTCGCGTCTTTGAGGCCCAGGTCCCCGGCCAGATATTCGGCGACCGATTCCGTGGCGGCATAGGCTTCGCCATCCGCCTTGCGTTTGGTCTCCGTGATTTTTCGGGCGACCTCGTCTTCCTTGGAACGCCATTGCTGGTTCAGCTTGTCGAAATCGGCCTTGCCGTCGGGCCTTGTGCCCTCGTATGCCCTGGTGATGGCCTGTGCGACCGCTTTGCGCACCGCCGCCGAGAACCAGACGTGCGGGTTGCCGCCATCCTTGACGCCACCGATCTCCGCCGCGTTGATGACTTGCGATTTGGCGGATTGCGCGGCTTTGACGGCCCATGAGTCGTACCCGGCGCCGTTGACGATGACGATTCGTGCCTTCTGCAGTTTGGCGATGTCGGACGTGGTCGGCTCATAGTCGTGCGCGTCCACGTTGGTGGAGTTGATGATGCTGGTCACCCGCACGCCGCTTCCGCCGAGCTGCTCGGCGAGGGTGCCCCATTGGTTGATGGAGGAGACGACGGGAATCGCGCCATGCGCGGAACCGGCACCGTCCTGCGACGTTCCGCAGGCAGACGCGGAAGTGAGAAGGCCGACGGAAGCGAGTACGGCAATCGCAATTCTTGCATAACGGTTCACGATGGTTCCTCCATTTTCATATGCTTCATGCTTCGGTGAATCCATCATAACCGTAACTGAGAATGATTCTCAACAGCGCGTGTCGCTTCCACAAGAAAAACAACAAACCGACGCCGAGAGCAATCTCAACGTCGGTTTGCGGGGAAAAGGAGCTGCCGATCAGCCAAAACGTACAATTACAGAGTTTCGCACAGCGAAACGCTATTAACTGGCCAGCTGAAGCTGACTCGCACCAACCCACCGGGTTGGCACTACGTTTTGGCGAATCGGCCTTATCGATCAGCCAAAACGTCCGGAGACGTAACGTTCGGCTTCTTCGTTCTGCGGGTTGTTGAACATCGTGGTGGTGTCGGTGAAGTACTCGAGGTGACCCGGCTGGCCGACGGCCTTCAGGTTGAAGAAGGCGGTGTAGTCGGCGATACGAGCGGCCTGCTGCATGTTGTGCGTCACGATCACGATGGTGTACTCGTTCTTCAGCTCGTTGATCAGATCCTCCACGGCCAGGGTGGAGATCGGGTCGAGGGCGGAGCACGGTTCGTCCATGAGCAGCACCTGCGGGTGCACGGCCACGGCGCGTGCGATGCAGAGCCTCTGCTGCTGGCCGCCGGACAGGCCGATGCCCGGATTGTCCAGACGATCCTTGACCTCGTTCCACAGGTTGGCGCCACGCAGGGCCCACTCGACCAGATCATCCGCGTCGGACTTGGAGATTTTGCGGTTGTTGAGCTTCACGCCGGCCAGCACGTTCTCGCGGATGGACATGGTCGGGAACGGGTTCGGACGCTGGAACACCATGCCGACGTCACGGCGGACGGCGACCGGATCCACATCCTTGTCGTACAGGTTCTTGCCTTCCAGCAGCACCTCGCCTTCGCAGTGGGCGCCCGGAATGATCTCGTGCATGCGATCGAGGGTGCGCAGCACGGTGGACTTGCCACAGCCGGAAGGTCCGATGAAAGCGGTGACCTTGTTGGCTTCGATGTTGATGTTCACATCCTCCACGGCCAGGAAGTCGCCGTAGAAGATGTTCAGATGGTTGACATCAATACGTTGTCCCATTTGTTTTCCTTATTGTTCTTATGTTTTCGACTATTCGACCGCGCTCAGCGTTCCGACTTGACGGCGAAGACCTTCGCCACGAGACGGCCGATGAGGTTGAGGATCAGCACGATGAGAATCAGCACAAGGGCTGCGGCCCAGGCGCGTTCCATCGGGATGGTGGTGACGCAGGCCGCGGAAGCGTTGGCCGGGCAGTTCGCGTTGAGCTTGGAATACTCCTGGTAGACGTACACCGGAAGCGTGGTCATCTGGCCGGAGAAGAGGTTGACGTTCGTGGAGGCGATGTAGCCTGCGGTCATCAGCAACGGAGCGGTCTCACCAATCACACGGGCAACGGCGAGAATCGCACCGGAAACAATGCCTGGCAAAGCGGTACGCAACACGATCTTCGTAATCGTGCGCTGCTTGGTAACACCCAAAGCATACGACGCTTCACGCAAGTCGTGAGGCACGATCTTCAACATTTCTTCAGAGGACTTGACCACGGTCGGCAGCATCAGCAGCGACAGTGCCACGGAACCTTCGAAACCGTTGATGGCGCCAGGTCCAATCAGAATCGTGAACATCGAGAATGCGAACAAACCTGCGACGATGGACGGAATACCGCTCATCACGTCGACCAGCAGGGTGATGACGCGAGCCAGCTTGCCACGGTTGGAATATTCCACCAAGTACACGGCGCACATCAGACCGATCGGAATGGAAATGACCATAGCGCCGAACGTGATTTCCAGCGTACCGATGATGGCGTGCTGAATACCGCCGTAACCACCGGACGGCGTCGGATTGCCACCGACCACGCCGGTCATGTTATAGCTCAGGAAGTTGAGGTTCAGCCTCTTGACACCGTTGACGATGGTGGTGAGCAGCACCGAGAACAGCGGAATCAGCGCCACAATGAACGCAAGAGCGATCAGTACGCGCATCGCAAGATCCTTGCGCTTACGTGCAGCGGTAAAGGAACGCGTCGGCTTGAACTTGTCGAAATCGATGACGGGGGCACCGTCCATCGGAGAAGCGTTGTTATTCACTGCGGTCATCACGCACTCGCTTTCTCGGTAAGCTTACGGGCGATGAAATTCACCACGAAAGTAATGAGGAACAGCACCAGGCCGGTGCCGATCAGCACGGACACGCCGAGATCGTTGGCTTCAGGATACTGCGCGGCGATGTTGGCTGCGATCGTCTGGTTCTGCGAAGCCTGCAGCAGCTTGATGGAGTAGTTGAGACCTGGAGACAGGATCATGAGCACGGCCATGGTTTCGCCAAGCGCACGACCCAAGCCAAGCATGGAAGCGGACACCACACCGGACTTGCCGAACGGCAGCACCGCAAGCTTGACCATTTCCCACTTGGTGGCGCCAAGAGCAAGCGCGGCCTCTTCCTGAAGGCGCGGAGTCTGCAGGAAGATATCGCGGGACATGGAGGTGATGATCGGCAGGATCATGACTGCGAGCACCACGGCCACGGTGGCGACGGTACGGGAAGGATTGGCGGCAGGACCTGCGAACAGCGGAATCCAGCCAAGATACTTGGCCACCCAATTCCAGAACGGGTAGATGGCGGGCACCAGCACCAGACCGCCCCACAGACCGTAGATAACGGACGGGATGGCGGCGAGCAGATCGACCACATAGCTCAGGGCGGTGGCGAGCTTCTTCGGCGCGTAATGCGAGATGAACAGTGCGATGCCGACCGACACGAAGAAGGAAATCAGCAGTGCCAGGGCGGAAATCAGCACGGTACCGAACAGCAGCGGTCCGACGTAGCCCCAGAAGCTGGAAGCCTTGCCGCCGGTGAAGTTGCTGATGGTCGCGCTGTTGGCCTTCTGGTCACCGCCGATCAACGGCCACGCGCGGAACAGCAGGAACAGCGCGACCGCGGCGAGCACGACGAGGATCAGGATGCCGCAGGCGTAGGCCACGCCCTTGAACACCTTATCCGCGTTCTTGCCGCTCACCGGCTGCTGTGCCGTTTTGCTTTGCGAACTCACGGGTTCTCCTTAACTTGCGATTACTTGAACAGGTCTACGATGACGTTCGATGACTTGCGATGACTTGCGTCATGATGACGTTCGATGGTTACGTTTTCCGTTTCACCTACAAGTACCGTTTCAGGCCGCACCCGCTTTCATGTTGCGGCTGCGGCCTGAAACAGACGGTCAGTTGCCGTTCACCGAGAGCCTATCGCTTACTGTACCAAAGCTCACTTGGTTTCGATGGCGTCGATGGACTTGAGGACCTTCTGGCGCATGGTGTCGGACAGCGGAGCGGAGCCTGCTGCGGAGGCAGCGGTCTGCTGGCCTTCGTCGCTGACCACGTAGGTGAGCCAGGACTTGACGAACTTGGCGGTGTTGGCGTCCTTGTATGCCGGGCAGGCGACGTCGTAGGAGACCAGCACGATCGGGTAGGCGCCCTTCTCGGTGGTGTTGTGGTCGAGCTTGACGACCACGCGGTTGTCACCCTTGGCGGAATCGTCGAGCGGGGAGGCGTCCACGACCTTGGCGGCGGCTTCAGCGGAGAACGGGACGTAATCGTCGCCGACCTTCACGGCCACGGTGCCCAGATCGCCGGCCTGGGAGGCATCGGCGTAACCGATGGTGCCGTCAGCCTGCTGCACGGTGGAGATCACGCCGGAAGTGCCCTTGGCGCCCTGGCCGACCTCGTTCGGCCAGTTCTCGCCGAGGTCGTAGCTCCATGCGTCGCCAGCGGCGTCCTTGACGTAGCTCAGGAAGTTCTTGGTGGTGCCGGACTTGTCGGAACGGTGCACCACGGTGATGTCGAGGTCAGGCAGATCGACCTTCGGGTTCTGCTTCTTGATGGCGTCATCGTTCCACTTGGTGATCTTGCCGTCGAAGATCTTGGCGATGGTCTCGGCGTCCATGTTCAGGGTCTTGCCCTTGCCGGACACGCCCTGCAGGTTGAAGACGACGGCGATCGGGGAAATGTAGACCGGGATGTCGAAGGCGGTGCCGGAAGCGCACACGCTCTTGGACTGCTCGACCTCGTTATCGGCGAGAGCAGCGTCGGAGCCGGCCCATGCGGTTGCACCGGTCAGGAAGGTGGACACGCCAGCGCCGGAACCGGACGGGTTGTAAGCGACCTTGGCGTCCGGGTTGGTGCCCTGGAAGCCGGCGATCCAAGCTTCGACGGCGGCCTGCTGGGAAGAAGCGCCAGCGCCGGAGAAGTTGCCGGACACGGTTTCGGTGGTCTTGGTGTCGGTGCTAGCCGAAGAATCAGTGTTGGAAGCAGTGTTGTCGCCGCAAGCCGCGACGGAAGCCAGCATCACAATGCCGGACACAGCTGCAATGGAGCGTACGAGAATGGAATTACGCATTATTCTTTTCCCTCTGTCAACATTCAGATGGCGTGTGTTTCTGATTTTTCGATTTTCTGTTGTCGCCATCGTTCTTCATGACAATCTCCAGCCTATTGGGCGTTTCACTCGCCCCAAACCAAAAACGGTGAACGGAAGATGAACAGTCTACGACACCTTCGCCGTTCGACGTTCCTTCCGTTCACCGTTCTTTGCAAGCACGATGCGAATGCGCGCTATACCAAGCCTTTCATCATCATTCGCTTGGCGTATCGATCTTGTATCCGAGGCCGCGCACGGTGGTCAGATACTTGGGATGGCCCGGGTCCTCCTCGATTTTGGCGCGCACGCGCTTGACATGCACGTCCAGCGTCTTGGTGTCGCCGACATAGTCGGAGCCCCAGATGCGGTCGATCAGCTGGTGGCGGGTCATCACGCGGCCCTTGTTCTGCATGAGGTACTCCAGCAGTTCGAATTCCTTCAGTGGAAAGAACACGTTCTCGCCGCGGACCGTCACCTCATGCTGGCCGATTCTCATGGAAATGTCACCGCATACGAGCGGAATATCGTCGTCGGCGGCTTCTCCGGATTCGGCGACCATCTGGTTGCGGCGCAGCACCGCGCGGATGCGTGCCAGCAGCTCACGGAAGGAATACGGTTTGGTGATGTAGTCGTCCGCGCCGATTTCAAGGCCGACGACCTTGTCGATTTCCGCGCTTTTCGCGGTCAGCATGATGATCGGCACACGGCTTTGCTCGCGGATCCGACGGCACAGCGCGGTGCCGTCAAGACCGGGCAGCATCAGATCGAGCAGCACCAGATCGATACCACCCTTGGTGAACAGTTCCAATCCTTCTTCACCGGTGGCCGCGGCGGACACGTCGTACCCTTCACGGGTGAGCTGGTAGACCAGCGGCTCACGGTACGACTCTTCGTCCTCGACGATCAGAATTCGCGTCATCAGTGGTTCTCCTCATTCTCTGTTGTGGTGGAGTGGCCGGACTGTTTCTTTTCACGGGTGTTATCATTCGCCGAATCCGCCGGATGGTCGGGTTCCGTAGCGCCCGAAGCCTGCGGCATCGTGATGGTGAAGGTGGATCCCTCCCCCTCGCGCGACCATACGGAGATGGTGCCGCCGCAATCCTCGACGCAATGCTTGGTGATGGCCAATCCCAGGCCGGTGCCGCCGGTTTCACGGGAGCGCGCCGGATCGACGCGGTAGAATCGCTCGAAAATTCTGCTGAGCGACGCCGCGGGGATGCCGATGCCCTGGTCCACGACGCGAATCGCCACCTTGCCGGATTCGATGCCGATGCCGACGGCCACCGTGGTATGTTCCGGCGAATAGTTGATGGCGTTCTCCACCAGGTTCTTCACCGCAGTTTTGATGGTCTCATGGTCAGCGACCACGAACACGTCCAGGTTCTGTTCGGCTTCCTTGGCCAGTTCCTCGGCGTTCGCATGCACCAGCACCTGCCGGCCGTTCACGGACAGGACCAGGCTGATGTGCTTCGATTCGGCCTTGACCTGGTTTTCGGCGAGCGCCTCGCGTGCCACGGACAGCACGGACAGCCGTTCCGCGTTGAGCATCGCTGCCGCGCTTTGCGCTTTCTGCAGGTCGATCAGACGGTGGACCAGTTCCGTCAATCGTTCGGATTCCTTGGAGATTCGGCCGGAGAAGTATTTCACCGCGTCCGGATCGTCGGCCGCGTCGCCGATCGTTTCGGCGAGCAGAGAAATCGCGCCTGCAGGGGTTTTCAGTTCGTGCGAGACGTTGGTGACGAAATCGCGCCGCATGATTTCGAAACGGCGTTGCTCGCTCATGTCGGAAATGAAAATCGCAAATAGGTTGTCGGCGATCTGTCCGACGCGCACGTGCAGGTAGAGCGTGTCTTCGGGCAGCGGCTTGCCGGCTTCGACGCCTTTGCCGTTCGTGTTCACCACGCCCGTTCGCGTGCGGCCGTGCAGGGGGATGGTCAGTTCGCGTTCGCGCACCACGCTGTCCGTGGAGACCAGTTTCACGATGTCGCGGATTTCCGCGAGCGCCATCGCCTGGTCGTGGATGATGCCGAAGCGCCGCGCGGCCGGGGATGCGTATTGGACCGTGGCCAGCGAGTCTACGACCACCAAAGCTTCGGGCATGACGGCCACCAGCTGGCGTTCCGTGGACTGCACGGGAACGCGGGGGCCGAACAGGGACGTGTTCTTCGCAGCTCCGAACAGGCTCGGATCATTGGGGTCGACGCCGTCCTGCACATCCTGGAAGCCTTGTCTGCGGCCAAGCAGGAACGCCACGACGAACACGACCACCAATGCCGCAACCACCGACGGCGTTGCCAGCATCTGCTCCAACGTCATGCGTTCACCTTCCGATAATCCTCAGTTCTTCCTTAAGACTAGCGGTTTCGGAGAGGCTTTCGCGTATGCGATTCTCTCACGCCACCGGAAGTTTTCCTGCCGTTCATCTTCCGAAACGCAGCATATCGGAATATGAGACGTCCCGTTTGCCGATATGACGATGCATGATGACGGGTCATGCGGCAAACGGGATGTGGAAACGGGATGTGGAAACGGCTTTTCGCAACGTTAGGCGTTTCGCAACGCCACATGAACGCTACATGCGTTTGGCGATGTTCACCGTCAGTTTCGCGGCGGTGTCCGCGTATTCGGAAATGTCGAACGTTTTGAAATCCTCGTAGTCGGTGTCCGCGTTGTCGCTCAGCGCGCGAATCACCAATGCGGGAACGTCGTTGCGGGCGGCGACATGCGCGACGGCGGCGCCTTCCATTTCCACCGCGTCCGCGCCGGTCTCACGGATCACCTGCTCGACCTTCTGCGGATCATCGACGAAATAGTTGCCGGTGGCGATGATGCCGACGATATGGTGAATGTTCAAGTCGTTCAGCGCCTGGTCGGCCAGTTCGAGCAGACGGTCGTCGCTATGGTATTCCTCGATGGGCCGGTCGGCGGTGCCGGGCTTGAACTGTCCCACCAATCGCATGTCGGTGTCGAGATAGCGCAGGGTGCCGCCGAGCACCACGTCGTTGATGTGCAGATTCGTGTTGAGATTGCCCGCGATGCCGGAGAAGATCACGGCGTCCGGCTGGTCAGCGTCGATCAGATGCTGCGTGGTGGCGGCGATGTTGACGGTGCCCATGCCGCCGACGGTCGCGGCGACGTTGACGGCGGTGCCCTTGTTGGTTTCGAGGGTGCCGCGCGTCACCTTGACGCCGGCTTCCTCGGTGACGGTGACGTTGCTCAGTGCCGTTGCGATATTGGCGACTTCCTCATCCATGGCGCCGATGATGGCGATTGCGGTCATTGCACTCTCCCTGTCTTACGTGCTGTCTTGAGTGTTGTTTTACGCGATTGCGATTCGCGTTTCCCGAATTTTCTGCAATCGCGCGGATAGTGAATCGAATCGGTCACTTCCAGCGGCGCACGGCCACTGCATGGGCAAGCTCGCGTAGCAGCTGTTCCGTGGTGTTCCAGCTCAGACATTTGTCGGTGATGGACTTGCCGTAGACGAGCTGGTCGAGCGGCGCGGCCTTCTGGTTGCCGCCTTCGATGAAGCTTTCCATCATGATGCCGGTGATGCCCTGCTCGCCTTTGGCGATACGGCCCGCGATGTCACGCACCACCTGCGCCTGACGATGCTCGTCCTTGCCGGAGTTGCCATGCGAGCAGTCGACGATCAGCCCATGTGCCGCAGCGGAATCGGCCGGCATTTCGGCGCGGATGGTGTCCATGGCCTTGGCCACCGAAGCGGCATCGTAATTCGGGCCGTGCGAGGAACCACGCAACACCACATGGCAGTCGGGATTGCCGAGCGTTTTGACCACGGCGGCGCGGCCGAGATGGTCGATGCCGAAGAACGTGTGCTGTTGTGCGGAAGCGAAGCAGGAATCGGCCGGAGCCTTGATGGAACCGTCCGTGGCGTTCTTGAAGCCGATCGGCATGGACAGGCCGGACGCCAACTGCCGGTGCACCTGGCTTTCCGTATTGCGCGCGCCGATCGCACCCCAGCTAATCGCGTCGGAAATATACTGCGGACTGGTCGGCTCCAAAAACTCCGTGGCCGCCGCCAAACCCTCGTCAAGCACGCCAAGCAGCGTGCGGCGGGCCAACAGCAAGCCCTTCCTGATATTGCAGCTGCCGTCGATATCCGGATCGTTGATCAGACCCTTCCAACCGACCGTGGTGCGCGGCTTCTCGAAATACACGCGCATGACGATCAGCAGCTCGCCATCCAACTCGCCTTTCAACGCGGACAGGCGACGCGCGTAATCGAGCGCGGCCTTCGGATCGTGAACGGAACACGGACCGACAACCACCAGCAGGCGATCGTCCTGACCGTACAGGCAGGCACGAATCTCATCACGCGAATAGGCGACGATCTCCTGCGCCTGCTCGCTCAACGGCAGGTCGCCCAACACCTGCGCCGGCGTGGGCAACACTTCGAATTCCAGCACGCGGCGGTTCACGATGCGGCTGATGCCCACCTGGTCCTCCCAGCGCGGCACGTCGGTCTCCACCAGCGGATTCTTGCCCTCATCCATGGCCTGCCTAATGGCACGTAAATCCTCAGGCGTGTTCAGCTGCTGCTGCATGATCTCGCTCTCCTTGTCGCTTCCTTTCCCAAGGATAGCAACGATGGTGCAGAAACATCAGCCAAGCTTGCGACGCGCGTCGACCGCGTCGGCAAGCGTGTGCAGCAGCTGCTCGGTACGATCCCACGGCACGCATGCGTCGGTGATCGACTTGCCGTATTCCAGCTGGTCGAGCGGCGCGGGCTTCTGATTGCCCGCCTTGAGGAAGCTTTCCATCATGATGCCGAGAATGCCCTGTTCGCCGGCCGCGACGCGTGCGGCGATTTCTTCGACCACTTCGGCCTCGCGCACCTCGTTCTTGCCGCAGTTGCCGTGCGCGGCATCGATGATCAGACCATGCTCGCTTGGTCCGGAAGCCTTGGAAGCCTTGAGATCCGCCAACGCTTGGGCCACGGAAGCGGCATCGCAGTTCGGACCATGCGAGGAACCACGCAGCACCAGATGGCAGTCGGGATTGCCCTTGGTCTCCGCGGAAATCACACGACCATCCAGATTGATGGAGAGGAAATGATGCTCGAAAGCGGCCGCGAAACACGAATCGGCCGCCGGCTTGATGGAACCATCCGTAGCGTTCTTGAAACCGATCGGCATGGACATGCCGGACGCCAGCTCGCGGTGCACCTGGCTTTCCGTATTACGCGCGCCAATAGCGCCCCAGCTGATCAGATCGCAAATATACTGCGGGGTAATCGGATCAAGCCATTCCGTAGCGGCGGGCAAGCCGAGCCCCAGCACGTCGGTAAGCACCTTGCGAGCCATGAACATGCCCTTGCGAATATTGAACTGGCCGTCAAGATCAGGATCGTTGATCAGACCCTTCCAACCGATCGTGGTGCGCGGCTTCTCGAAATACACGCGCATGACGATGACCAGACGATCATCAAGCTCCTTCTTGACGGCGGCAAGCCTTTCCGCATACTCGTGCGCAGCCTTCGGATCATGAATCGAACACGGGCCGACGATGGCCAGCAGACGATCGTCACGGCCATGCAGCACGTCACGAATCTCCTGACGGGACTTCAACACCAGATCGCTCATCTCGTTCGTGAGCGGAAGTTCCTTCAGAAAATATCGGGGAGCGGGAATCGGGTCAAGCTGACGAATATTGACATCCACGGTCTCCGGAAACACGGCGCGCTCATCCAACAGCTGTGCATCCTTCGAACTATCCGGACCGCGAAGACCTGCCATCGCTTCTGTTCCTCCCCTGCATCATTATGCTTGCGTAGCGCGATAGCGCCACCGTCGTTACCTTAACGGATGGGGACGGAATATGGGGATGGGCGACTGCATGGTGGAATGGGTGGGGGGCGACGTGGGACGAAGAAAGCGATATAGGAAAGACCCAACGCGGACGGAGAGTCCGGGTTGGGTCTTTTTTTGGGGGAAACGTGCGTCATGGGGCCTGCCGGGCTGAGGCGATGAGGCCTGCAGCCTCGAAAACGCCTGTCGGCGTTTTCCCTCGCGGCGGAAGCCCACCGGGCTTCCGCTATTCGCTCGGCGCGTATTGGCCAGCGCGCGCTCCGCGCGCTATTTGGCCAATGCGCCTTCGGCCCTGCAATTACGGACCACGCTCCGCGTGGACTCAATACTACCTTCGCCGTGCCTTCGGCCTGACGGCCTCAGCCGCGCCTACAAACAGTCCACAGGACTGTTTGCTTAACGGCGCGTCGGCTCAGGGAGCGCTGGCCTTAGGCCAGCGCTCCCATCGGATCCCATGCGGGGAGCATGGTGGCG
>OFME01001622.1_pt1 | contig 11842 bp, 6 predicted proteins | sample 1541381 | NCBI WGS metagenome assembly OFME01 (sample SAMN04209243, study PRJEB22552) | human gut metagenome | biome: gut; material: feces | host: Homo sapiens | place: USA: Oklahoma
TATAGTGATGAACAAAAAAGAGGTGCATCGTGCATTACGACACACCTTCTTTATGTCACTATCAAAAAATTATATTAATAACCATTAGTACCGTATTCAGCAGAGTTCTCTATCTGATTTAAGAATGTATATGAGATAGGACGTAAATAATTCTTCTGGCTAAAATTTACGGCAGCACGAGGATTATATTTAGGCAATCGAGTTTCAAAAGCTTTATGTCGTTTCAGTAAAGCCCAACGGGTAAACTCACCACACAATTCACGAGCATATTCATCCAACACATCATCCTCTGTAGCAGTAGTCAATTTCATATTAGCTTCGAAATCAGCTTCATTACGACAAGCACGCTTACGAAGAACATTCAAATACTCAGCTGCTTTTGCACCATTTCCCAAACGTTCTTCCGCTTCAGCCGCAATCAGATACACTTCAGCCATACGCATAATAAACATGTCACCAGTTTTGCATTGCAAATTACTTCCATAAAAACCTCCCTCGAAATTAAAATTAAACTTATTCAATGAAGGAAATAAAGTATAGGTATTTGTCTGCTGGGCATCAATAAATGTTTCCTTGTATTTACCATCTGCTGCAAACAAATCATCAATGTTCACACAAATATATCCTCGCTTTGCTTTTTCAGCATCACTCAAATACTCTTTTGATAAATAAACGATAAAACGATCTTCATCCTCTGCTAATGGATAAGGATTCACATAAGGATTCTTCACTTTAACCAATTTATTGACATCACCAGAATATTCTCCTTTAGGCCATACACTGGCAACATATTGATTACCACCATTAGAACCTAGATTAATAGCATTAACATCAACATATGGATATATCTTCTTTCCTACAAATTTAGAATCAATACCATACTTAGTGCACAAATCTTCAGTTAATGTAATTGTTGCATTCTTATCATCGTATGTGCGCCATCCAGCCTGTACCATGGAGAACAGAGAAAAAGCTGTTGTAAATGAGTTTTCCCAACGTTTATCATAACGTGCATCAAAACAGTCCACTAAATATTTAGAAGGCGCATAATAATTATTATTCACACGACCATAGAAGTAATTTTGCTTACTGCCCACAGGATAAATATCACTCAATTTATTAGGATCACAGAATGTGAAAGTAAATAATTTATTCGCTCCATACGAACCATATGTAAAAGCATCAGTTCCTGCCTGGGGTCCCGAAGCTATAAACAAAGCTTCTTTATTGTTACGATTATTACTTTGTGCCCATACATCTTCAACATCATCATACAAATATGCATTATAAGAAGCCATATTGGCAATCAAGTCTTCTGCAACTTCTTTCGCACGCTGCCAATAAGAAACACCATTTTCGCTTAAACCTTCACCTGCTCCCTGCGCATAAGCTCTGGCCAACAAACCTAAAGCAGCTTTCTTTGTTACCCGGGCATAATTACCATCCATAGGAGTTGTATTCAAGTCAGCAGCAGCTTCTTGCAAATCAGTTATAATAAGATTGTAAATTTCCTCCTGTGACGAGCGAGTGGGATTCATTATTTTGGTATCTGTTGACTCTGTAGTTACTAACGTCACATTGCCATAATTGGTCACAAGTACCAAATAATAATAAGCACGCAAACACTTTGCTTCAGCTACTACAACTTTCAGTACATTCTTATCTCCCTCAGTTACATCTGCTGCACGATTTATCACTGCATTACAAGTATTAATACAAGCATAAGCTTGAGAAAACAGTTTGTCTGTAGCATTAGTACTAGTAGTCAACCCTTCATAATAGAACAATTGCTGCAATGTTGTTTTATTATTTTGGGTAAGCCATAAATCTGTACCGGTTTCCGCTACAGCCAAATAATCGGAAGCAGAAAACATTTGGTCATAAAGTGGAGAATAGCAATAAGTACCCAAATTTTTCAAGCCTTCTACAGTTTTCAACTCTCCTTCTCCAGATGTATCGCTAGGATTATATTCATCCAAAGAACATGAGTACATAGCTGCTGCTGTGCAAATGGCTAAAGCCATGTTATATAATGATCTTTTCATTGTCTTTTGTCTTTAATGTTTTTGTTAGAATGAAACATTCACACCAAATACCAGTTGCTTGGATAATGGATACTTCAAAGCACCATTCATTTCAGGATCATAATCTTTCAACAAATGACTTTTAGCAACGGTCAATGGGTTAGTAATAGTAGCATATAAACGGCATTTGCTGATGCCGGCATTTTTCAACAAACGTTCCGGGAAGGTATATCCTAAAGTAATATTCTTTATTTTAAAGAATGAACCATCTACATAATTCAAACTACCATATCCTATATAACTTTTCGTTTCACGATTAGCATTTAATGCCGGGAAATCATTTGAAGGATTAGATTCCGTCCAATAGTTAAAATAAGTAGGGAAATTACCCTTACCTGTTGAATCATACCAACCTAACATTTCATAATTAATCATCTGTCCCCAACGGAAATAGGCATAAATAGTCAAATCAAAATTCTTGTATGTGAATGAATTTTGGAAACCCATCGTCCATTTGGGAGCATTGTGACCTAATACTTGCGAATCAGCGTCACTATAAGTATATTTATTATCTTTAGTATAATAGATAATATCTCCATTCTTGTCAGTCAAAGGCTGACCATCATCCCCTACTTTATAGAACTTACCATCGGCTTCCTTAATCATTCCTGGCACATTGATTTTAATATCACCAGGAGCACAGCCAAATGCTGCTGCATCTGTTTCTTCACCCAACTGCCACATACCATCAATTTTTGGAGCATAGAATGAATTTACAGGATAACCTATAGACAAGTAATAGTCTTCATTCTTAACATGGTCTGCCGTACCGCCTATCAATGATTTTACTTTTTCATTATTCAAAGTGAAAGTCAAAGCAGAAGTCCATGTAAATTCTTTATTAACAATATTACGTGTATTCAATGTTAATTCCAAACCATGATTCTGTGTCTTTGCAATGTTCTTGCTCATATAATATAACTTAGAAGCATTGTACGCACCATTGACAACCGGCAAATTCTGCTTCCAAATTACACCATCCGTATTTGTTATATAATAATCGGCACTTAAATCAATACGGTTATTGAAGAAAGATGCATCCAAACCAATATTCCAGTTATGAGATCTTTCCCAAGTCAAATCAGCATTCGCTACATTCTCTGAAAATTTATAGCTGTTTGTTTTTTGACCGCCCAAACTATAATATCCATCCAATTCTACAGTCGCAACAGAAGAATAGGGATCAATAGATGCTGCACCAGTCACACCATAACCCAAACGCAGTTTCAAATTATTCATCCAGTTACTGGTCCCTTGCATAAATTTCTCGTCCGATATTCTCCATCCTAAAGACACGGCTGGGAAAGTACTCCATTTATTACCTTTTGCCAGTCTTGAAGATCCATCTTGACGAACCGATGCAGAGAATAAATACTTACCTAAATACGAATAATTGATACGTCCTACCAAACCTAGCCCTTTAGACATAGTATAATTGGAATAAACAATTCCCGTACCATCCATGTTATGCCATAAGTACGAATTATTCTTTATATTATCCTGCTTTTGCCAAGACTTATCCGTTTGATTATGATTCCATGAGGTAACTGCTGTTACAGTAAATTCATGGTCTTTCTTGATATTAAAATTATAAGTGAAAATGTTTTCCCATTTATAATTATAGCTTCTGTTCTGATCAATCTGGGCATAAACACTAGCAGAAGTACCAGAAGCATTAGGACCATCTGATGCATAATATTGATAGGAACCGATACCTTGGAAATAATTCTTTTTATCGTACCCTAGACTAGCGTTCAACCGTGACTGGATAGTCATTCCTTTAAAGGGACGAATCTCAATATAAGGATTTAAAAACAGCTTGAAATTTTGATTGTTATCACGGTATACACTTTTATCTTGATTCAATAATAAATTAATAGTATTTCCATCACCCGGAACCGGAGTTACATTGATACTTCCATCTTCATTGTAAACGGTTCCCAAAGGAACAGACACTAATGAATTAATAAATCTGGAATATGCTTTATTTCTATAGACATAAGATCCTTGCATATTCACACCAACACTTAACCATTTTTTTATTTCATGGTCAATACGCATATTGGTAGAATATACTTTATAATCATCACCTGTAAATTGTCCCTGCTCATCTGAGAAGTTTAAAGAGAAATATGCTTTTGTTTTTTCCGTACCTCCTGAAACCGACAAGCTATAATTTTGTGTAACGCCAGTCTGCAACAGTTCATCAGCCCAGTCTATATATTGTCCGTTCAAATGTGCCTTATAAGCTTCGGGGGAAGAAAATAATGCCTCATCCGTAGAATATGTTCCGGCAATTTGGTTTGCTTCACGAAGTACATTGATATAACTGTCACCACTACGCATCTCAGGAACCGTGGCCCATCCGTTGAAACCGACATAGGCATTCAAATTGATATTAATTTTTCCTGCTTTACCACTTTTAGTAGTAATTATAATAACACCATTGGCACCTGCCGCACCATAAACAGCTGTCGAAGAAGCATCTTTCAAAACTTCAATAGACTCAATATCATTAGGATTCAATGTAGAATAATCACCCGGCATACCATCAATAATAAACATAGGATCACCGCTAGCTGTAAATGAACGAGTTCCACGCAATTGCAATTTAGGCCCTTCACCCGGTTGCCCTGAGGCCTGAGTTATATCCAACCCTGCAACACGTCCTTGAAGTGCTTGCATAGGATTAGTAGCAGGTGTCAAAGTTATATCCTCATTTTTAACGGAAGAAACAGCACCAGTCAAATCCCGTTTCTTAACAGCACCATAACCAATAACTACCACTTCTTCCAAAGCCTGAGTATCCGGTTCCATCTTAATAGTGATCTGGGTGTTCTTACCTATGGTCACAGTCTGAGTTTTATAACCGATATACGATACCTCAAGCATCCCCTTACCTGTAGGAATATCTAAAACGAAATTTCCATCGAAATCAGTAATCGTTCCAACAGTAGCTTGTCCTTTCACTATCACGGACACACCAATCAACGGTTCTCCTGTTTCATCCACTATTGTACCTTTAACTGTATGCGTTTGCAAAACAGACTGCACCGACTCACTATCCATTCTACCACCCACATTTGCATACGAAAAAGCAGCCGGCATACATAATGCAGCTGATAATCCTAACACAACAGGTGTTCGTCTGATTCCGTAACCCAACGGCTTAGGACATTTCTTCATGTCTTTTCTCATTTTTCTATGGTTAACAAATTAATTAATAATCCATATTATTTATCTCTAATGTAGTAAAAATACGATGTTTTAGTTTTCTTTCTTCAGATAAAGTCATTACTTCCATTGCTTCATCAGAAACCAATAATACATTCTTGGCCTCTCTTCAAATACTTTCAGCAGTTCTGCGTGCTCCTTTAAAAGCTTATCCCAATGAAAAGCTGATTCAGGAGCATCATCCAGAACATACTTGATAAAGTCGTCATCCTTCAAAAAGTCTTCTACCTTGCTATACATCTTTTTTGTATCCACGTTACAATCATTTTTCATTATGACGGATAGTGGTTCAAAGTTGTACTCACCTGGAAACTTAAAATATTATCCTACCAATTCCCTTAATCTTGTAATACCTCTATGCATCAAATTTCGTACCGACTGGTAATTCATATCCATAATGGTACAAATATCTTCATATTTCTTCTCTTCTATATAATATAAGGTAAGTGCCTCACGTTGGCGCGGAGATAATTGAGCCAACAAATGTTTTACTTTTATATTTTCAAAACAACTTTTTTCCTTTTCCAAATATGTATGTTCTACATCATCACCTGCTGCAACGGGATTCAGTTCCTCAACAGCCGTTTCCGACATGAACATCCGTCTGCGAAGTTCATCGCATAACTTATTTTTCAAGGAAATGAGGAGGTATGATTTGAAGTTGTCAATGATACCCAATTCAGCCTTCTTTGTATACAATTTTACAAAGACATCATGAATGCAGTCCTTCAACAATTCTTTGTCAGTAGTTAACTTACATCCATAATTAAATAGAAGATTAATATGCATATCATATAATGTAGAGAATGCACTTACATCTCCAGATTGGAAAGCGGTTACCAAGCAAGCTGTCTTATCATTTAAGTTTTGTTCCATCACAGTATACTAATTATAGGTTGTTTTGATGATGATGCAAAACTAGGGAGGATACGCTACTTTTTTAGGTAATATTTGATTATTGGACCGAAAAAACAGATAACCTGCTGAAAAACATATATGCTAAATAATACAGATTTTCATTAAAAAGGAGAACCAAAATAAGTCCGGTTCTCCTTCCATGTACTAAATTCTATGAAACCAATAAATACAATCTTTGTTTTCCTCTGCTTTAAGCATATATATATCTTTAATATTCAACCGTTTAGCAATCACCGTTATTGCTCCGGTCTTCGGATCAACAGACTTCAATATGTATTTCCCAGGTGATAAATGAACAGGAATATCTGTTGCAGAATGGGAATAAATGATACTTCCAATACCAGATTTTACCAGTTTCTGATACTTATTTGTACCAGTATCCTCCATATCCATAGCAGCCGCATCAGTTAAAAAGCTTTCATCGGCAACCGGAACAACCGGGCAAGAGCCACTTGCCATGAAGACAGCCCAAGCCATATCCGGATAATTCTGCGCATAGTAAGTAACCGCTTTTTCCGGGAACTTCTTACGATATTCACTCACCGCCCGATAAGCTTCATCAAAAGTAACCTTACCTACTTTCATTTTACGGGCATGCTGACGGGGAGCCAGGTTCTTTCCACCTTCGGGAGCATAAAGACCATCCACTTTATAGTGCCAGTAACGAATATCAATAATGTCAACTAATTTCGCACGCTGCGTATCATTCAGAATGGCATCTTGAACATCCTTTGTCGCACTTAACGCCACGGTCGCTTTCTTACCGGTTTCTTTCTCCCACTCTCCTATCACATCCAGCCAGAATTGTACAAAATGCAACGGACCGGTAAACTCCGCACTGATCAGTTGTACCACATTTGCATCATCGGCAAAATTATCCAAGCATTGGCGAATATACTTTCTATGAAACTCACGACGTACCGGATGACTGATATCATAAAACATATCCGCTACAAAGATACGTTTGTCACCGGCAAAAGGAACAGGTTCAGGCATATCGGTCTGATTGATATTATTGGCCGACCGCCAAGGACAGTCTACCCAATGTGCTCCCGCCTCCAAGATATTATGCTGGAAGTAATTCTCATGGAAAAGCAAAAGACCTTTCTCCGCCCCTTTTTCGGCAAACTGCTTCAACCGGTTCCAATACCATGCATTGGGACGGTTCAAATCATACTTGCTCAATCCTTCCCAAGCAGTACCTTCTCCACTGCGGGCAAACGGTTGTTCGTAGAATGGTCCCCACACATCTCCATCACGACGACGGACGCGCTCATGATCGTCACGACGACGCTCATACCACAAACCGTAATTATGATCTAAAACCAAAATCTGATTCCTCACCATATAATTCACCGTAGAATCAATTCTATCCGTCAGCCCAAGTCCTTCGCGTCCCGGCACGAAACGGGTAACATGTGGCTTGGCTTTAGACAAGAAGCTGGTCCTCAGTTTCCCATTCCACCAAGGAACCTCCTGCCTGCCGCCTACCAGTAACCGGCCATCCACCTGCATACGTCCATTAATAATGGCAAACAGATGATCCTCTTTTTCCTTATATATAGGTGTCTTGAACTTCAAATCTTCTAAAGATTTCAGTTTTCCGGAAGACACACTGGCTGTATAAGGTGCTTCCTCAATCCATTTTTGCATAGTAAGACGGGGAGTATAAGCTTCCTTTGCCATCTCCATTGCCGCTTCTACGGTAGGACTGCTGGTTGCGTTGGTAGCCCTGGGAAGAATACGTGCCTGGTCAGAACAATCTTTATTCAAACGTGCCGCCAACTGTGCATAAAACAAGCTGCGGGGATGTACGTGATTATTTGATTCCGCCCATTGACCGTCACCCGAGAATTGCGCCCAACAACCGTATGCACGGTTTACCGCATCTCTTGCCGGTGAATAACACTCTATCCCGGCAGCTGTACATTGCCAGAAAAGACTGTTGCCTGTATTCCAACCGGCACCATTTTTATCCTGTCCCAAATTCTTAAACACCAAATCATGGCCATCAATGTTTACCACATCAAATAATAACCCGCAAGCCCAGGAATCAATAGAACCGCTGAATCCTAACGACTCTTCCGAATCACACTGTACAAAAGCATTCGGACCTGCCGCACAAAATCCGGCTGAGAAATCATGAATACCCTGTTTAGAATAACAACGCTGAAAAAGTGTCTGCTGCCCCATAGTATAAAATGTACTGCGACGCATTCCACCTATCTCTGAAACAGGTTCTGTGGATACACAATCTTCTACTGTTGTTTTAGAGCCGGTACGCTGTACAATCACAGCACTTCCTGCAAAGTGCTTAAAATTTACCCTGCGCACCCAACAGTTTTCGGCATTTTCTATAGATACCCCCGTCCAGCAATGATCCTCATCTTTAGGATACTTCTTATTATAGTCAGAAGCCAATGTCAGATTCTCCAAACCTGCTTCTGCGATTCTGCCCGGCCAATTATAACGTAACACTTTGACAGTTCCCCATTTATTATCCAAAGCCATTGTCAAAGGAGCATCCAAAGTCAATTGGTTTCCATCCGCCTTACTTACCGACCTATCCCAAACCAAATCCATCTCTCCTTCTTTCCAGCCCAAAGCGGAAATACCTCCGCCAAAAATATCACAACCGACAGAAGCAATCCATTCTTTCGTAGAGGGGCGGACAATCCGGACCCGCTCTCCGGAAACCAGCTGTACATTATTGGTTACCTGAAAAGTACAAGTATTTACAGGAACGTATGATGTCAACACATCCAAGATATCCGTAACAGCCAAATCATTCCGCCCTTCAATATAAAGCAAAGCTCCTCTGTCCACTCCCTTTTTCAACAATACGGTCTGTTCCCTGTCACTGCCGCGCAGCACGACTCCCGACACAGAAATACGCAAGCTCTCATTCAATTCAAAAGTTCCTTTATCCAGCAAAACAGCCCCACGAAAACCATTTTTATCCAAAGCCAATGAAGATACATAGTCAATGGCACGCTGAATACGAGAGGAATTATCTCCAGGCTTCCATGAAACAAAAACGGCATTCGCCACATCAGGTATAGGGTGTTCCGAGTTACGGTAACCGCAAGAAGAATAATCTAGAATACGGTTTCCGCGTTCATCAGCCACATAAGTCAGTTTTTCTTCCTTCACCTGTAAAGGAAAGGTTTGCGCAGAAATCCGCGCAAACCCCAAACTTAAAAATCCAAATAATAATAACTTATAATTCATTTTACATCAAACTTTTACGTTTTGCCAAAGTATCATGATTGTTCTTTATATCCGTCCAATCCACTTTCTTTGCAGGATCTATGCCATTAATGTATTTTTCAATATTGGTATACCCGTCACCATTACAATCTTTTACCGCATCACCCGGATCATTAGGATTGAGTCCGTATCTCACCTCCCAGACATCCGGCATACCATCACCATCCGTATCAACCACAGGCGTACCTTTATATTCGGGCAAGCCACCTACCTGACGGGGATCTGTAATGATCCCTTGTTTATAAGAGTCAACAGGAAGACGTCTTTTTACATAAGTACTAACGAATTCAGGAGCGTCTTTCACGTAAATAGCTTTCCCTGTCTTCACCGTCTTCATCACACGGGCATCCACCGCATCCCTTTTAGGGAAAGTAGCCCCGGCATTTTCCAATACATAATTATAGGCAGTTTTGGCATCCATAATAGTCACATGGGGCATTGAGAAAGGCTCGTTTACACGAATTTGATCTGTAAACTTCCCTGCGTCCGGCATATCGTACACCTGCACGCCGCCATCCCAATTATTCTTTGTCACACGCGCATTACCTTCCACTACATTTCCGGCTACATACGCTTTACCAAATGTATCCGGTTTCTTCTTGTCACGACTTGATTCGGGTTTCACAATCCGGTGGGCAATCGGCTTATCTTTCGGAGTGATAGGCCCCGGTTTAAAATAATTATTAATAATATTCAAACGGCTGGTTTCATCTCCCCCGTCAACAGAACGGTTCCACCAATTAAAAGTCACATTGTTTACCAGATTAAAATCCTCATTCATGCCAATGGAACAGTTACGGCTGATATTGGATGCGAACAAGTTACGGCAAAACATACTGTTATGCCCACCTATAGTCGCCCCGAAAGCATGATTGTAACAATCCAAAGCTTCCGAAAAAATAGAGTTCTGAATAGTTATGTTGACAGTAGGAAGCTTCAGACCATGCCCTGTGGAATCGCGATTGTATACATGGCGGTAAACAGACATGTTTTCATCCAGTCCCCAACTGGCAGAGCAGTGATCGATAATAACATTACCCACACAGTTACCTCCCAAAGCATCATCCCGGAAGAACACATCCTGCGCCCCCCGACGGAAACGCATATGGCGGATAATAATATCATGCGTATCAAGCAGGAAAGAGGCCCCTGTTACACAAACCCCATCCCCCGGAGCTGTCTGACCTGCAATAGTGATATACGGAGCACGGACGTTTATAGGGGTTTTCAGCCGGATAACGCCCGAAACATTGAACACAACAATACGCGCGCCACCGGTCTCACATGCCTCACGCAATGTTCCGGGCCCACTGTCGGCCAGCGAATTGACCACAATTACTTTTCCTCCACGTCCACCGGGAGTATAGGCCCCTCCCCCTTCTGCCCCGGGAAAGGCAGGTATGTTGCTCTTTATTAAATCCTCCGGTTTGGATGCCCATGGTTTATAAGGACGTCCTTGAACAGCCTCAGACATTACTACAGGTAATGCTTTCGCCCATGCCTCATCCGATTTCCGGTCTATTTCCTTTTGTTGTTCTTCTCCTCTGATTTTTACCGAATCAGGAATTACAGGATACTGTGCCGCCACAGGCAACACACATGCAGTCAATGCTGCCACTGCAAATAGTTTCTTTAGTTGATTCATTTGGTCGCTAAATTATTATTTTTTCTATAACTTCGTAACATAACACCCTGCTTTTAACATGATTCAAACACACATTGCGAGTATTTCTATATCAAAGACGGAACAGAAAGCCTGTTGTACTCTCTATCCGCACATAAAAAAAGAGCTTGACACCGTTTCACCGGGCAAGCTCCTTTTCCGCTTTTCAATAAACATTAATTTATATCTTTCCTCCACGTGCCTTGATACGTTCATACCAAGCCTTACGTTCTTTCACTAAATCATATCCCCGCTTAGAGAGGTAATTATTAATCCGGCCTTTGTATTTGCCGAAAGCAGCATGTTTCTTATTTGAATTTTCAGCATCCATGGCAAATTCACGGGCTTCAACAAGCCATGCCATAATCTGCGCTTTCTCTTCTTCTTTCAAGGTAGGAATCATGTCAACCGTAGCTTTATAAGTTACCATTACCACACCATAAGTCATGCCATCTTTCACTGCATCTATCTGCTTGGCATCCAAATAGAGCGAAAGATCGGCCGGGAAAGCGAAATGAGTACGGTAAAGCGCCGCATCCTTTTCAGCTTCGGCAGCTTTAACGGCTTCTTGTTTCGCATCGCCCGTCAGGGTTTCTTTTGCCAGCTTCACTTTGGCATCGCGCGTTTCGTATATGTCATTCAGTTTAAAATAACGGTTGGCTATGATAGTTGT
>OFME01001629.1_pt1 | contig 11785 bp, 7 predicted proteins | sample 1541381 | NCBI WGS metagenome assembly OFME01 (sample SAMN04209243, study PRJEB22552) | human gut metagenome | biome: gut; material: feces | host: Homo sapiens | place: USA: Oklahoma
GGCGTGTACCCGCTGGTCTCCGCCATCTCCCGTCCGCTGATCTCCAAGCACCTCGTGCGCGCCGCCCACCAGTTCGGCGCCGACACCATCTCCCACGGCTGCACCGGCAAGGGTAACGACCAGGTGCGTTTCGAGGTTTCCATCTCGTCCATCGACCCGACCCTGAGGGCAATCAGCCCGATTCGCGACCTGTCGCTGACCCGTGACGTCGAGATCGCGTTCGCCAAGGAGCACAAGCTGCCGATTACCCAGACCGAGAAGTCCCCGTACTCCATCGACCAGAACGTGTGGGGGCGCGCCATCGAGACCGGCTTCCTTGAGGATCCGTGGAACGGCCCGACCAAAGACTGCTACTCCTACACCGACGACCCGGCGTTCCCGCCCGTCGAGGACGAAGTGGTCATCGAGTTCAAGGAAGGCATTCCCGTCAAGATCGACGGCCGCGACGTCACCCCGCTGCAGGCCATCGAGGAGATGAACCGCCGCGCTGGCGCCCAGGGCATCGGCCGTATCGACCTGATCGAGGATCGTCTGGTCGGCATCAAGTCCCGCGAGCTGTACGAGGCCCCGGGCGCCGTGGCTCTGATTACCGCACACCAGGAGCTGGAGAACTGCTGCCTGGAGCGCGAACAGCACCGCATCAAGCGTGACATCGACAAGCGCTGGGGTGAGCTGGTGTACGATGCGCAGTGGTTCAGCCCCGCCACCCAGTCGCTCAACGCCTTCATCGAGGACACCCAGAAGTACGTCTCCGGCGAGATTCGCATGGTGCTGCACGGCGGTCGCGCCGTCGTCACCGGCCGTCGCTCCGACTGCTCGCTGTACGACTACAACCTCGCCACCTACGACTCCGGCGACAGCTTCGACCAGAAGTCCTCCAACGGCTTCATCGACATCTACGGCCTGCCGTCCCGCGTGGCCGCCGCCCGCGACGTCAAGTTCGGCAACGGCATCGAGGTGCCGAAGAACACCGTCGAGTAATATCGTCGAACGGCTCCCGCTGATTTGCAAGGCTCTTTTGCGCATATGCGCAGGGGAGCCTTTTGCCTTACTTGAGGACAACTGACATGACAGGGTTACACCCGCTTGGGAACAGCGTAAGTTGGGGGAATTCAGCAAGAAGAACACCATCAAGAACGCTAACGGCGCTCTTTCGGAGACGTTTACAAATTCTGCCGAGCAGGGCGTTATTAGCCAGCTCGACTACTTCGACCACGACATTACAAACGATGCGAATATCAGTGGCTACTATGTGGTTCAACCAGATGACTTCGTCTACAACCCACGGATTTCTGCAACGGCGCCTTGTGGTCCAATCAACAGAAACCGCCTGAACAGAGCAGGTGTCATGTCTCCGTTGTATACGGTGTTTTCAGTAGATGCGAGCATGGATAAAACCTACTTGGAGCATTATTTCAAAACATCCAGGTGGCATGATTTTATGTTCCTCGAAGGTAATACGGGGGCAAGGTCTGACAGGTTTTCAATCTCCGACGTAACGTTTTTCGAGATGCCTATTTGGTGCCCAGAGATCTCTGAACAAATGGCGATAGCGAAGCAGCTTGAAACAACGGATACCCTCATCACCCTTCATCAGCGTAAGCGCGAAAGCCGCATCATCCGCGTGCGCTCATTCATATGGTTAGCTGGTGATATATCCGGCATCGGCGTAAGCGCATATCAACCAGAAAGAGAAGACCGTATGACCGAAGGCAACACCAACGCCGAAACGTTGTTCTGCGATTACTACGAGCAATGGATCAGCGTATACAAGGAAGGTGCAATTCGTGAAGTGACCATGAAGAAATACCGGCTCACGCAGGCATGGTTGGGCCGGCTCATTCCCGATCTCAAACTCGCCGACATGGATCGCGTGAACTATCAGAAGCTCATCAACGGCTACGCCGAACATCACGAACGCCAGACGACGATGGATTTCCATCATCAATTGAAAGGAGCCATTCTTGACGCGGTCGACGAAGGGCTGATTCAGCGCGACCCGACTCGTAAGGCAATCATCAAGGGCAAGCCGCCATGCTCAAAGAAAACGAAGTATCTCAATCAGTTCGAGCTTCATGCGGTCCTTGCGGATCTCGAACTCGGCAAGGGACCAAGCTGGGATTGGCTGATACTGTTGGTGGCGAAAACCGGGTTACGGTTCTCGGAAGCTTTGGGACTCACACCCGACGACTTTGATTTCGTGCATCAGACCCTTTCGGTCAGTAAAACATGGGATTACAAGAACGGCGGAGGATTCGTCCCCACCAAGAACGCATCCTCCGTACGAAAGGTGCAGCTCGATTGGCAGCTTATCATGCAGCTCTCAACGCTCCTGAAAGATATGCCTGCGAGCGACCCCATTTTCGTGAATGGCAAGGTGTATAACTCCACCGCGAATAATATCCTCGCCAGGCATTGCGAACGGGCCAACGTTCCCGTGATTTCGATTCATGGGTTAAGGCACACCCATGCCTCGCTGTTGTTGTTTGCCGGCGTATCGATTGCCAGTGTGTCCAAGCGACTTGGTCATGCAAGCATGAACACCACACAGGACACTTATCTTCATGTCATCCGCGAACTTGAAAACAAGGATGTCGATATCGTGATGCGTGCCCTCTCCACCCTCATCTAACCATTTCAACCACTGCCGCTTACGCTGATGAAGGGTGATGAGAGTGTCAAGATGAGAAAAGAAGTAACCGATAGCCTGCTGCTCAGCTTCTTGAGGGACCGCAATTGATTGCTTGAAGAGATCGTCAATCACCAATTCATTCATCATTGTGCCGCTTTTAGTGGCCCTTACAAGAATTTCGCGCATAACCTGTTCGCTGTGAATGTAGTACTTCCAGAATCGAACGGGATAACTATTTTTAGGACGCAAACACGAGAATCTGGGCGACATTATGCCGTCCGCAACAGCATTCACGACGAAGCGTCCGTAAGCAAAGCTCTTGTTTGAATGCCCTTCAAAGGCAACGTCACCGACACGTATAACTTTGTAATTAGGGAGAGAAGAGGCATCAGCTCCGTTGCCCTCCGAGTTGAAAGTCATTGTTGCGATGGACAAGGTCCGCTCAGCACCAAGACCAAAAGTGTTTCGCTCGTCATTTTTTTCGTACAGTTCCACCAACTTACGCTGTTCCCAAGCGGGTGTATAATTAATGCATTTATACTGCGGTTTGAAAGCGTGGGATGCGATGACGTACTCCGATTTGATTGAACATGAGGCTGGTGAAACAGAGATACGCTCATATCTAGTAGACGGTGACGTGGTGCCAGTTACCATGCGCATTCCCGCTAACCTGCGGGATTCCGCCAAAGAAGCCGCGTCTCTGGGAGGAATGAGCTTCTCGGCGTTCGTAAGGACATGCATGATCAATGAGCTGGCGAAGGGCGGCAAGTAATTGATTGCGCTCACCGCCATGACCATACAAATAATTGACAACAATCCGGATGGTATCCGTATTTGCCGGGTGGAGGGGGAATCGCTTGTCACTGTCGTGGTGCCCAGAGACATGTTGGGCGAGGCGAAGTGTCTTCCCGATCTGCCAGACCGCGGTGTGTATTACCTGCTTGATGAGGATCATGGTGTGCTGAGTCGTGTGTACGCGGGGCAAACCACGAGGGGACTTGTCAGACTTGATGCGCACAAGACCAAAAAGGAGTTCTGGAACAAAGCCATCATGTTCCTCGATAACGATGTCAATATCGACCGTGATGTTCTGGATTCGCTTGAGGCGAAGGCCATCGATTACGTGCGTGAACACGGCTCATATGAGACCGATAACGGGAATACTCCCGCTCCTCGCATGAACCCATACAAAGAGCAGCGGGTGGAGGACCTGCACGGCAGCATTCTTTTCCGCATGCGCGTGCTCGGATATGATCTCGACCGCAAGGAGACAACGCCGGTTGCAGTGAATACCGTGTTCCACACCAAGAAGAATGGCGTGCGTGCGACTGGACGATACAACCGGGATACCGGCCGTTTCACGGTTCTTTCGGGCTCCGAGGTGGACCTTGGTCATGCGGTGATCAAAAATCAAGGAGCCGTGGCAGCTCGACGGCAGCTTTTCGCCGCGCAGACGGGCAAAGTGATTCTTGCGGACGATGTCGAGCTGTCCAGTCCCTCCTCCGCCGCTGTATTCGTTCTCGGCGGCAGCCAAAACGGGTGGATCGAATGGGTCAATGAGCAGGGGCAGACCCTTGATTATGTGTACAGAAGCAAGGAGCATATGAATGAATAAGCAGCAGCTCGCCGCCAAGATCTGGGAGTCGGCCAACAAAATGCGCTCGAAGATCGAAGCCAACGAATACAAGGATTACATCCTCGGCTTCATCTTCTACAAGTTCCTTTCCGAGACCGAAGTCACTCGTCTGCATGCTGATGGCATGGGGGACGAAGACCTCGAAGAATTGCGGGAGGATGATACCGAGACCGCGCAGTACGTGCGCGATCTGTGCGGCTACTTCATCTCCTACGATAACCTGTTCTCCACATGGGTGGCGAAGAAGGGGGATTTCGCCATCGCCAATGTGCGCGACGCGCTTTCCGCGTTCGACCGCAACATCGACCCTGCCCGCAAGCGCGTGTTCGCGGGCATCTTCGACACCTTGCAGACCGGCCTGTCCAAACTCGGCACCGATGAGAAAAGCCGCAGCAAGGCCGCACGTGACCTCATCTACCTCATCAAGGACATTCCGATGGACAGCCGGCAGGACTACGACACCCTCGGCTTCATCTATGAATACCTGATCAGCAATTTCGCCTCCAACGCGGGCAAGAAGGCCGGCGAGTTCTACACGCCGAGCGAGGTCTCACAGCTCATGAGCGAAATCGTGGCCTGGCATCTCGCCGGCCGTGAGGAAATCAACATCTATGACCCCACAAGCGGTTCGGGCTCGTTGCTCATCCACATCGGCCAGGCGGTGGCCCGTCGCAACGGCAACCCGAATGACATCAGGTATTACGCGCAGGAACTCAAGGAGAACACCTACAACCTCACGCGCATGAACCTTGTCATGCGCGGCATCCTGCCGGACAACATCGTGGCCCGCAACGGAGACACACTGAAAAGTGACTGGCCGTGGTTCGACACCGACGAGACCAAGGATGAGACCTATGAGCCGCTGTTCGTGGACGCTGTGGTCTCGAATCCTCCCTACTCCCAGAATTGGGAACCGCCGGAGGCCGGCGAGGATATCCGCTTCGAATACGGCATCGCGCCCAAGTCCAAGGCGGACTACGCCTTCCTGCTGCATGACCTCTACCATCTGCGCGACGACGGCATCATGACCATCGTATTGCCCCATGGCGTGCTGTTCCGTGGTGGTGAGGAAGGCACTATTCGCCGGAACCTGGTGGAGAACCACCACATTCAGGCCATCATCGGCTTGCCCGCGAACATCTTCTTCGGCACCGGCATCCCCACCATCGTGATGGTGCTGCGCAAACATCGCGACGACGATCATGTGCTCATCGTGGACGCTTCCAAATACTTCACCAAGGAAGGCAAGAACAACAAGCTGCGTGCGAGCGATATCAAACGCATCGTGGATGCGGTGACAGGGAATCGTGACGTCGATAAGTTCAGCCGCTTGGTGGGTATTGATGAGATTCGGCAGAACGACTATAACCTCAATATTCCTCGCTACGTGGATTCCTCCGACAATGCCGAGAGCTGGGATGTGTATTCCACTATGTTCGGCGGCATTCCTAAGCGGGACATCGATGCACTCAGCAAATATTGGACCGTGTTCCCCGGACTACGCCGGTGCCTTTTCGCGGAGGAGAACGGCCATTCGGCCAAGCTCGCCGTGCAAGACGTTCGTGAGGCGGTGAATGCCGACTCAGATGTGAAGGCATATATCCAGCGTTATCGTGAGGCGTTCATCGATTATCCGGCTTATATACGCGGTGAATTGGTGGGTAATGCCGCCAATGTGAGCATTGCCGCCGAAGAGGAGACTCTGGCAAATGATCTGCTGCGTCGTTTGGCTGGTGTCCCTCTCGTAGACGCCTATGCAGCGTATCAGGTGCTTGACGATAGTTGGCAAAAGACTATCTCCATCGACCTTGAAACCATACAGGCCGAGGGGCATGACGCCGTTCGCAAAGTCGATGCCGATATGGTCGTCAAGAAGAAAGGCGGTAAGGATGTCGAAGTGCCGGACGGCTGGGTCGGGCATATTCTGCCGTTCGATCTCGTACAGGGGAAATTTCTTACCTCTGATCTTGCGGAAATTGCCACATTTGAATCTCGGCTGAGTGAGATTGGCGGCGAAATCGCTGACATTCTTGAAAATCTGGATGAGGATGACAAGAGTTCGACTGATGCCGTCAGCGAGGATGGAGATTCTTTCGTTGCCGCTGAATTGAAGAAAGCAGTGAAATCGATTGGGAAGAATCCCGAGACTGACTTTGACCGTGCTCTTGTGAGTGCACAGCGGTTGTTTGATGAAGAGCGTGAAGTCAAAAAGAACGTTAAGAATCTCCGTTCAGCGCTTGATGAAAAGACCCGGACCGTTATTGAAGGACTGAGCGATGAACATGCTGATGACTTGCTTGCTGCCAAGTGGGTGGAACCATTGCAGCACAAGCTTGAGGAGCTCCCTCAGACGGCTGTTGATGAGTTGATTGCAGCGGTGAATGCGCTGAACGACAAGTATTCGACCACATACTCTGATGTGTGCGAACAGATCGAACAGGCTGAGGCAGAACTTGGCAATATGCTTGGTCAACTAACCGGCAATGAGTTCGATATGGCCGGTATTGCCGAGCTGAAGACCCTGTTGGGAGGTGAATGATGACTGAACAGGCGAAAGTTCCTGCGATTCGTTTCGCTGGTTTTACTGACCCTTGGGAACAGCGTAAGTTGGGCGAGATCGTCGACCAATACAAAAAACTAGTACCGACTCCACGGAATGGATATATTCGCATGGGTGTTCGCAGCCATGCGAAGGGAACTTTCTTGACTCATGTTGAACCGGGAGCACAAATCGAAGAAAATGAATTAAGTACGGTAGGTCCTAACAATCTCGTGGTGAATATCGTTTTTGCATGGGAACATGCCGTAGCGATTACAAGTGATTCGGATTCAAGAGCCTTGGTCTCACACCGATTTCCGCAGTTCTCGTTCCACGATGACATGGTTCCGCGATTCTTTAAATTTATTATTCTGGATGAACGGTTTAGGCATCATCTGTGGCTTGCTTCTCCCAGTGGGGCGGGCCGTAATAAAACTCTTAATATCAAAACGATGCTTGAGTACAAATTCGTCGTTCCCGATAAAGATGAGCAACGTGCCATCGGCTCGTTCTTCTCCCGTCTCGACGACCTCATCACCCTTCATCAGCGTAAGTATGACAAGCTTGTCATCTTAAAAAAATCGATGCTTGAAAAAATGTTCCCGAAAGATGGTGAGTCTGTACCCGAAATTCGCTTTGCTGGTTTTACTGACCCTTGGGAACAGCGTAAGTTTGGGGATTGCTTCGAGTTCTTGAAGAGCAACACTCTTTCACGTGCCGGTTTGAATGGCGAGAATGGCACTGCTCGCAATGTTCATTACGGAGATATTCTTATTAAGTTCGGTGATTGCCTCGATGGCGAACGAAGTGATTTGCCGTTCATTACCGACGATACCGTGCTTCCCAAATATGCTGGGTCGATACTTCGCGAAGGTGATGTCATTTTCGCTGACACGGCAGAGGACGAAACGGCTGGCAAGTGTGTTGAGCTGCGGAAACTACCCAAAGAGCCAACTATCTCGGGGCTACATACGATACCGGCGCGGCCTCGGTTCCCCTTTGGGACGGGCTACCTGGGGCACTACCTAAATTCCGATGCATACCATAGACAGCTTCTTCCCTTAATGCAGGGAATCAAGGTGATCTCCGTTTCAAAGGCCGCACTGCAAGATACACAAGTAAGATTTCCTGGCTTGTCGGAGCAATCTGCCATAGGTGCGGCGTTGAATGAGATTGACAGCCTCATCACCCTTCATCAGCGTAAGTTGGAATTGCTGCAGAATATCAAGAAATCCTTGCTTGACAAGATGTTTGTGTGAGGGGAGGTAGAGCAATGGAGACATTCGATATCGTAAAGCTCGCCTCATATCGCGAGAATAACCGGATTGAAGCGAAAGCAGCGAAAGGCGGCCTCCCACGCAGCATGTGGGAGACCTATTCCGCCTTTGCCAACACCTACGGCGGCGTCATCCTGCTCGGCGTCAAGGAACGCGAAGACGGTACCTTCGCGCCGATTGAACTTACACCAACTGAAGCGGAACATCTTCGCCAGGACTTTTGGAACACGGTCAGCAACCGGTCCAAGGTGAGCGCCGTGCTGCCCATCGAATCGGAAGTTGAAGTGCTCGAAGCGGATGGTGGGATGGTGCTGGCTATTCACGTTCCGCGCGCTCCGCGTGACGAACGCCCCGTGTATATCAATAATGATCTCTTCGGGGGAACCTACCGTCGGCGTGGTGAGGGCGACTACCGTTGCACGCGGCCGGAGATCTCAGCAATGCTCCGGGATCAGGGAGCTGAGACGATGGATTCCAAGGTGCTGGACGATCTCACTGTTGCCGACTTCAATACAGACACAGTGCGGGCATATCGCAATCGTTTCCGCGCAGCGCGACAGGGCAGCTCCTGGACCGATCTCGATGACGAGCGTTTTCTGCGTGCTGTTGGCGCGGCAATGGTGAGCCGAGAAGACGGTAAGCTTCATCCTACGTTCGGCGGTCTGCTTATGTTCGGCAACGATTATGACATCGTGCGCGAATGTCCGCATTATTTCCTTGATTATCAGGAGACTCTAGATCCGACGATTCGTTGGACTGATCGTGTCCATTCCGGCGATGGCATGTGGTCAGGCAACCTGTTCGATTTCTTCTTCCGCGTGAACCGCAAGCTTGCCGAATCCCTGAAGACCCCATTCAAGCTCGACGGCATTTTCCGCGTCGATGACACCCCCATGCATAAGGCGGTCCGTGAGGCGTTGGCCAACTGCTTGTTCAACGCCGATTACCATGGCGTACGCGGAGTGGTGGTCAGGCGCACCCCCGACAAGCTGGTGTTCGAGAATCCGGGTGATATTCGAACCGGCATTGAACAGATGCGCCTCGGAGGGGTGTCTGATCCGCGCAACGGTCTTGTCATGAAGATGTTCAGCCTAATCGATGTGGGCGAGCGAGCTGGTACGGGTGTCCCCGATGTGTTCGCCACATGGGCGAATGCAGGACTTCCTGAACCACAGATTGAAGAGAACTTCGGAGAAGCTGATCGCACGATACTCACGCTCATGTTGGAGGCGGATGCCAAGCCTGATAACAATGAGCAGATATCTGACGATTATGAGCAGATAAATAGTTCGAATGAGCAGATAACTGACAATAATGAGCAGTTAAATGGTTTGAATGAGCAGATAACCGAGAGACAGCGAGTCATTCTTCATTTTGTAGAGAAGAGCCCCAGCGCGACATACGATGATATGGCGCGTGCTGTGGGAGTCTCATCAGCGACTGTGCGAAGGGATGCTGAGATACTCATTGGGTGTGGATTGCTTAAGCGCGTCGGCTCGCGAAAGGCAGGACACTGGGAAGTTCGGGGAGAGAAGAATCATGATATTCGATAGCGAATCGGTGTTTGAGGAAAACGTCATCACCGTGCTTAAGCAGCATGGATGGAAGGACGGTGTCCTGCGCTATCCAACTGAGCGGGATTTGCTCGACAATTGGAAAGACATACTGTACCGCAACAACAACGACATAGACAGGCTTGGCAAATACCCGCTGACGGACGGGGAAATGGCACAGATAATCGAGCAGATCGAGACCCTGCGAACGCCGCTCGCGCTCAATTCGTTCGTCAACGGGCGTACCGTGTCTATCACGCGTGACAACAAAGAAGATGTGGCGCATTTCGGCAAGGAAGTCAGTCTCTACATCTATGACCGCAAGGAGATCGCGGGAGGCAAAAGCACCTACCAAATCGTTCAGCAACCGGTCTATCCAGCCAAGAACACGATGCTGAACTCGCGGCGCGGCGACCTCGTGCTCCTCATCAATGGCATGCCATTGATCCATATCGAGCTCAAGAGAAGCGGCATACCCGTCAGCCAAGCGACCAATCAGATCGAAAAATACGCGCACGAAGGCGTGTTCACCGGTCTGTTCCGTCTCGTGCAGATCTTCGTGGCCATGACCCCCGACGACGCCGTCTACTTCGCCAATCCCGGCGCGGACAAATTCAATCCAAGCTATTACTTCCATTGGGCGGACTACAACAACGAGCCTATCTGTGGCGGGCAACACCCAGGCAAAGACGAATGGAAGCTGTTCATCGGCGGCACTTCCGGCACCGCCGGCCTGCTGTCCATTCCCATGGCGCACCAGCTCATCGGCTTCTACACCATCGCTGATTCAGCGGATGGATGCCTTAAGGTGCTGCGCAGCTACCAGTACATCGCGGCAAACGCCATCTCCGATGTGGTGAGGAAATGTGATTGGGAACAGCGACCCTCCATGCCGGGACGACCCGGCGGCTATGTGTGGCACACCACCGGTTCAGGCAAGACCATGACCAGCTTCAAATCGGCTCAGCTCATTGCTGACTCGCATGACGCCGACAAGGTCGTGTTTCTCATGGACCGCATTGAATTGGGTACTCAATCGTTGAAGGAGTACCGCAGCTTTGCCGACAGCGAGACGGAAGTGCAGGGCACGGAGAACACCGGTGTTTTGCGGGACAAACTCAACAGCACCGATGTCAACGACACCCTGATCGTCACCTCTATCCAGAAGATGAGCAACGTGAAAGCAGGGGAGCGGGGCGTCACCCAGACATGGCTGGATCAACTTGCTGCACGACGCATCGTCTTCATCGTGGACGAATGCCATCGCTCCACCTTCGGCGACATGTTGCAAGTCATCCGCCGTTCCTTCCCCAACGCGCTGTTCTTCGGATTCACAGGCACACCCATTCTGGGCGAAAACCAGAAGAAGAACTCCACCACCGCCATGGTATTCGGCCGTTGCTTGCACCGGTACAGCATCGCCGACGGCATTCGTGACCATAATGTGCTCGGATTCGATCCGTACATGGTGACCACGTACAAGGATTCCGATGTTAGACGTGTGGTAGCTCTTGACAAGGCGAAAGCTGAGAGTACGGAAGATGCACTTGCTGACCCCATTAAAGCTAAGGTGTTTCAGCATTACATGGATAAATCCGAGGTCCCTATGGGGCCGATGGTTGATGGCGCTGGAAACCGTATCAGTGGCATCGAGGATTTCCTTGGACGAGACCAATATGGCATCGACTCCCCGCATCCGAACATGGTGGTCTCGGACATTCTCGAACAGTTCCCGGTGCTCAGCCATGCGGGCAAATTCCATGCGATGCTCGCCACTAGCTCCATTCCTGAAGCTGTCAACTATTATCACTTGTTCAAGCAGCAAGCACCTAAGTTGCATGTAACGGCGTTGTTCGATCCCAGCATCGACAACAACGAAGGAGCAACGGACAAAGAAGATGCGCTGACTGAAATCATCACCGATTACAACGAGGCGTTCGGCAAAGAGTTCATCATCCCCACATGGCCGGCGATGAAGAAAGATATTTCGTCGCGACTATCGCATAAGAGTCCGTACGGCGGCATAGCAGCAAACCGCAGTCAGCAGCTCGATTTGCTCATTGTCGTGGACCAGATGCTCACCGGATTTGACTCAAAATGGGTGAATACGCTGTATCTCGACAAGATTATCGACTACGAAAGCATCAT
>OFME01001641.1_pt1 | contig 11690 bp, 8 predicted proteins | sample 1541381 | NCBI WGS metagenome assembly OFME01 (sample SAMN04209243, study PRJEB22552) | human gut metagenome | biome: gut; material: feces | host: Homo sapiens | place: USA: Oklahoma
CGGATACACAGGACAGGCAGGAGCAATCAGACATGGTATCTCCCGCGCATTACTTACAGTAGACGGTGATTACAGACCAGTTCTTAAGAAAGCTGGATTCTTAACACGTGATCCACGAATGAAAGAGCGTAAGAAATACGGTCTCAAAGCAGCTCGTCGCGCTCCACAGTTCTCAAAGAGATAATTCAACCAAACATCGAAAAAGAGCAAATTTCCCCGAAAGCATCGAGTTTTCGGGGATTTCTTTATATTATACAAATGAGGTTTATGAATGTCCTTGTAATTTTGCAATAAGAGCATCCTTGAGGACTTTTGAATAATTGATGCCAAGATTTTCGCATGCAGTATTGAGCCATGCAGGAATACTCAAATATTAGAATGGATAGGTTTGAAAAAAGTGTATTGAGAAGTAATATCATTATAGCAAAACAAAATTGACGAATACCCCACATGGGTATATATTGAAGATGTTTTCAGAAATCCATTTTTATTAAAATATGTTTCAACAATGGATTTCGTAATTGCAAATCAGGAAAAGGTGAATGCTATGATAAAAACAACATTAAAAATCGACGGCATGATGTGCGGTATGTGTGAGTCCCATATGAATGATCTGATCCGCAAAAATTTTCAGGTAAAAAAGGTAACATCCTCTGCGAAAGACGGAGAGACAGTGATTATCAGTGATAATGAGATCGATATTCCGTGGGCAAAAAAAGAGATCAAAGAGATTGGTTACGAACTCGTTTCCCACAAGAGTGAACCATATGAGAAAAAAGGATTTTTCCATTTTGGAAAATAATAGGAATATATGGAAGAATCAGGCAAAATGCGCAGGTGTTGTTAGGACATCTGCGCATTGTGGCATTACGAAAGTTATGCTACAATGAGCGGGGGAAAATAAAAAAAGGAAAGAGAAATTTATGATAAAAGCAGAAAAATTATCGTATTCCTTCCCGCAGAAGGACTTATATAACAAAATATCATTTACGTTGGAAGATGATGTGCACTGCGCATTTATCGGAACAAACGGAACCGGAAAAAGTACGTTGGTGGACATGATCCTGCACCCGGACAATTACTTATACGATGGCAGACTGATCGTGGATGTTCCGGGCAGAATCGGTTATGTAAGTCAGTTTTATTCGCTGGATGAGGAAAAAGAGGTTACGGTTTTTGACTATCTGAGTGAGGAGTTCGTGCGTCTGCAAAATGAGATTAACACAATCTGCGATGAGATGGCGACAGCAGATGAGCTGGACGAACTGATGGATCGTTATCAGAACGTCATGGATCAGTTTCAGGCGATCGATGGGGACTTTTATGAGAGCAATATCCGTAAACAGTTAAAAATTGCAAATCTGAAAGACTATGAAAATCACCTTTTGACAAACCTCAGCGGAGGAGAATTTAAGCTGATCCAGGTGATCCGCGAGATGATGATCAGTCCGAAATTTATCATCATGGACGAGCCGGATGTGTTCCTTGATTTTGAACATTTGAATGCACTGAAAAACCTGATCAATTCCCACAAGGGAACTTTGCTAATCATCACACATAACCGTTATCTTTTGAATCACTGTTTCAACAAAATTCTTCATTTGGAGAATGCAGAGCTTCAGGAGTTTGACGGCACATATGTGGATTACAATTTTGCATTGTTGGAGATGAAAATCGAGCAGCAGGAACTTGCGGCAGCAGATATGGAAGAGATCGAGCGCAATCGCAAAATTGTGGAACGTCTGCGGAATGAGGCGACAAAGGTGGACAGTGCGACAAAGGGAAGAAGTCTAAAAGCGAGAGTCTCTCTGTTGGAGCGTCTCGAAGCGCGGAAAACAAAATCACCGTTTGTGGATATCAAGCAGCCTCAGATTGAACTGCACACCAGTGTAAAATCATCGGATGATGTGCAGGGAGATGTTTCTGGACAGACAGATACGGATGTGACCATCAGTGAAGAAAGAACGGAACAGAATCATGAAAAAGTGATTCTGGAAGTGGAAAATTACAGTATTGCATTCGACCGGCAGATTATGGAGGAAGTGACCTTCTCCATGGAGGCTGGCGGGAAAGTGGCAATCGTCGGACCAAACGGAACCGGAAAGACAACCATTTTGCGTGATATTTATAAAAACAATAATCCAGCCATTAAGCTTGCCCCAGACCTTAAAATTGCCTATCTTTCCCAGATGCATGGGGAAGTTTTTAACGAGAAAGAGACGGTTTTGAAAAACTTTGAGGATGCAGGTTTTGAGACAGAAGCGGAGATTGTCCGTTATTTAAAAACTTACGGATTTGAAGAAGAGTTAGTTTATAACAAAGTAGAGAATTTATCCGGCGGAGAAAAAAATCTGCTTCAGCTTGCAAAAATCTCCCGGATGGATGCGGACTTTCTTCTTTTGGATGAGCCGACAAGCCACCTTGATACCTATTCCCAGCTTGCGTTGGAACAGGCAATTGAAAAATATGAGGGTGCTGTATTGATGGTATCGCATGATTTCTATACAGTTGCAAACTGTATGGATTATGTACTTTTTGTAGAAGAGAAGAAACTCCGCAAAATGAGTATCCGTAAATTCCGCAAAATGATCTATGCCGACCATTTTGATAAAAATTATCTGGAACTGGAGCAGAAGAAAAAAGAATTGGAAAACCGGATTTCATTTGCATTGCAGGCAGGAAAATTCGAGGAGGCTGGAAAATACTGTGATGACCTCGAGCAGATCATCAATCAGATGTAAAGCAGAAATGGCATAAAATGACGGTGGTATTTCAGAATATCCTTTACAGCTAATAAAAAAGAAAGTGTGAAGGTGTTGAGACAAAGGAGGTTGCAGATTTTCTGATCGAAGCGGGCTGTAATGAATTGCAGGGTTACTACTATTACAAGCCTATGCCGATGGAAACCTTTGAGGAGGTTTTGTAGTGCGGTTCATAACGTTGACCGGGCATGTATAAGTGTTCTTTCACAAGTCATTCGTAACGTAAATGAAAAGAAAAATCGTACAGACAAATATGATTTCCTTCGTGAGCCATGGAGATGGGATTCTAAAAATTTCGTGAAGCTTTTGCTTCACAAAATTTTTGCTCAGAAGTCCATCGGAATGCCCGGCGAACAGGAATATCATATTTGTCTGTACGATTTTTCTTTTTCATCAACACTTATAAAGACTTGTGAGAGGACGCTTATATCTGCCCTTCACACCCTATAAAAGCACTATAGAATCTGCGACACTACGTCCGTTAAACTCCGGCTATAGGATTCACCTATAGCTGATTCTAGATAAAATGAATTATGTTAAAAAGCAAAATTCTGCTATGATGTATATATCCAATAAGACCTACAGAAACAGTGGGAAATTATGATAACCAATCACAGAAGACAGAAATATATTACAAGTAGAAGAAACCGGAGGTGCGACATGGCAGAAAGAAATCTTGACTTTGACAAAATTACAGACAGAAGAAATACAAACTGCTTAAAATATGATTTTGCAGTGAAAAGAGGTATGCCGGAAGATGTGCTGCCACTCTGGGTTGCAGATATGGATTTTCAGACATCTTCTTATGTACAGGATGCGTTGATCAAACAGGTGCAGCATGGAATTTTTGGATACAGTGATGGACAGGAATCTTATTTTGAAGCTGTGAAAGGATGGCTGAAGAAACATCATGACTGGGAAGTACAGGAAAACTGGCTGGTCAAAACACCAGGAATCGTGATGGCGCTGGCGTTGTCCGTAAAAGCATATACAGATCCGGAAGATGCAGTATTGATTCAGTCACCGGTATATTATCCTTTTTCAGAAGTGATTTCAGATAATGGAAGAAAAATCGTAAGCAGTGACCTTTTCTTAGGAGAGGACAATCGCTATCATATTGATTTTGCAGACTTTGAGAAAAAAATCGTGGAGGAACAGGTAAAACTCTTTTTCCTTTGCAATCCTCATAACCCGGTCGGAAGAGTGTGGACAAAAGAGGAGTTGGAGACAATTGGAGATATCTGCTACAGACATCACGTGATCGTTGTGAGCGATGAGATTCATGCAGATTTTGCTTTTCAGGGAAAACATCAGGTTTTTGCAAATCTGAAAAAGGAATATGAGGAGATGACAATTGCCTGTACTTCACCGAGCAAAACGTTTAATCTGGCAGGTCTGCAGACTTCTAATATTTTTATCCCGAACCAGAAACTGAAAAATGCATTCAAAAAACAGTTGGATGCAGCCGGATACAGTCAGCTCAATGCAGCCGGACTTGTGGCATGTGAGGCGGCTTACCGGGATGGGGAAGAGTGGTATCAGGCGATGAAAAAATATGTGGCTGACAATATCGCTTTTACAAAAGAATTTGTGGAAAAAAATCTTCCGGGCGTGAACATGGTGGAACATGAGGGAACGTATCTGATCTGGCTTGATTTTAATGGACTTGGATTGTGCACGCAGGAGTTGGAGGATTTGATCGTTCACAAGGCGAAACTCTGGCTTGACAGTGGAAGAATTTTTGGAAAATGTGGAAGAGGATTCCAGCGGATTAACGTGGCTTGTCCGAGAAGTACGCTAAAAGAGGCACTGGAACGCATCGCAAAAGTACTTCCGGCAGATACTGTAAAATTTGCAAGCTAAACCAGATATAGCAGCAGCCAGGCATCGTTATTGTAACGCAATGCAAGTGAACAGGAAAATGTATCATAACGAAAAGAATTGCAAAAATTTATGAAAAAATAGTTGACAGTAAAGATGTTAATCGTTATAATTCAAATATAAACACATATTCCTATATGATTAGTAGGAAATGAGAAAGGAGACAATGATATGAAATACACAGGATTAAGCACACAGAAAAATCATATGATGTGTTGTTGCTGTTGTCAGGCTGTATGTATGAGTACGGTTTATTTTTCATATGCATTGTGTACCCGCTAAAAATTTGTAACTCAGGCAGGTGTCGTGCATAGGATACCTGCCATTTTTATTTTGGAAGATAAAGCTTCTTCTCACTAAGAACACTATTTTAATTTTGCAAAAACAAGGAGGCTAAATCCTCTGCTCCTGTAGGAACAGTCGCATTTTGCTTCGCAAAACAAGGAGGATTAACATGAGTGATATCAAATCAAGCACATTAGAGTTAGTAGGAAAAACACCAATCGTAAACGCAAGCAGATATGCTGCAAAAGCAGGCGTGACAGACGCAACCATTTTAGTAAAACTTGAGGCATTTAACCCGGCCGGTTCTGTAAAGGACAGAATTGCATTGGCAATGATCGAGGATGCAGAGAAAAAAGGTATTTTAAAAGAGGGCGCAACCATTATTGAACCAACCAGCGGTAACACAGGTATCGGTCTTGCAGCAGTTGCAGCGGTCAAAGGATACAGAGCAATCTTAACACTGCCGGATACCATGAGTGTTGAGCGTAGAAATCTTTTGAAAGCATACGGCGCAGAGCTTGTTTTGACAGAGGGCGCTAAGGGAATGAAAGGTGCGATCGCAAAAGCGGATGAACTTGCAAAAGAGATTCCGGGAGCCGTTATTTTAGGCCAGTTCGTAAACCCTGCAAACCCGGCAGCACACAAGGCAACAACCGGACCGGAAATCTGGGAGCAGACAGGCGGAAAAGTAGATATTTTTGTAGCCGGCGTTGGTACAGGCGGAACCATAACAGGTGTTGGTGAGTACTTAAAAGAGCAGAATCCAAATGTCAAAGTTGTAGCAGTTGAGCCTGCAACAAGTGCAGTTCTTTCTACAGGAAAAGCAGGAGCGCACAAGATCCAGGGAATCGGAGCAGGATTTGTTCCGGATACTTTGAATACTTCCGTTTATGATGAGATCATTCCAATTGAAAATGAGGATGCTTTTGACGAGGGAAGAGCATTTGCAGTAAGCGAGGGCGTTCTGGTTGGTATTTCTTCAGGAGCAGCTTTAAAAGCAGCCACTATTTTAGCAAAGAGACCGGAAAATAAAGGAAAGAATATTGTAGTTCTTCTTCCAGATTCCGGTGACAGATATCTGTCTACTGCATTATTCAGCAACTAAGAGCGTTTCAGGTGCTGATCGTGAAATCAGCAGAATGAAATCAGTTTGAAACAGCCCCCTCATGGAAAATTTGATAAACATACTCCGTGAGGGGATTTTTATGACAATAGATATTCGCCGGGTGTGCATTCTGTTGTTTCGTATCCGATGCTGTAGCCGCTGGTAGGGCATAGGTTTGCAAAACCGAAGTTGGTGGTTCGAATCCGCCCAGTATCACTCTTGAAAAAAGTGCTTATTTCGGAGAAGAGTAAAGCAGTAAAACTGGCGATGGTTTCAATATGAAAACAGAGAATAAGGGAATGCAGTTTATATTTGTGTATATGAACGAAAAAGTAAACTCCTCAAAATGAGGACTTTTAAGGCTAAAAAGTCCTCATTTTGAGGAGTTTTGCATTTTCGTGGAAAAAAGGATATGATAAATTAAATAGAAAAGATGGAGAAGAGAGTCTCAGAAAATTTGTGGAAAAGGAAAACATAATGCAAAAAATATTAATTACAAATGATGATGGAATACAGTCAGATGGTATCATTCGTTTGGCACGGGCAGCAAAAAAATATGGTAAAGTCTGGGTGGTGGCACCGGACGGACAGCGCAGTGCAATGTCACACAGGATCACATTACGTGAAACGATAGAGTTTTTTCCGGTTGATTTTCCGGTGGAGGGTGTGCACGCATATGCAAGTACAGGAACACCGGCGGACTGTGTACGTTTTGGAATTTTAAATATTGTGAAAGAAAAGCCGGACTATGTATTTTCCGGTATTAATTATGGATATAACAGCGGAACAGATATTCAGTATTCAGCGACCGTAGGATCTGCGTTAGAAGCTGCGTGCGCAGGTGTGCATGCGATTGCGTTTTCTGAAGGTGCATCGGAGTGTCATGAGGTGACAGACGCTTACCTTGAGCAGATGCTGAAAGAACTGATGGAACAGCCTTTGGCGCACAATCAGATCTGGAACGTAAATTTTCCGCAGTGTGAACTTGAGAAGCTGCGGGGAATTTTATATGACAGAAAAATTGCAGACTGTGGATTTTTCATTGACGAGTATCTGGAAGAGGGGCTTGAAAATGGAAGAATACGACTGACTGTGCATGGAAATTATAATGAGAATGCCCCGGAGGGAACGGATTTCCGGGCACTTGTTGATGGATATATTTCAGTTGGGAAGGTGAATAATCTGCGGTAAAAATGAAAGATACCAAATAATTGCAAGAAATCAAAAAAATATGTTATTTCAAACAGGATACCGGATTAATAAAATATAATTGAGGCAGTGTATACAAAACGACAAGAGATGAAAGAATGTCGGAAAGCGGAGATTGGAAATAGTATGCGTATAAAAATGATACAGAAGAAAAAAGGATTGTGGGGAAAATGAAAATACTATTAGTAGATGATGAAAGAACAGAGCGTGAGGGAATCCGGTTTTTGATTGAAAAATTTCAATTTGAGCTTGAAGTAGCGGAAGCAGCTAACGGAAAACTGGCAATGGAGTATCTACAGAAATATCAGGATGTGGATATTTTATTGACCGACGTAAAAATGCCGTATATGGACGGACTACAACTTGCAAAATATGCAAAGGAAAACAGACCGGATGTGATCATTATTATATTCAGTGCTTACAGCGAGTTTGATTATGCGAAAAAGGCATGCGAGGTAAGTGCGGTCAATTACCTGTTAAAACCGATCGAAGTGGAGGAATTCAAACAGGTGATGGAGCATGTCATTGCACTTTGCAGACAGAAAAAGCAGTGGAAAGAACAGAAAGAAAATCTGTTAGTCGCAGATAAAAAATTATTGTTATACAGACTTTTTAACACGAAAGAATCTGTGACAGAGATTGTGGAAAAATTAAAAGAATACAAGATTAATCTGGAAAATAAATATATCTGTTTCGTGAGTATTGAGACACGGAACAATTACTTTGAACTGTGCGAGGAAGAATTTGAAAAAATACTGAAACGCAATATGAAATTACCATATGAACAGATCGACTTTTATCCAAACCAGATTTATGTGATCATTTACAGCAGAGAGCCGATCGAGGAACGGAAAGTGGAAAATTCCATCCGTTTATTATATGCCGATCTGACCGAGGAAAAAGCAGAGATGCCATCGATTATTGTCGGAACAACATTCTTTGGAATAAAAGAATTTTCAGGCAGGGTAAAAGAAATGGAAGATGTCCGAAATGACACGTTCAGCTATTTTTCGGGAGTAATCTACATTGCACAGAAAGCAGCGCGGGATACAGGAACGCTCGAGGAAACCATGCAGATGAAAGATAGTATTTTCCGAAGCATAGAGGATGAAAATATGCCTGCAGTGGAAGAACAGTTATTGGTATATCTGAAACGTCTGGAAAATGAAAAAGCGTCGAGTGCATTTTATGCAAAGTATCTGATTTTAGATATTGTCAAGGCTATTTATCAGAAGTACGGCATCTATAACGAGAGCCTGATCATGCAGACAGCAGATGAAATTATGAACAGTCATGATCTTTGGAAAGTGGGCGAAGTTGTGTCAAAAGTGATACGGGAGATCACTGTTTCTCAGAAACAGAGTCTGCCGGATACGAGCCTCACGGTATCCGAAATCAAAAAAGTCATCAAGAATGAGTATATGCATGATATCGGTCTGGAAGAGATCGCAGAAAAAGTCTGCCTCACAGCGTCCTATGTGAGCTTTATTTTCAAGAAGGAGACAGGATACAATCTTGTGAAATATTTGACAGACTATCGCATGAAGAAAGCGAAAGAACTGTTAGAGGAGAGCAACTGGAAGATCGTGGATATCGGAAAGGCATGTGGCTACACAAACCAGCCCTATTTCAACAAACTGTTTAAAAATTACTATGGTGTGACACCGAAGCAGTACCGTGAGCAGAAATAAACAGAAAAATTGGAAGTGAAATACAGTGGTGCGGTCATGTTGACAGAAATACATAAGAAGCGGGGAGAAGGTCAAGTGAAGAAAATCTGTAACTGGTTTATACATAATGCGTCTATGCAGAAAAAGCTTATTATAAGTTATATTATTCTGGTGTCGATTCCGTTATGTATTCTCGGTATTCATTCGTTTTCTGCGGCAAATCAAAATCTGCTGGACCAGACAGAAGTGACGATGGACAATAATTTACACCGTATGTGTCAGGAGGCAGACGCTATTTTTCAGAGAGAGACAGATTTTACAAAATATCTGGCGTACAATCTGGAATTTCGACAGACGTTGGAGGGGAATGCCTATAATGGTAGTGCAATCGCACAGAGCCTGAATAAGACGGTGGAACCGGTATTCTGGTACTTTATAACGAGTGATGAAAACTTAAAAATGATCAAAATCGTCACACCAAATACGGCATCAGACATAGGCTCTTTCCTGGAGTCGGCGGAGCCATATGAGGATACGGTGTGGTACAAAAAGCACGAAAAAGATTTTAATACAGAGTGGACGGTCGAGGAGGACGGAAAGCTGTATGCAACGCGGACAATTTTAGATACGGCAACGACCAGCAGAAGAATCGGTGTACTGCGTGCGGAATTTTACTTAAACCGGATTTTGGAACCGTTTGATACGATGGATTATCTGGACAACGGGATCGTGATAAAAGACGGAAATGGTCAGGTGATTTACACAAAAAAAATTGCTGATGAGCAGATGGAACAGAAAATTGAAGCGTACATCGGAGAAAACCCGGAGGATGCATCCGTCTTAAATAAAGAATATATTTTAAAAGAAGCGTCGATGGAAAAAGTCGACTGGAAAATTTACTATTTTATTGACCGGAATACAATCTCGGAACAGATTTATTCCATTATATTTTCTACAATCATAGTAGTACTTATTTGTGTCGGACTGACACTGGTGGTGATTGGAGTGCTGTCGCGTGTGATCGGTCAGAGAATTTTGCAGTTGAGGGATCAGGCGGAGCGTATTGCAAACGGCGATCTGCAAAATCCCTGTCACACAACCGACACGGATGAGGTTGGCATGGTGACGAACAGTCTCGGAAGAATGACTGTGCAGTTAGATTCCATGATTAATGAAGTATACAAGATGGAGATTGAGAAAAAAGAATCCGAATTGAGAGCGCTGCAGGCGCAGATGAACCCTCATTTCCTCTACAACTGCCTCTCAGGTATCAAGTGGAAGGCGCTCAGAAAAGGGGATGACGATATCAGCGATATCACAGGACTTCTGGCAAAATTCTACCGCACAGCATTAAACAACGGACAACAGATCACAACGGTGAGCAGTGAGTTGGAGAATATCCGGGCGTATATTGAGATCCAGAAAAAAATGCATGAGGAACCATTTGAGGTGGAATACCGTATAGATGAGAGCGGTCTCGAATGCTGTATGCCGAACTTTCTGCTTCAGCCGCTGGTGGAAAATGCGATGAAGCACGGCATTGATTATATGGAAGAACCGGACACCGGAAAAATTATTGTAGAGTTTTGCAGAAAACCGGAGCAGCTGGTATTTTCTATTTACAATAACGGACCTTTGATCGAACTTGAAATGGTAGAGAAATTGTTGAATGAACAGGGAAAAGGCTATGGAATCCACAATATCAAGGAACGTCTGGAGCTTTATTACGGAGCACTCGGAAGTCTTGAAGTGAAAGTCACTGATGCAAAATATACCTGCTTTACGGTAAAGATGCCGGATACGCTGCAGAAGAAAAATCCAAAATAAAATACATGAAAAAGTATTACTTTTCCAAAGAAAGTATTATTTTATTCTGCTAGGTTCGACTGTATGATAAATATATCAAATGAAAGAGAAAAACAGCAGCAGACAGCGGTATTTTCTTTCGGGAAAAGGAGAAAAAGGTATGAAGAGAAAAGTTTTGAGCGTATTATTGTGCGCAGCAATGACACTTGGGGTAGTAGCAGGATGTGGAAGCTCCTCGGATACAGGAAGCACAGATTCAGCATCTAAGACATGATTTGAAGATATAATATCATATCCTATATAACAATAAACATGATACTGCTTAATAGTTTTACTCAGTCTAGGTATTTTTCCACTACCATTATACGGTATAAGCCGAACATTCTGCAAGCTATAACTTAATTCGGACTGATTAGCTATCCAATTATACTTATTCACAGACAAATATTCTTCCAATTTAAATGGATGGTTAAAAATCACTTTAAAATCAAACCCGTTTATTTTAGCCACATAAAACAATCCAACAATTGCCTTAAAACGATCGACTAATCCTGGATGTTTGATATTTGGATCTATAATAAAATAAAGAGTATTACCCGATACTTCACGATCTTTTTTAAAAGAATACAACTGCCAATAATAGTGTAAATTTCTAAAATAATACCGTAGGCTATTAACTGTTGTCTGAAAATATTTACGATAATATTGACTACCTCTAAGAATATATTTTATTTTTTCCAAATAACCCATTATAAACCGAATTATATATTTGAATACAAACTCTTCAATTTTATTTCATTTGCATGCCAAAGCCTACTTTTAAATATATAATTTTTTATTGTTGCAGAGGCATTTTCCTTATTTTCTTTATAAGAATGAATCTTTAAATTCAACTCATCTATCATTTCTGATGAAATATTTTCTATCTCATCCAAAATCATGCCGTAACCACTATCTTCAACAAGGACTTTG
>OFME01001654.1_pt1 | contig 11611 bp, 12 predicted proteins | sample 1541381 | NCBI WGS metagenome assembly OFME01 (sample SAMN04209243, study PRJEB22552) | human gut metagenome | biome: gut; material: feces | host: Homo sapiens | place: USA: Oklahoma
GTCAAGGGCGTGCAGCCCTTGGCCCGTTGCGGGGTGGGTGGAGTCCAGAGGTAGGGAGGGGGGAGTCGGAACACCCCTCCCTGCCTCTGGCCCAGCGGAGCGTCCCTGCACGCTGCTGGCAAGCAGAAACTTTCCCCGCAGCGCGCAATACGCTTTTCTGGTTCTCTTTTGGTGTCAAAAGAGAACATCCCCGCCCTTATTTCCCCACACAAAACCGCTCGAACACCTGTTCAATGACGGCTTCCGAAGCGTTTTCGCCGGTCAGGTCGCAGAGGGCGTCCAGCGCGTCATCTACGCAGACCGAGACGGCGTCCAGCCCAAAGCCGCCGGCGGCGGCATCCAGTGCACCGGCTACGGCGTCCCGGGCGCGGAGGGCGGCAGAAAGCTGCCGCTGCCCGGACAGGCTGGCGGCATGGGGGTCGATGCTGCCGGTACCCAGCAGCCGCGCCACCGCAGCGGCGATGACCTTGCGGCTCCCCTCTTCCCGGCAGCAGACCGGCAGCACCATGGCAAAATAGGGGGCGATGAGCTCTGCATCGAACTGGGTGGGCTTGTCCTCTTTGTTGACAAGGGCAATGGCGGGGCGACCGGCGCAGCGCTGCGCCAGCGCCAAGTCCTCCCGGCTGGGCGGCTCGGAGCCGTCAAAGACGGCTAAGATTAGTCCCGCTTCTTCCAGTTTTTTCCAGCTGCGGCGGATACCCTCGGCTTCAATGGCGTCCTCGGTCTCCCGCAGACCGGCGGTGTCGAAGAGGTTCAGCCGGATATCCCCCAGCTGCACCGCCTGCTCCACCACATCACGGGTTGTGCCCGCTACCGGGGTGACGATGGCGCGGTCGAACCCTGCCAGCAGGTTCAGCAAGGTGGACTTACCCGCGTTGGGGCGTCCCACGATGGCGCAGTCCACACCCTCGCGCAGCACCGCACCGGCATCGTAACTACGGATAAGGCCGTCCAGCTCTTCCCGCACCGCGCCCAGCACGGTACGCAGGTGGGCGGGGTCCAGCTCCGGGACATCCTCCTCCGGGAAGTCCACCCAAGCAGCCAGATGCGCCTGCAGGGCGGTCAGCTGGGCTTTCTGAGCGTTGATTTTTTTCGCCAGTGCGCCGCCCAGCGCGGCATTTGCCAGCGCTGCCCCCTGCCGCCCGTCTGCCGAAATCAGGTCCATGACCGCTTCCGCCTGCGTCAAGCCCAGCTTGCCGTTCAGGAAGGCACGGCGGGTGTACTCGCCGGGAGCGGCAGGCTGCGCACCCGCTGCAAGGCAGGCTTCCACCAGACGGCGGGCCACCGCATTTCCGCCATGACAGGAAAGCTCCACCACGTCCTCGCCGGTATAGCTGTGGGGCGCACGGAAAAACAGGGCAACGCCCTCGTCAAAGGCTTCTTCCCTGTCCACGAAATGCCCGAACAGTGCGGTGTAGCCCTTAGCTTCTTCCACCTTTTTTGCCGGGTTTGCCGGGTGGAACACCCGGGCAGCCACGGTATAACTCTCTGCGCCGGACAGGCGCACCACAGCAATGCCGCCCGCCCCGGGGGGCGTTGCGATGGCGGCAATGGTCGATCCCTGCATACTGCATCCTTTCCGCGCACGCGTCCTGCGGGTGCGCTGTGCTGGTGCGCCCGGTACGGCAGACCTGCCGCAGCGCACACTTTCTGATTTTACAGTTTATTTTACCACGTTTTTGCGCAAAAAGATACACCCGCCGCGTGGTTTTTCCACATCTTCCAAAATGTTTGTGGAAAAAAGGATTGAAAATGGCGGGAAGCATCCTCGCCCTCTCAGTCAAGCCCTGTCGGGCTTGCCAGCTCTCCCAAGGGGAGAGCCCTTGGCATAGCGGTATAGTTTCAGGCTCAAGTGCAGAGTTTGTGGTTTCGCCAGAGCCTCTCCCTTTGGGAGAGGTGGATTTGTGAAGCAAAGACGGAGAGGGCGAGGATGCTTGCCTGAGAACGAACCCTCTCAGTCTCGCTACCGCTCGCCAGCTCCCTCGAGGAGGGAGCCTTTGGCATGGCGGCACTGTTTCCGGCTGAAGCGCAAAGCTTGCGGGCGTACCCGCTCCCCCTTGGGGGAGCTGTCGCGCAGCGACTGAGGGGCTATAAATCGGCGGAGCCGGAAAAAACGGTTAAATGATCTTCACGCCGAACAGGCGTGAATCTTCAGTTTTTTCCGGCGTAGCCCACTTCTTTGGGGTTAAAAGGGGCGAGCAGCCCCTTTTTCGTGGCTCCAGCGCGTCGAAATCGCTGGCACTTTTCTGGTTCTCTTTTGGTGTCAAAAGAGAACATCCCTCGGCGTGCGCTCATAATATCAAAAAGCGCCCCGCACTTCCAGTGGAAATGCGGGGCGCTGCATAGTTTTATTGAAACCTGCCGATCACAGCTCGATCTTGCCGAAGCTGAAATCTGCAAAGTCGTCCACCCGCTCGGTGCGCTTGGGTGCTACGGGTGCTGCGCTCTCGGCGTCACGGGGGGCGTAGGTGCGCTCCGGCACGCTGGACGGACGCGGGCCGCGGGGTGCACCGCTGCGGTTGCCACGGTAGCCGCCATTGCTGCGGCGCTCACCGCGATAACCGCCATTGCGGTTGCCGCCGGGACGACGGCCATTCCGGTTGCCGCCACGGCCACGGCGCTCGCCGTAGGTATTCTCGGTCTGAGCATCCGGTGCGGTGGAGTAGATGACCACGCGGCGGTCACGGCCTTCGCCCTTGCTCTCGCTGCGCACACCCTCCATCTTGCTGATGGCAGAGTGGATGATGCGGCGCTCGTAGGGGTTCATGGGCTCCATGGCAAAGCTGCGGCCGGTCTTGCGCACCTTGGCGCCGATGCGCTGTGCCAGTGCAGTCAGGTCGCTCTCGCGCTTGTCGCGGTAACCTGCAACGTCCAGACCCAGCTTGATGTAATCGCCCTCCAGACGGTTTGCCACAAGGCTTGCCAGATAGGACAGGCTCTCCATAGTCTCGCCACGGCGGCCGATGAGGGCACCCAGCTTTTCACCGTCCAGACGGATGATGGTGGCTTCGCCCTTCTGCACGGCGCTGAAGGTCACGTTCTCCACGCCCATCAGGGTGATGACTTCCCGCAGATAGTCCACGGCGGCCTTCACCTTGGCGTTCTCCTCGATGACGATGGGCACTTCCACCTCTTCTGCCTCCTCGGCAGCTTCGGCGGGAGCGGCAGGCTCTGCCACAGCAGCGGGGACTTCCTCTGCCACGGGGGCAGTCTCCTGCACGGGGGCGGCAGTCTCAACAGGCTGCTCTGCCACAATCTCCACCGGCTTTGCGGGCACAGCGGCGGGGGCATCCGGCAGTTCCACGCTCACGCGCACCTTGGCGGGGGTGGTCTTTAAGCCCAGAAACCCAGTCTTCTGGGGATATTCCAGCACTTCACGGCTGACATTCTCATCCTCAGCCTGAACACCCAGCAGGGCGCAGGCCTTGGCAAAGGCTTCGTCCACCGTCTTGCCGGTGGATTCCTGTGTACGGATCATAACCGTTTACCTCCCTTGTTACTGTTTATCCTGCTTGTCAAGCTCGCTCAGCGGCACGGTGCGCTCGTCCTTGTAGCGCTCGGCGTCCAGCTGACGGGCATACTCCAGCCGGCGCTTGTTCATCTCGCTGGCGGAAAGGTTCTTTTCCACGCTCTTGCCGGTCTTGGGGTCGGTCACCGTGATGGTGGTGTTTTTCACACCACGCTTTTCCTGCTTGCGCTTGGCGGCGATCTCCGCTTCCACTTCCTTGCGCATCTTCTCGGGGTCGTAGAACTTGCGCATGACCTGAGTCTGTGCGGTCATGACGATGTTGGAAATGACGTAGTACAGAGAGAATGCCAGCGGGAAGGTAAAGCAGAAGAACAGGTACATCAGCGGCATCATGTACATGGTCAGCTTCATGCTGCCCTGCATCTGCTGGCCGGAGGCCTTCATGCTGATGTGCGTAGACAGGAACATGGTGATGACCGACAGCAGCGGCAGCACGATATCCAGAGACAGACCGATCTGCGGGATGCGGGTCAGGTCGATGCCAAGGAAGTTCATGTGCTGGCCGAACTCGGTGATGGTAGCGATCTGCTGTGCGCTAAAGCAGCCCAGCACGCCGCTGTTGCCTGCCAGTACCTCGGCGATGATGTTGGTATCGCGGGTGATGGCGGTAAAGGAGATGCCGGCGGCGGTCAGTGCCTCGCCTGCGCTGGCAAGTGCAGCGGCGCTGATGTGGAAAATACGCTCCAGCGGGTTATACACCACGCCGATAACACCGAACATGACAAGGAAATTCAGCAGCATGGGCACGCAGCCGGCCGTGGGCTTATAGCCAAAGTCCTGCTGCAGCTTCATCAGCTCTTCCTGCTGCTTTTCAGGCTTATTCTTGTACTTGGTCTGGATCTCCGCGATCATGGGCTGGAAAGCAGACATTTTCGCCATGCTCTTCTGCTGGCTGGTCTGCAGGGGGATCTTGACGATGTTGATGAGCAGGGTGAAGAGGATGATGTCCCAGCCGTAGTTCGGCAGCAGCTTGTAGATCCACTCCATGACATAGCCGAGAGGACCGCTCAGGATGTAAAAGAAGTTCATACCTTTGTCCATTCTGCCCCGGCTGTGGCCCGGGACGCATTATTTTTTTATCGTAGGACACGCCGCCCACAGTGCAGCGCGTCACAAGAAGCGAAAACTTTATCCCCTATGCCGCTTTTCAAACAGCTTTGCAGGCTGTAAATTGCGGGCAGGGCTTTGCCAGCGGCCGGGCGGCGGCACGGGGTCGTAGCCCCACTTGCCCAGCGGATTGCACCGCGCAATGCGCCATGCGCCCAGCAAAATGCCTTTTACACAGCCGTGGGTCAGGATGGCCTGCATGGTGTAGTTGCTGCAGCTGGGCGAAAACCGGCAGCTGCGGCCGATCCATGGGCTGAGGGTGTACTGGTAGATGCGGATGGGCACGCACAGCGCCCTGCGGCAGAGCATTTGCAGCCGGTTCACGCGCGGGACTCCGGCTTTTGTTTGCGGGCAGGGGGCACGGTGGCGGGCGGCTTTGCGTCCGGGCGCTTTGCCTTATCCGGCAGACCGGCCTGTGCAAACAGCTTTGCCACAACGCTGCTCAGCTGCCAGCTTTTCAGTTTGGGGGTCATGCCCCGGGCCACGAAGATCAGATCGTAGCCGCCGATATTGTAATCCAGATGCTCATCAATCGCAGCCTTCATCACGCGGCGGGCGCGGTTGCGCTGCACGGCGTGGCCTATTTTTTTGGTGGCGGTCAGGCCCACCCGGGTGTTGCGGCCCCGGGTCTTGAGCACATACAGCACCAGTGCCGGGTTCACATAGGACTTGCCGCGGGCGTACACACGGCCAAACTCGCTGTTGCGGCGGATCGGACGATAACGCATAACATCGGCACCTCCTTTCGTCCGGGTGCACATAGGTGCACTCTTTAGCCAGTATATCAAAAATTTTTGCAGTTTAAAAGCCCATCCGGGCATTTTTACGAAAAAACTTTTGACGGGTAAAAAAATAAGACCGCCAATGGGATATCAGCGGTCTTTTGTGCGCATATTCATTTCTGCGCCGGATCTCACCTGCAAGGCAGAGATCAGACAGTCAGGCTCTTGCGGCCCTTTGCACGGCGAGCATTGATGACCTTACGGCCGTTCTTGGTGCTCATGCGGGTCAGAAAGCCATGAACTTCCTTGCGCTGACGCTTCTTGGGCTGAAAAGTTCTCTTCATGGTTGTATCCTCCGTAAAAACTTATCCCCGGTATGGGGTCTTGATCGGTCCCAGATTGGGGACAGGCTTGCAATTCAACAGTATATCGCATAGTATGACGTTCTGTCAAGCATTTTTTGCAGTTTTCTGCAAACTTTTTTCTGATTTTTCTGTTAAAAGCTTTTCAACTTTTTCACCATTTTGCTGTGGAAAACTTTTTTCTACCAGATATTGTGGTCTTTTTGGCGTGTTTCCACAAGGGCGCTGCGGGGGCTTATTTTATGTATTATAAATTACATTATAGTAATATAGACGCAGGGAGTTTTTTGTGGTATACTAACATGGTATCAGCAGCATTGTTGAAAACTTCGACCGATTCAATGGAGTGGATGTTTTATGGATTCTTTCAAGGACGTTTTAGAAGCGGCCCAGATGTACTGCAAGGCGCAGATGGCCGAGCCAACGTACAATCTCTATATCGACGGGTTGGAGCCCATCAGCTTTGAGGACTCCAGCCATATCACCCTGTCGGTGCGCAACGATTTTATCTGCAAGATCGTCACCGACCGGTACCTCGGCCTGCTCAAGGAGGCCTTCAAGTCCGTGCTGGGCTTTGATGTGGACATCACCCTTGTGGTGCCCAGCACCCCGCCCCACGAGGTAGTGCTGGCCCAGCAGTACGAGGCAAACCCCGCCTCCCCGCAGGGCAACTACGAGTTCACGTTTGAAAACTTCATCAAGGGGCCGTCCAACCAGTTTGCGTTTGCTGCTGCGCAGGCTGTGGCGGCAAACCCCTCCGGGGCCTATAACCCCCTGTTCATCTACGGCGGCTCCGGTCTGGGCAAGACCCATCTGCTGACCGCCATTCAGACCGAGATCAAGCGCACCCACCCCGATTTCGTCATCATGTATGTCACCTGCGAGCAGTTCACCAACGAGCTGATCGCCGCCATCCGCGCCGGCAGCACCGAGGACTTCCGCATGAAGTACCGCGTGGCAGACCTGCTGCTCGTGGACGATATCCAGTTCATCGCGGGCAAGGAGTCCACGCAGGAAGAGTTCTTCCACACCTTCAACTCCCTGCACGACGCCCACAAGCAGATCGTCATCGCTTCCGATCGCCCCGCCAAGGAGATCAAGAGCCTGGAAGAGCGTCTACGCACCCGCTTTGAGTGGGGTCTGACCGCCGATGTGCAGCCGCCGGATTTTGAGACCCGAGTTGCCATCGTGAAGCGCAAGGCAGAGCTGTTGCATCTGGACCTGCCCGAGGACGTGGCAGAGTTCATTGCCAACCACCTGAAAAACAACATCCGCCAGCTGGAGGGCGCAGTGAAAAAGCTGAACGCCTATTATATGCTGGAGGGCATCCAGCCGGTGATCAGCGTGGCGCAGAACGCCATCAAGGATATCCTCAACGAGACCCAGCCGGTGCCGGTGACCATCGAAAAGATCATCGGCGAGGTGTCCCGCACCTTCAACGTGTCCCCTGCCGACATCCGGGGCACCAAGCGCAACGCCAACGTGGCTTCCGCCCGGCGCGTTGCCATCTATATCCTGCGGGAGGTCACCGGCATGAGCATGGAGGAGATCGGGCGGGAATTTTCCGGCCGCGACCACTCCACCATCGTCTACTCCCTCAAGACCATGGAACGGGACATGAAGAACGACCAGCACCTGCGGGAGACCGTGAGCGATATCATCAAAAACGTGAAGGCCTAAACCGGAGAAAACCGGGCAAAAGTCATACTCATTTCAGGGTGTGACCCCAAAATATGGGAAGAAAACGGAACAAAAAGGGGAAAATAAGCCTATATCTTGTGGCAAAAAGGCGAAGCTTTCCACACTTTCCACTTAGTTTTCAACATTTAACATCAGTTCTTCACATCGGCTGTGGAAAGAAACACCGTTCCCCACCTTTCAACATTTCCTTCACGAGCCTTCCACATCCCGGTGGAAAGCCAAAGCCCCGCTTCCCGGCAAGACATTTCCGGGTTTTCAACATCTTCCCCACCCCCTACTACGGTTACTACAACAAGTTCAATATATTACTGCCTTCCGGCAGCAGCCCAAAGGGCAGGGATCAAGCCGGAAGTGTGAAAAAAGGAGAGATACTGTTTTGAACATCGTCTGCGATAAAACACTGCTCAGTGCAGCCATCGACGGCGTTTCCAAAGCTGTCACCATGCGCTCGTCCATCCCGGTGCTGGAGGGCATTCTGCTGAAGGCCGAGGGCTTTCAGCTCACCCTGACCGGCTACGATCTGGAAATGGGCATCGTGACCACCATCGAAGCCAACATCAAAGAACCCGGTGAGATCGTGCTGAATGCAAAGCTGCTCAGTAGCATGATCAGCCGGATGCCGGCAGGTCAGATCAGCATCGTGGCGGCGGATAACGGCAAGACCACCATCCAGAGCGGTGTGGCACAGTTCGAGATCCAGTCCATGCCGGCTACCGATTTCCCGGATCTGCCCAACACCGGCGCGGAGCAGACCCTGACCATCAAGACCGGCGTGCTGCGGGACATGATCGACCGCACCCTGTATGCCGTCAGTCAGGACGAGAAAAAACCCGCCCACACCGGCGAACTGTTCGAGATCGAGCTGGACAAGCTGACCATAGTGGCGCTGGACGGCTATCGTCTGGCCATCGTGGAGCGCCCCATCACTGCCGTGAAGGATATCCGCATCATCGTGCCCAGCAAGACCATGACCGAGGTGTCCCATCTGCTGGCCAACGATGACGAGGAGGATGTGCACATCAGTGCCAACCGCCGCTATGTGGTGTTCACCACCGCCGGTTACACCATCATGAGCCGCCTGATCGAGGGCGAGTTCCTGAATTACCGCAACGTCATCCCCGCCGGAAGCCGCACCCGAGTGACCATCGATACCAAGGATTTTATCTCCACCATCGAGCGTGCCTCTCTGATTATTACAGAGCGTTTAAAAAATCCCCTCCGCATCTCCTTTACAGAGGGTAAAGTCGTGGTGCGCTGCCAGACCAACCTCGGCCGTGTGGTGGACGAGTTCAGCGCCGCCTGTGAGGGCGACGAGGTAGAGATCGGCTTCAATAACCGCTATCTGCTGGACGCTTTGCGCAACGCCCGCACCGAGCAGGTGCGCATGGAGATCAGCGGACCTTTGAGCCCGGTCAAGGTGCTGCCGGTAGAGGGCAACGACTTTTTGTATCTGGTACTGCCGGTACGGTTTAAAAACGACTAAGGAGCGCGTTTTATGCAGAAGATTCTCATTCATACCGAGTTTATCAAGCTGGATGCCCTGCTCAAATTTGCCGGCCTGTGCGAGACCGGCGGCGAAGCAAAAGAGCTGGTGCAGGGCGGTGCCGTGAAGGTGAACGGCGAGGTGTGCACCATGCGTGGCAAAAAGTGCCGCGCCGGGGACGTCATCGAGCTGGACGGGCAGAGCGTAGAGATCGGGCAGGGTCAGTAAATGCGTCTGCTTTCGCTGGAAGTACAGAACTATCGCAATATCCGCGCCGCGCGGCTGGAGCCCGGGCGGGAGCTTACCGTCATCTGCGGCAACAACGGGCAGGGTAAAACGAACCTTCTGGAAGCCATCTGGCTGCTGACCGGCGGCAAAAGCTTCCGGGGCGGCAAGGATGCCGAGCTTGTGCGCCGGGGAGAAGCATTTGCGGTGCTGGAAGCCGACACCCAGCGGGACAGGCCGGAAGGCTGTGAGCCCGCCGAGCCTGCCCATATCCGCATGACCGTGGGCACCCCGGAAGCCGCAAAGCCCGGCCGCTATGCGGCAGTAAACGGCGCAGCGCCCAAGCGGGCGGCGGCGCTGGCGGGCAGCTTTCCGGCGGTGGTGTTCGACCCCGGCCACCTGAGCCTTGTCAAGGGGGCACCGGAGGGGCGGCGCAAGTTTCTGGACGCTGCGCTGTGCCAGCTGTACCCCGGGTATCTGGCCAGTTACCGCCGCTATGTGCGGGTTTTGCAGCAAAAAAATGCGCTGCTGCGCCACTCTGCAAACGGGCAGGAGCGCCCCTATGCGGAAAAGCGCACCCTGTTGGAGGTGCTCAACACCGAGCTTGCCGCGCAGGGCGAAGCTTTGCAGCAGCGGCGGCGGGAGTATCTGAAACTGCTGGCTCCCCGCGCCTGTGCCAACTACGCGGAGCTTTCCCACGGGGCGGAGCGGATGAGCATCCGCTACGCCGCCCAGTTTGCGCCGGGCGGGCTTGCCGACCTGCTGCGTCAGCGGCAGGAGGAGGAGCTGCGCGCCGGGCAGAGCCTGTGCGGCATCCACCGCGAGGACTTGGAGCTGCTGCTGGACGACCAGCCTGCCCGGGTGTATGCCAGTCAGGGACAGCAGCGCAGCGTGGTGCTGTCCCTGAAAATGGCCGAAGCCGCCGCAGCCGCGCAGATCACCGGGGAGCACCCGGTACTGCTGCTGGATGATGTGCTGAGCGAGCTGGACGAAGGGCGCAAGCAGTATCTGCTTACCTGCATGAAGGAAAAGCAGACCTTTGTGACCAGCTGCGATGACACGGACTTTTTAAAGACTGACGGCGAGGTGTACCGCATGGACGGCGGAGTGCTGAACCGGGTCTGACAGCATGGAGAAATGTTGTAAATTGTATTGCATAAAAAGCACATTTCCATGGACTTTATGCAAACAAAAGACACGGGAGAAAATACAGTATGTATATTCATCTGGGGCGGGACTATGTTCTGAACGACCGTGACATCATTGGTATCTTTGATCTGGAGACCACCACCATCTCCCCCCGGGGGCGGGAGTTTTTGAACTACGCCCAGAAGAACGGGGCGGTGGTCAGCCTTTCGGACGAGCTGCCCCAGTGCTATGTGCTGGCAGACGGAGGGCTGGTGGATGCGGTATATCTTTCGGAGCTGTCCAGCGCCGCCATGCGCCGCAGAGCGCAAAAGATGGTGGAGTGAAATTTGCGGAAAACGGGCGGAAGATCCACAGAAAAAAGAGGGATGGGAAAGCCCCGGAACTGCCCGGAAAACCGCACCGTGCCAGCCGGAACGCCCTCTGCGGGCAGCGCGTGAAAACACAACAAAACGGCGAGAAAAAAGTACACCATGGTGTGCCGGTTCCCGCTTTGCTATAATTTGAAAAAACAAACGCAAAAATGAACAAAAGGGAGAAAGGATATGGCAGAAGAAATCATTACCAGTACAAATGCCGATACCGTAACCGACCACGAGTATAACGCCAGCGAGATCCAGGTGCTGAAGGGTCTGGAGGCGGTGCGCAAGCGCCCGGGTATGTATATCGGCTCCACCGGTGAGCGCGGTCTGCATCATCTGGTGTACGAGATCGTGGACAACGCCATTGATGAGGCGCTGGCCGGTTACTGCGACCACATCGAGGTCAAGATCCTGAAAGATAACATCATTCAGGTCACCGATAACGGCCGCGGCATCCCCGTGGACATTCAGGCCGATACCGGTCTGCCCGCCGTCACCGTGGTGTACACCATCCTGCACGCCGGCGGCAAGTTCGGCGGCGAGAACTCCGGCTACAAGGTGGCCGGCGGTCTGCACGGCGTGGGCGCTTCGGTGGTCAACGCCTGCTCCGAGTGGCTCACTGTCAATGTGCGCCGCGACGGCAAGGAGTATGAGCAGACCTTCCGGCGCGGCGACCCGGACGGCGACCTCAAGTGCATCGGCACGGTAGCCGAGGGCGTCACCGGCACCCGGGTCACCTTCAAACCCGACCCGGAAATGTTCAAGGATACCACCGTCTACGACTTCGACACGCTGGAAAAGCGCCTGCGGGAGGAAAGCTTCCTGAACGCCGGTGTCAAGATCACCCTGACCGATGAGCGCCAGCTGTACACCCCCGTGCTGGAGGATGGGCAGGAGGGCGACCCCTGCTACCGCTCCGAGGTCATGTGCTACGAGGGCGGCATCAAGAGCTTTGTCACCTATCTGGGCGAAAA
>OFME01001659.1_pt1 | contig 11583 bp, 8 predicted proteins | sample 1541381 | NCBI WGS metagenome assembly OFME01 (sample SAMN04209243, study PRJEB22552) | human gut metagenome | biome: gut; material: feces | host: Homo sapiens | place: USA: Oklahoma
CTCGACAAAGCCGCAGCCCTCGCGCAGACATACGTCGGTGACCTCCTTGGAGTCTCGGTCGGTGTGGCGGAACAGCGAGGAGTCGCAGTTCGGACACTTGGTCTTGAGCGGCTTGTCCCAGGTGATGAACTGGCAGGCCGGGTATTTGTCGCAGGAATAGTAGGCAAAGCCGCGCGCGGACTTTTTCTTGACGACCTTTGCGCCGCAGACCGGGCAGGCTGCGCCCGTGTCCTCGGTGATCGGCTTGGTGTTCGTGCATTCCGGGAAGCCCGGGCAGGCGAGGAACTTGCCGAAGCGGCCGGACTTGATGACCATATTGCGGCCGCACTTGTCGCAGATGACGTCGGTCACCTCGTCCTGGATCTTGATGCGCTTGCCCTCCAGATCGATCTCGGCCTGCTTGAGCGCCGCCTCGAAGCCGTCATAGAAGTTGTGCAGCAGCTGGATATAGTTCAGCCTGCCCGCCTCGACCTCGTCGAGCTCGTGCTCCATGTTCGCGGTAAACTCGTAGTCCGCGACCGACTTGAACTCGTCCACGAGCAGACCGGTAACGCCCTCGCCGAGCGGCGTCGGACGCAGCGCGCGGCTCTCCTTGGTGACGTAATCGCGGTCGATGATGGTCGAGATGGTCGGCGCATAGGTGGACGGACGGCCGATGCCGCGCTCCTCCATCGCACGGATGAGCGACGCCTCGGTATAGCGCGCGGGCGGCTGCGTAAAGTGCTGCGACGGCTCGAGCTTCTCGGCGGTCAGCCGGTCGCCCTTGTCGAAGCGCGGCAGCGGCTTTCCGGCTGCGTCCTGCTTCTTTTCGTCGTCCGTGCCCTCTTCGTAGACCGCCGTAAAGCCCGGGAACGCGACCGTATGGCCGGAGGCGCGGAACACCTGTCCCTCGCAGACGATGTCCGCGGAGACCGTGTCGAGGATGGCGTCCGCCATCTGGCAGGCGACAAAGCGCGACCAGATGAGGCGGTACAGCTTGAACTGGTCGGGCGAAAGATACCTGCGGATCTCCTCGGGCAGCAGCTGCACGTTGGACGGGCGGATGGCTTCATGCGCGTCCTGCGCGCCCGATTTGGTCTTGTAGGCGCGCGGCTTGCCGGGATAGTAGTCCTCGCCGTAGCGGCCCTTGATGAAGCCTGCCGCAGCAGCGGTCGCCTCGTCAGCCAGACGGAGCGAGTCGGTACGCATATAGGTGATCAGACCGGTAAGGCCGTACTCGCCCAGCTCGATGCCCTCATACAGCTCCTGCGCGATGCTCATGGTGCGGCGCGGCGTCATGTTCAGCTTGCGGCTCGCCTCCTGCTGGAGGGTCGAGGTGATGAACGGGGGCGCCGGGGTGCGTTTTTTCTTGCCGCGCTTGATCTCGCCGACGGTGAACGGCTTTCCGGTGACGGCGTTCACCACGCGCATCGCCTGCTCCTCGTTCTTCAGCTCGGCCTTGCCGCTGCCGTCGCCATAGTAGCGCGCGGTGAACGTTCCGCCGTCCTCGGTCGCGAGCAGCGCCTCGATCGACCAGTATTCCTCGGGCACGAACGCGCGGATCTCGTTTTCGCGGTCGACGACCAGACGGGTCGCGACGCTCTGCACACGGCCTGCGGACAGGCCGCGCTTGACCTTGCGCCACAGGAACGGCGAGAGCTGATAGCCTACGATACGGTCGAGGATACGGCGCGCCTGCTGCGCGTTGACCAGATCGATGTCGATGTCGCGCGGACTTGCGATGCCCGAGCGGACAGCCTGCTTGGTGATCTCGTTGAAGGTCACGCGGCGCGAATTGCTGTCCTTGAGCTTGAACAGCTCCTTGATATGCCACGAAATCGCTTCTCCCTCGCGGTCAGGGTCAGTCGCGAGATAGACGAAGTCCGCCTTGCGGATCTCGCTGCGGATTTCCTTGATGACTTTATCTTTACCCTCGATCGGCACATATTCCGGCTTGAAATCATGCTCCAGATCGATGCTCATTTTCTTTTTCGGCAGATCGCGCAGATGTCCCATGGACGCCTTGACCACGTAATCCGCGCCCAGATACTTGCCAATGGTCTTTGCCTTGGCAGGAGACTCCACGATTACTAACTTAGACATAAAAACCTCCGGGTTTTCGGAAAACGGCTTTCCGTTTCCTGTTTGGTGCGCACGATGCGCTGACAGGCGCTGCGCCTGTCATATTATCTTTCTTTTCTTCTTACTCATTCCTGTCCTGCGAGACGGACGTTCGCCGCGTCGCGCTCGAGCACGCCCTCCATCTCGAGGGTCGTGACCATGCACATCAGCCGCGGCGCGGGCAGACCGCAGCACTCGACCAGCTCCTCCAGACTGTGCATGCCCTCCGCGACCAGACGGATGATCTTCTGCTCGTTCTCATCCAGTCCCTCCGGCATGGCAAACGCCGGTTTTGCAGGCGCCGGAGCCACCGTTTCCGGCACGGGAGCCGGTTTTGCAGGCGTGCGCCGTTCGGGCGCGGTGCGCTGCTTCGGCACCGTCCGCGCGACGGGCGGGCGGGTATAGGCATGAAATGCGGCCGCGCCGCCGGGCAGCAGGCTCGCATACTCACGCACGAGCGCCCTCGGGTCGTTCAGCAGGGCGGCCTCGCACCGCTCGATGAGGGCGTTGCACTCTCTGGACTGCGGCGCGCCCATCGCACCGGGGACCGCATAAACGTCGCGGCTCTGGTCGAGCGCGTGACGCGCGGTGATGAGCGCGCCCGAGCGCGCGCTTCCGGCCTCGACGATGACCGTCGCGACGCACAGGCCGCTGATGATGCGGTTGCGGCTCTTGTAGTTGAGGCCGTCCGGCTCGGTCCCGGGCGGATATTCGCTGATGACCGCGCCGGAAAGCAGGATATCGCCCATGAGGGCGCGGTTCTGCGGCGGATAGCACACATCCGGGCCTCCGGCGAGGACCGCGACCGTCAGGCCGCCTGCGCGGAGCGCGCCGCGATGCGCCGCCGCGTCGTTGCCGAGCGCCATGCCGCTGACCGTGACAAAGCCGGCCTTCGCCAGCTCCGCGCCGATCGTCCCGGCGACCTGCACGCCGTAGCTCGTCGCCTGCCGCGTGCCGACGACCGCGATGCCCGGCATGGTGTCGAAATCCGGCCACCGGCCGCGGATATACAGCACGACCGGCGGATCCTCGATCTGCCGCAGGCGGTCCGGGTAGGCGGCGTCCGAAACGGGCAGGATGCGGATGTCCTCGCGTGCGCACTGCGTGATGACCTGTTCGGCCTCGTCCGTCGATTTGTCGCACAGCAGCTCGATATGCTGCCGCCGCAGACTGGGACAGCTCTGCGCGAGCATTGTGCTGTCCGCGGCGTAAACCGCCTCGGGCGAGCCCATGCGGCGCAGCACCTCCGCGCGCAGATAGTTTCCCAGGCCTCGCTTGAGGGATAACCAGACATAGCTCAGCAGTGACGACATGCCCTTCCGCCTCCTTATTTCGTCATTTCATAGATCACGATCGCCGCCGCGACGCCTGCGTTGAGCGACTCGGCGCGGCCGTGCATCGGGATGATCACGCGCCGGTCGGACAGGCGCAGCGCGCTCTCGCTCACGCCCCTGCCCTCGCTGCCGATGATGACGGCGGCCCGGCCGAGCGAAACACTCGAGAGCGGCACGCTGTCCTCGTGCAGCGCGGTCGCGTAGACCGGCAGACCGGCCGTTTTCAGCCGGGCGAGCGCGTCCGCGAGCGGCAGCTGCACGCAGGGCAGGCGGAACACCGCCCCCATGGTCGAGCGGACGACCTTGGGCGAAAACGGGTCGGCACAGCCTTCGCACAGCACTACGGCTCCGAGGGCGAACGCCTCTGCCGTCCGCAGGATCGTGCCAAGGTTGCCCGGGTCCTGCAAGCCGTCGAGCAGCAGTACCTGCTCCCTGTCATCGAGCGCCGCTGCGTCCCACTGCGGCTGCATGCAGGAAAAAATAACGTTCTGCGGACTTTCCACCTCGCTCGCGAGGCAGAACAGCGCGTCCTCCGCACAGTACATCGCCGCGCCCTGCTTTTCCGCCTGCCGCAGCTCCCCGCTCTCGAAGCCGCGCCGCACGAGCACGGTCTTGATCTCCGCGCCCGAGCGCAGCGCCTCGGTCAGCATTTTTTCGCCCTCGCACAGCATTTCGCCGGTCGAGCGGCGGTATTTTCTCTCCCGTCCGAGCCGCGCCAGATGCTTGAGCGCGGCATTCTGACGGCTCTGTATCTCTATCACTTCAGTTCCACCACTTTATCTACTTTATCGTTCGTACCCAGTATGACCAGCAGGTCGTTCTCACTGATGAGGCCGTCCGCCCCCGGCGTTACATCCGTCACGCCGCCCTCGCCGTGCCGGATGGCCAGAACGTTGATGCCGTACCTCGCGCGCACGCCGAGCTGTCCGATCGTTTTTCCGATCCAGCTGCGCGGCGTTTTGATCTCCAGAATAGAGAAATCATCCGAAAAGCCGATGTAGTCGATGACGTTCGTGCGGCCGAGATGCTGCGCGAGCCGCTGCCCGATCTCCTTCTCCGGCTGGATGACGCGGTCCGCGCCCACGCGCTCGAGCACCCGGGCATGCAGCGCGGACAGCGCCTTGCAGACGACCTGTTTCGCGCCGAGCTCCTTGAGCATGACTGTGACGAGGATGCTCGCCTCGATGTCCGTGCCGATGGCCACGACGCAGCAGTCAAAGTTGCGCACGCCGAGCGAGGTCAGCACGCTCTCGTCCTGCGCGTCTCCGCAGACAGCCTGCGTGACGCTGTCCGCGATGTGCTGCACGTTTTCCTCGCTGTTGTCGAGGGCGAGAACCTCATGTCCGAGCGAGCCGAGCTCGCACGCGACCGCCCGGCCGAAGCGGCCGAGACCGATTACCAAAAAGGATTTCATTGCTTTCTCCCTTTTATCCACAGGCTGTGTGTAATCTCTGCGGATTTTCTTTTTTTGTTCAGCCGATCATGACATTGCCCGAGGGGAATGTCAGCTTGGGCGGCTCTCTGCGGCGCAGAAATACCGCAACGCCGAATGTCAGTACGCCCACGCGGCCGAAATACATCATAACGATCAGCATGATATGCGAGACCGCCGAAAGCGCCGGCGTGAGCGACATGGTGAGACCCACCGTGCCGAAGGCGGAGGCTGTCTCAAACAGGCACAGGTTCATCGGCACGTTTTCGATAAACGAAATGGCGCACGCACCGCCGAGGATGATCGTCACGCCGACGACCGTGAGCGCGACCGCATTCATGATGCTGCGCGGCTCGATGGTTCGTCCGAAGGCTGTGACCGACGTCCGTCCGCGCAGCGCGCTGACCGCGCTGAGCGCGAGCACTGCCACCGTCACGGTCTTAAGGCCGCCCGCCGTCGAGCCGGGCGAGCCGCCGATCAGCATGAGCACGCACGCGACCGCCTGCGAGGGGTCGGTCAGCGCGCTCTGGTCGATGGTGTTGAAGCCCGCCGTGCGCAGCGTCACCGTCTGGAACGCCGCCGCGAGCAGCCTGTGCGGCACACTCATGCCGCCGAGCGTCGCCGGATTGCTCCACTCAAACAGCAGCGTCAGCACAAAGCCGCCGCCGAGCAGTACGCCCGACATGGCGAGTACGAGCTTGCTGTGCAGGCTGAGGCGGCGGAAGCGCCTGTGATCCCACACATCGCTCCATACAAAAAAGCCGAGACCTCCGAGCACGATAAGCGCCATGATGGTCAGATTCACGAGCGGGTCGTCCGCATAGTGCACGAGCGAGCAGAACGGATCGTCCGGCGTGCCCATGAGGTCGAAGCCGCCGTTGCAGAACGCCGATATCGCATGGAAAACACCCATGCCGACGCCGCGCAGCGGCCCGAACTGCTGCACGAAGCGGATGGACAGCAGCCCTGCGCCGACGCCCTCGAACAGGAACGTACCGACCAGCACGCGCCGCATCAGCCGCACGATGCCGCCGCTCGAATCCAGACCGAAGCCGGCTCCGATGACCATGCGTTCGCGCAGCGTGATCGTGCGCCGCAGCAGCAGCGACGCCGCCGTCATGACCGACATAAAGCCGAGGCCGCCGATCTGGATGAGCAGGAGAATGACGCATTTGCCGAAAAGCGACCAGTGCACCGCCGTGCTGACCGTGACCAGACCGGTGACGCAGGTCGCGCTCGTCGCGGTGAACAGCGCATCGATGAAGGGCGTTGCGCGGCCGCTCTTCGCGGCGCACGGCAGCATGAGCAGCAGCGCTCCTGCCAGAATAATGAGCGCGAAACCAACAGCGATCACCATCGCCGCGTGCATCGCGCGGCTCTTCGGCGCCCGCCTTCTAACGCCTGTCACAGCCGCATCCCCCCTTGCCTTTCCTATATATAATAGTCTCATTCAGCGCTTGTATCACATTTAATAAAAGCAGATTGCGCGTCTCCTGTCAAGGCAAATTTTCTGAATTTTTACGTTTTCCCCCGATCCGCCCCCGAAAAATCACACGCCCTGTCCAGTTTCCATCTCCATTTTCCAACCATAAAATCCATATATTCCCGAACAGAAGGTCAAAAAAGGCACGCAAAAGCGTGCCTTTTCGCGCCCCTGCGGGGCGCAATCCCCTGCCGTCTTTTGCCGAAGGCAAAACAGGCAGGGCAGGCGCTCCGCAGAGCGCCGCATAAAATTCCCCATAAAAGTCCAGCTCTGCCGGACTTTTACTCCGCTGCCTCGGGACACGTGTCCCGAGCCGCCCCTGCCGTGCAGGGGCGAGGGGGGTATCACCCCCGGTTTCTCCGGAACCGGGGGTGTATCCAGGGGGGACAGCGTCCCCCCTGGAGGAAGCTCAATGCGACAAGAGCATCCTGTCATTATCCAGCTCCGCGCCGCACGCCTCGCGGTACAGCGCGAGCAGACCCGGCACATCCAGCCTGTCGCGCGTCTCGCCCGACAGGTCGAGCACGATCCTTCCGCGCTCGAGCATGATGGTGCGCGTGCCGAGCGACAGCGCCGCGCCGATGTTGTGCGTGACCATCATGGTCGTGATGTGATTTTCCGCCACGATGTCCTGCGTGATGTGCAGCACGCGCTCCGCGACCACCGGGTCGAGCGCCGCCGTGTGCTCGTCGAGCAGCAGCACGCGCGGCGTGTTGATCGTCGCCATCAGCAGCGTTACCGCCTGCCGCTGTCCGCCCGACAGCAGTCCAATCCGCGTTTTCATGCGGTCCTCCAGACCCATGTCGAGCCGCGCGAGCTGCTCGCGGAAAAACGCGCGCTTTTTGCGCGGCAGCGCCGGTGCGAAAAGGTGTCCGCCTGCTCTTGCATACGCGAGCGCCAAGTTTTCCTCCAGCGTCAGGTCGGGCGCTGTGCCGCGCATCGGGTCCTGAAAAATACGCGCAATGCGCTTTGCGCGCTTGTGTTCGGGCAGGTAGGTGATATCCTCGCCGTCGAGCACAATGCGTCCCCTGTCCACGAAAAAGCTGCCGGAGACCGCGCCGAACAGCGTGGACTTGCCCGCGCCATTCGAGCCGATGACCGTGACGAACTCGCCGTCCTGAAGTGTGAGGTCGATGCCGCACAGCGCATGATGTGCGCTCGCCGTGCCTGCGCCGAAGGTCTTGTCGAGCTGTTTGAGCGTCAGCATACGCGGTTCTCCTTTCTCTCGCGGCCTGCACGGACCGCTGCGGCCGCTGCCGGTACGGCGAGCGTCGCCGCAACGATGAGCGCCGAGAGCAGCTTGAGCGAGTTCGCGCTCATCAGATTGTAACGCAGCGCGAGCGCGATGATGATGCGGTAGACGACCGAGCCGAGCACCGCACTGACGATGCCGATCACGATGCCGCGCCTGCCGCAGATGACCTCGCCGATGATGACGGACGCGAGACCGATGACGATCATGCCGCTGCCTGCGCCGACGTCGCCGAAGCCCTGACACTGGGCGAGGATCGCGCCCGAGAGCGCGACCAGCGCATTCGCCAGCGCGAGCGCCGCCCAGCGGACTGCCGTCGTGTTGATGGAGGAGGCGCGCACCATGTCCTCGTTCGAGCCTGCCGCGCGGATGCACAGGCCGCCGACCGTCTGGAAGAACAGCGTGACCAGCACGACGATCACCGCCGTTACCAGACCCACCGCAGGCGCTTTGCCGCCGAGCACCTCGAAGAACTTGGGCGCGTCGAGCAGCGATACATTCGGGCCGCCCAGCACCGTGATATTCACGGTATACAGGCCGCTCATCGTCAGAATGCCTGCGAGAATGGGATGGATTTTGCAGTGCGTCTGCAAAAATCCGGTCACAACACCGGCGGCCGCACCGGCCAGCGCACCGGCCAGCAGCCCGGCGAACGGATGCGCCGCCGCGCACAGCACGGTCGAGACCGCCATGCCGAACGTGAACGAGCCGTCGACCGTGAGGTCGGGCAGGTTCAGGATGCGGAACGTGATGTACACGCCGACCGCGAGCAGCGCGTATTCAAGACCGAGCAGCGCCGAGTCCAGAAAGAAGTTCATGGTTTATCTCTCCCCTTTTTTTGCGGCGTCTCAGCCGCCGATCAGCGTTACCGAGCCGTCTTCCGGCAGCGTGATGCTGAGTGCATCGGCTGCGGCCCTGCTGCAAACGTACTGGAAGTCGCTCATTGCCTCGGCCGGGACTTCGGAAACGTCCTTGCCGTTCAGAATATCATATGCCATCTCTGCGGAGCGCTCACCGAGCTGCGTGTTGGAGACCGATACGCAGGCCAGCGCGCCGGACTTGACCATGACCGGGTCAGAGCCGTAAACCGGGATACCGGCTGCGTTCGCCGCCTCGACAACCTGCGCCATCGCGGACTGCACGGTGGAGTCGATCGGGATGTAGATCGCGTCAACCTTGCCTGCGAGCGACTGCGCCGCCTGCTGCACCTCGTTCGAGGAGGCAACGGTGACTTCCTCATAGGTGTAATCCGTGGTATCGAGGTATGCCTTTGCCTTCTCGGCGGTCAGAACGGCGTTCTTCTCGCCCGAGCAGTACAGGATGCCGATGTTCTTGACGTCCGGGGTCAGCTTGCCCGCGAGCGTGAAGATCTCATCGACCGGAACGATGTTCGAGGTGCCGGTCGCGTTCTTATCCGGCTTTGCCATGTCGCCCATGATGCCTGCCGCCACCGGGTCGGTCACGGAGATGAAAACGACCGGCGCGGTCACGCCCGCATTGACGACCGCCTGCGTCGCCGGGGTAACGATCGGAACGACGAGGTCGTAATCCGCTGTCTTGAGCTCGGACACGATCGAGTTGAGCGTGGACATATCGCCCTGCGCGTTCTTCACGTCATAGGTCACGCCGTCGCCGTACAGCTCGGTCAGCTTGTTCTCGAAGCTGTCGATCATCTCGGTGAACGCATCGTTGTCGACCAGCTGAACGACCGCGACCTTTGCGGTGTCGCCTGCTGCGGCGCCGGTGTCCGCATTTGCGTCCGCGCCGGTATCCGCAGAGGCATTGCCGCCGCAGGCGGTCATGGTCAGAAGGCTTGCGCCTGCGAGAAGTGCTGCTAAAAACTTGTTTTTCATGGGGTATCTCTCCTTTGGCATGTCGTCGAGGACAAACAAAAACGCCCGTCCTCAGAATTTCTTCCAAGGACAGGCGATAAAATCATCCTGCGGTGCCACCTTGCTTCGCGCCGTGCGGCGCGCACTCATCGGAACGCTAACACGCTCCTTCTCCGTAACGGGGAGTTCCGTTGCACTATACTGGGTCCGAAGACCGTTCCCGTGCACCCTCTGCGGTCCATTTGTCCGATGCGCTGCTGCCGGGCTTCCACCGCCCCCGGCTCTCTGCAAACCCGCTTACCGGTTTTACTTCCGCTTCTTCGGTTTGTGATGGGTCTATTGTATCACGCACTTCAGCACGTTACAAGACTTTATTTTTATGAATTTTTGCTATATCATAGAAGCAGTGTTTGTACAGTTTTTATAATATGCCGCGCAAGCATTTCATATCCGATCAAAAAAGAAGGAATTGACCCATGATACGACACATTTTGTTCTGGAAGCTTCAGGAGGAGTACCGCGAGGGCGAGAAGCGCCGTGAAGCCGAAGCGCGCCTTGCGGCGTCCGTCGAGACGCTCGCCCCCATTCCCGGCCTGCACAACGCAAAGATCGGCCCGAACCTCGCCGGCGGCGAATACGATCTCGTGTTTTATGCCGACCTGGACGACAGGAACGCGCTCGCGGCCTTCCGCGACCATCCGCTTCACGTCGCGCATCGCGAGCGCTGCGCATCGCTCGTCACCGGACGCCTCGCCGGAGATCTTGAGGTCTGAGCAGCCGGGGACGATACCCCGGCTTTCGTGCTTTTGAACGTTCCTGTCCGGCGTTCGGCTGTTACAGCATCCTGCCGCGCAGCAGGATGGTATGAATATTCAGCTCGTCGTCGAGCAGAACCACGTTTGCGAGCTTTCCGGCCTCGAGAGAACCGTAATCGTGCTCGATGCCGAGCGCACGGGCCGGATTTGTCGAGGCCGCCTGCACGGCCTGACCGAGCGGAATGCCCATGCGCACCGCGCTCCGGACGCAGTCCATCAGATTGGTGGCGGAACCGGCGATCGTGCCGTCGTGCAGCGTGGCGAGATTGCCGCGCACGGTGACAGCCTGTCCGCCGAGCGAGTATTCGCCGTCCTCGAGACCGGTCGCCATCATGCTGTCCGAAATGAGGATGACACGGCCGCCAAACAGGGTAAAGACCGCGCGGACGACCGAAGGATGAATGTGCACGCCGTCCGCGATCAGCTCGACCGCGACGTTTTCGCTGTCAAAGGCCGCGCCGATGACGCCCGGAGCGCGATGGGAGAACGGCGGCATGGCGTTGTACAGGTGCGTGACCTGCCGCGCGCCGCGGCGGAATGCCTCGCAGGCCGTGTCGTAATCCGCCTCGGTGTGGGCGAGCGAGATGCGGACCTCGCCGGACAGCTCCTCGATGGTCTGCATCGCACCGGGCAGCTCGGGCGCAAGGTCGCACAGCTTGAACAGACCGTTCGCCTGCGCCTGCACGCGGCGGAACATCGCGGCGTCCGGTGCGTGCAGATAGGCGCCGTTCTGCGCGCCCTTTTTCTTTTCCGAGATGAACGGCCCCTCCATATTGATGCCGACGAGCGCGGCCTCGTGCGGCTGTGCGCTCCATGCGGCGGCGGCCTGCGCGATCTGCGTCAGCTTTTCCTCGGGATAGGTCATGGTCGCCGGACAGATGGCGGCGACGCCGTTCTGCGCCTGATAGGCGGCAAGGGTCGAGATCGCTTCGGCCGTGCCGTCGCAGAAATCGCGTCCCATGCAGCCGTGGAAGTGCAGATCGACCAGGCCGGGAATGGCGTAAAGACCATCCATGTCCACTGCATCGCCGGTCTCCCCGGCGGCAAGAATGCGGTCATCCGCGACCGCGAGACTGCCCGTGCGGAACGTGCCGTCGGGCTGATAGATTTTCAAATTGCTGAACTGCATGAAATCTCACCTCAGAGAAGATCGGTACAAAGAGAGAGAGCAGCCTCGTCTGCGACGATGGAAACGTCGGTATGAAGCTGAAGGATGGATGCCGGAACGCGCGGCGTTACCGGGCCGAAGAAGGCTTCGCGAACGGTTTTCGCCTTGTTTTCGCCCGAAACGACCAGAACAATGCGGCGCGCGAGCATGATGGTCTGCACGCCCAT
>OFME01001661.1_pt1 | contig 11557 bp, 7 predicted proteins | sample 1541381 | NCBI WGS metagenome assembly OFME01 (sample SAMN04209243, study PRJEB22552) | human gut metagenome | biome: gut; material: feces | host: Homo sapiens | place: USA: Oklahoma
CTGGTTTTACTTAAACGACAACAATGGAAACATTGCTTCCCTTGCAAGTTCCACTTATGTTGATTACTGTCACCAGAATGGCATTGAAGTCTGGGCATTGATCAGCAATCTGGAAAATGACAGCGTCAATACCGCAGAAGTGCTTTCCCACACTTCCTCCAGAGATAATCTGACCAACAATATTATCTCTGCCGCTATCCAGTACAATCTGGATGGAATTAATGTCGACTTTGAAGCATTGAATGCGGATGCTGTAGGAAACTCCTACATTCAATTCATCCGTGAGTTGTCATTAAAATGTGCCAACAATGGAATTGTACTTTCCGTTGATAATTATGTTCCAAGTGATTACACTGCATTTTATAATCGTGCCGAGCAGGCTCTTTTTGCTGATTATGTTGTGATCATGGCATATGATGAACATTATGCAGGTTCCCCGGAAGCTGGTTCCGTTGCTTCGATTGGTTTCGTGACAGATGGTGTGGAAAATACTTTAAAAGAAGTTCCTGCAAACCAGGTAATCCTCGGTATGCCATTTTACACAAGAGTCTGGTCCGAGACACCGGTAGAATCCGATTCCACTGCAACCGATGAAACGGACACAACCGTTGATTACGAATTATCTTCCTATGCGACCAATATGACAGAAGTACAGAAACTCATCAGTGCAAATGGTGTGCAGCCTGTATGGCTCGATGATATCGGACAGAATTATGTCGAATATCAAAATGGTGGTGTCAACTACAAGATCTGGATTGAAGATGCAACTTCATTGGAGAAAAAGCTTACCGTCATGGACACCTATGGTCTTGCCGGTGGTTCCTTCTGGAAACTTGGAATGGAAGATTCCTCTATCTGGGATACCATTATCAAATATATCAATTAGTGTTTGAAAACGATCCTGAAACGCAAATTCAGGTACAACCGATCAATAGATTCATATCTCCCACAGTTTGTGAATACAATATAGAAACAAACTGTGGGATTTTTTATGAAAAGAAAAATAGAATTGCTTATGGGACTTTGTGTGATTCTCTGTGCCTTTGTCCTCGCCCGTAAAGGAGCTGTTTTTGTACAGAGCGAGCAGGCAAAATCTGCGCCTGTCTGCATTGTTGTAGATGCCGGTCATGGTGGTGATGATCCGGGAAAAATCGGCATCAATGACGCGTTGGAAAAAGACATCAATCTTCAGATTGCATTAAAACTGCAAAAAATATTAGAACAAAATAACATCAAAGTTGTGATGACACGAAACACAGATGCCGGACTGTATTCCGAGGGCGCAACCAATAAAAAAGCGGAGGATATGCAGAAACGCTGTAAAATTATCGAGGATTCCAATGCCCTTTTTACGGTAAGTATTCATCAGAACAGTTACACTTCACCTGAAATTCAGGGAGCACAGGTCTTTTATTATGGACAGTCAGAAAATGGGAAAAAACTTGCCGAGATTTTGCAGACAGCTCTGATCGAACAGGTCGATCCCGACAACCACCGTGCTGCCAAGGCAAACGAAAGCTATTATCTTCTAAAAAAAACACCCACACCTACGGTCATCGTAGAATGTGGGTTTTTAAGCAATCCAATAGAGGCGGAACTGCTTTTGCAGGATGACTATCAGGATCAATTAGTCAACGCTATTTACACCGGCATTAAAACTTATCTTGGAGACGAACTCCCGCAAAACGAATCATCGTAATTATTCAAATTCACGGATTGTTTTTAAAAATGCCTCTGCAATATGGTATAAACGGGCAGTCTGCACTTTGTATACAGAATCCTCTTTTTTTCCCTCTGTGGACTGTCCCTCTTTATCCACAGCTTCTTTCGTAGAAGCTGCCGAATCATTCACAAACGTTACATTTCCACTCTTTCCCGATGCGACACCGGAAAAATGATTTAAATCGAGGTTTTTTTCTATTGCAAATCTGAGGTCTACCTGCTCTCCGTCACTCTCCTGAATGGCAGATGCCAGAAATCCCATCTGATCTGCCAGAAGATCTCTTGTCTCCTGTTTATCGGTCACAACCAGACCGCTGATTCCTTCCTCTTTCGCCTGAAATGTCGCTGCGATCTTACCAGACATTTCGCTTTCTAACATAATGTCCACAATACCTTTTGTCTCTACTCCACGGACAATCTTCAGGGAAACATTGGTCACTTTATCCCCCACCAGAACCGGAATGGAATACTGCTCTTTTTTCGCCAAAGTCTGATTAATGGAAAGTTTTGCCTGCATAAGACGCATCTCGCGCACATCAATGCTGGTCACTTCATCGCTGGAGATCATCGTCTTCATCACGTTCTCCGCAACTTTTCCCAATGTCTCCTGAACCTCTGCCAATGCTTTGGGCTCCGAAACTGCCTCTCCAAAATCCTCGATAATACTTTCCTTGATCGCTTCGATATCTTCTGCTGTGATTTTTTTCTCACGATCCGGATTCGTACTCTCTTCCCCGAAGATCTGTCGGAACAGTTGATTACGGTTCGCCATCATCGACTGGATAGCATTGACATTCATTGCGCTGTTTGGCAGATCAAACTGCTCTAACATCCGGTAAATCTCATCCGGAGCAGCCGCTGCTTCCTGCACCATCCGCATCTGTTCCTGAAGATATTCCCGCTCGGCTGCTGCGTCTGTGTCGACAGTTTCCGCAAGTGCATGCGCAAATTCCTCCGGAGTCATATTCTGCCAGTCCGGATGCTGATCAAATACCTGCTGCAATCTGCCCGGTGTCAAAAGATCAGCTGCGTCCTTCATACAGTTTGTCTGGTAAGCGGTCTCGATCTGATCTGTAATGGAGTTTGTGTTTACCGTCTGCTCTTTGCTCTCTCCGTAATCATTGTCCACAGAAATATCCATGCGATTTGTCTTGTGGGATGACCGCACGGCAGTGAGCAGATTTTTCATGGTCATCTCTGCCCCCTGATTTACCAATGCACCGATCGCCGCACCGTCTGTCTGCTCCACCTGATGGATGAGACGGTAAATTCCGATATAGGAGTTTCGTTCTTCCTCTGTGATCTGATTATTTTTTTCCAATTTATATAAATACTCACTGAACTTCTGATTATCATCTTTTCCAACTTCTGATCTCACCTGCTCCGCAACACGGTTCAGATCCGAAATCTTCATTTCCAGTGGATTAATGCCCTGCTTGATCAGCTGTGTGACAACAGCAGGTGTCATATTTTTAAACATCCGCTGTACTTCTTCATCTGCAGCTTTCATCTGTATAATGGAATCCTCCGTAATTTCAATTCCATTGTACCCAAGAATACGCACTGCACGACGATTTTCTTCCGTTGCTTCCACGCCAAGATCGTTTAAAATATCATCCACATTGCGGAATGCCTTCTGGATGGAATCTCCCATGTCGGTGCGTGGCGCTGTCATTAACGTCTCATACTGCACACCTGCTTTTTCCAGTGCAGATTTCATCTGCATTCCCTGCTCATATGCTCCATCAATCGTGGAAACATCTGCTTCTGGGATTCCAAGCACATACGCCGGAACCTGCCCCAGCTGCGCTACTTTTTCAGTTGTCTCTGCAAAAAGTGCAACATTTTCCGGGGTTGCATCCGCACCCTGTGCTTCCAATAAATTTGTATAGTATTGGTTTTCCATATTTTTCAACTCATCAACGAGTTTCACCAGAGGCTCTGTATCGATGGAAATACCTTTTTTCAAAAGTGCATAATTTGCTTCCGCTGACATTGCAAGACGTACTTCCTCCAACTGTCTCTTTGCCGTGAGAAGTTCTAAGCCTTTATCCGTATAAGCTTTCTGATTTTGGGAGTCGCTTTCAGCATCTTTCCCACGGTTTTCCGCTGCTTTGGCAAGATTATCCACGGTCAGCTCCATACCATTGTTCACAACATAGGCAACATCTTCATCTTTAGCATTTTCAATCACATCTGCGGCATACTGTGCCTGATCTTTGAGACTGTAGCCCTCTGCCACCATTGCATCCTTTGGCATATTTCCCTCTGTAATTGCATCGGCAATCTGTCCCATTGCCTGTGATGGATCAGTTGGGAGCTCCAAAGTTTTCAGATCTTCATAATAGGTCAGATTCTCTTCCGTGAGGGGAACATCGTTTTGAATCAGCCACTGGCAGTCTGCCATAGTATTCTCATTTACCGGCAATCCCATAGAAGACAGCATGTTCTGGATCTGTCCTGACAACTGTTCCATATCTTCTACGGTCTGCCCTGTATAACCTGCACTGCCTGAAAACTGTGCCATATACAAATTCTCAATCGTTGGCTGCAACTGATTATCCAACATGTATTTGATCGCACCATCTGTCATAGGCTGCAACATCTGCAACTGTTCAAACGCCTCAATGCTCGTTGCAATATTCTCATCTGTCGCCGGAAGATCAGCTTCCTTAAATGCCTGTTCCAGCTGACTTGCGAGTGCCGCACTTCCTGTCATCACTTCTAATTGTTCTGCATCAAGGTCATCTCCAAACACTTCTTTTCCTGCTTTTGCAAGCTGCATTTTGATTTTGTCTGTCACCGTGATGATCGTATGTGAATCTGTGGAATCCAGGGAAAAACCTTCCTCCTGCATTTTCGCATAATCTTCTTCCGATGTTGTATTTGATAAAACTGCCATCTGATTTTTGCGGTCAAATGCATTCATCCCAGAACTCTCTTCAATCTTTTCCGCTATGGACTTTTTCTCTTCTCTGGCAGGATTCAGGTAGGTAGTATCCTTCATCTGAATGGAAGTCTGTCTGTCGCTCACGCTCTTTGTCGCCTTAGCCTTTTCTGCCACAATCCCGGAGCCAGTCTTTACATCTTTGCCTGCTGCTTGCTGCATTGCCTCTAAAATCTGATTCTGCTGTTCTACTCTCATCTATTTGATATCTCCTGTTTCGGATTTGATTTCACTGCTATTTATATCGGCTCATTTCCTTTTTTCTTAATACAAACGGAGTTTAACTTATGCACTGCCGCTTGTGGGTGGTGTTACGGATTTTTTGCAGGTTGTGTTGTATTGCATGCCTAAAGTATTTATAAACATAAAAAATAGAACTGTTTGTTTTCAGGAGCGCTTCCGCTTGTTGTCGCTGGCAGCGGTACTAAGAAAGCATCCATCGTGATTTCAAAATCCAATTACATTGTCTTTTGAAATCGCAATGTCTGCTTTCTAAGGACCGGCCGCTCCCAAAATCCTGAAAACAAATCAGTTCTATTTTTTATTCATCCAAGATTGTGTAGCATGCAATGATTTAAAACTCTGGTTTATATTTGACACAATTGACGGAATGTTCTATACTGAATGCACATCAAAGTCGCAGACATATGCGGTTGTGATTGTGAAGCTTTTTCATAGTTGCAAACATTCTTATTTCGTTTCTGTCTGCAGATTCCAAACCACGTTTTGTGGTGTAGAATATAATCTCAGATTTCACAGCCGTTTCGGCACGAGATTCCATTTTGATGAACATTTTCAATGCAAAAGATTTCTATTGTGTATTACTGATGTGTATTTGGGGGCATTTCGTGATAAAAATAGTACATACGCATTGACAAATACAGAAAATTCAACTATCATAAAGGGGGAAAATGATTGAACACAAACGATGACAAAATCCAATGGCATCCAGCTTTTGATGCGGCGCTGCAGATTGAGCTGGAAGATGAAGCAGAGTATCTGGAATTTGAGCCGGAACATTTGCTTTCAAAGAAACCAATGCAGATTGATGTGTTGGTAAAGAATGAGAAGGATGTAAAAATCAAAAAGAATATCGGAAGAATCTTTCGGCAGTATAATATTATTGAGTACAAATCACCGGATGACAAACTGAATATTGATGATTTTTACAAAACATATGGATATGCCTGTCTCTATAAATCCGAAACAGGTGACGTAGATCAGATACCAGCAACGGAACTGACCATTACATTTGTATGTTACCATTATCCGGTGAAAATGCTGCAAAGGCTGGAATATGACAAAAAAATGTCAATAAAAAATATAGAAAACGGTATTTACTATCTGATTGGAGATTCGATTCCAATACAGCTAATCATCATTCCAAAACTATCAAAAGAAAATAACTATTGGCTGAACAATCTCCGCAATGATTTGAAATCAGGTGGTGAAATCCGGAATTTTATCGAACAGTATGGAAAGAAAAAAGAATCAAAATTATATCAGGCACTTGCAGATACAATTATGCGTGCCAACTGGAAAGAATTAAAGGAGGAAAGGCGAATGTGTCAAGCATTACGGGAATTATTTGCGGATGATTTGCGTGAATCAGAATTGAAAGGCAGAAATGCTGGAAAACGCGAAGGAAAAATAGAAGGAAAAATGGAAGCCAAAATTGAGCTTATTATCAAGAAGTATAAAAAAGGCTGTAGTGCAGAAGAAACAGCAGATATGCTGGAAGAACCGATAAATTTGATGAGACAGATCTATGAGATGCTTGACCAGTATACGCCGGATTATGATGTTGAGAAGATTTATAAGGGACTTCTTGAAAAAGCAATATTGCCGGTATGATAAAATCGGTTTGAAACTAGTATAGCTAAAAACATTGTTTGTCAGTTGTTAAATTTTGATTTATTTTATGGGAGATGCAATAATGTCAGATAATATATCTATAATTGGTGGAGCAGACGGTCCAACATCTGTTTTTGTAGCAGGAAAACTTGGAATGAACTGGCTTAATACGTTTGGGCTTGTTTTAGTGATTCTTCTTTTAATTCCGAATATTATATATGCAGTCCGGGTGAAGAATCAGAAAAATAAATGTACCAATAAATTTATGAATATTCTGGAACAGATAGGACGTTATGGATGTATGTTTCTTATGATATTCAATATTGGCATAGTTGAATCTGGATTTCCTTCCATAAATGCGTTTATTATTTATCTTGTTGGAAATACAGTGCTAATGCTCTCATATTGGATTATCTGGATGCTTTACTTTAATAAACAGACTTACCGGGAGCAAATGGCATTGGCTGTTATACCGACTGGCATCTTCTTATTAAGTGGTATAACAATGTTACATTATTTTTTGATTATATTTGCAGTAATATTTGGGATTGGACATATCTATGTTACAAGCAGGAATAAGGTATGTTAGAACTGAATTTGTTTTGCAAAGATATTGAAAACCGGAGCCAACAACGTAATTTGGCAGATTTTGCGGCTATATTTAGAACATAAGCAGGGCATATCTCAGTGTCTATGCACAAGTCATTCATAGTGTAAATAAACGAAAAATCGTACTGACAAATATGATTTCCTTTGTGAGCTTTGCGAACAGGAATATCATATTTTGTCTGTACGATTTTTCGTTATAATAGCCAATAATATTGACTTGTTCTAGTTATCCCATAATAACCTTAACGTGAACCTCTTTTTTGCCAGCATCCACAGGAATGAGATTGCCCTCAATTACATTGCCATCCACCGTAACGGAAGCAACACCTTTTTCTACATGATTCGGGTTTTCAACCTCAATGTGGTAAGTCGTGCCACGGAAATCACGTTTTGCGGTGAAGCCGTCCATAAAGGAAGGAATACAAGGATCTACGATCAAACCATCATAATCAGGGCGGATACCGAGGATATACTGGGAAGCATTTAAGAATGTCCATGCAGCAGTACCGGTCAGCCAGCTATTTTTTGCCTCTCCGAAGTTTGGAGCGTCTTTACCGGCAATCATCTGGGAGTATACATATGGCTCTGTGCGATGAATTTCACTGATATCTTCGATATATGCCGGACAGGTTCTTGTGTAGACCTGCCATGCACGGTTTCCACGGCCAACAACAGTTTCTGCAATGGAGATCCATGGGTTGTTGTGACAGAAAATACCGGCATTCTCTTTGTATCCTGGTGGATAAGAAGAGATTTCACCGAGCTCAACATGATATCTGTGATAAGGTGGCTGCAATAATACAATACCGTATTTGGTATCCAGATATTTTTCAACAGATTCCATTGCTTTTAAGCAGTTGCCTTCTTTTAAGCCAATCTCTGCCATGACACAGAAACCCTGTGGCTCAATGTAAATCTTGCCATCCTCGCATTCTTTGGATCCGATTTTGTTTTTATAATGATCGTATGCACGCAGGAACCACTCTCCGTCCCAGCCGGCATCCAAAACTGTTTTCTCCATATCTGCAATGGCTTCTTCTGCAAGAGCAGCCTCCTCAGCCATGCCACGGTGTCTGCAGATTTCCACGTAATCTTTTCCATAGCGTACAAACATTCCGGCAATAAAAACAGATTCTGCATTAGGCCCTTCCGATGGACCAAAGGTCTGGAACGATTCGCCTGGCTCTGTAGAGAAGCAGTTTAAGTTCAGACAGTCATTCCAGTCAGCACGTCCGATCAGCGGAAGTTTGTGTGGACCACGGTGTTCCATGGTATAGTGGAAGGATCTGCGTAAGTGTTCCATAAGATCCGTTGCTTTGGAATCATCATTATCATAAGGTGTGCGCTCATCCAGAATGGAGTAGTCGCCGGTTTCTTTGATATAGGCGGCAGTTCCGGCAATAAGCCACAGTGGATCATCGTTAAAACCGCTTCCAATGTCCGAGTTTCCTTTTTTTGTAAGTGGCTGGTACTGATGATAAGCGCTTCCATCTTCAAACTGTGTGGAAGCAATGTCTAAAATTCTCTGACGTGCGCGGTCTGGTATCAGATGAACAAAGCCCAAAAGATCCTGACAGGAATCACGGAATCCCATTCCACGTCCGATGCCGGATTCGTAATAGGAAGCAGAACGGCTCATATTAAAGGTTACCATACACTGATACTGATGCCAGATGTTTACCATGCGGTCAAGCTTTTCCTCTTTGGAAGAAACAGTAAAATGGCTGAGCAGTTTTTCCCAGTAAGCTTTCAGATCAGCAAGTGCCTGGTCTGCTTTTTCTGTTGTGTTGAATTTTTCTAATAATTTTTCAGCAGGAGTGCGGTTGATGATACCATCTTCCGGTCTGCCAACCCATTTTTCTGCTGCCGGATTCTCCACATAACCGAGAACAAATACATAAGTTCTGGATTCGCCCGGAGCAAGGGTTACATCTAACTGATGGCTGCCGACCGGAGCCCAGCCGCTTGCAACAGAATTTTTGCAGGAGCCGGATACGACAACTTCAGGAGCCGAATTTTCACCGTACGCACCAAGAAATGCATCACGACTTGTATCAAATCCGGCAATCGGAGCATTGACGGAGTAAACAGCGTAATGGTTTCTTCTTTCCCGGTACTCGGTTTTATGATAGATGGCGGAACCATGGATTTCAACCTCGCCGATGGAGTAGTTACGCTGGAAGTTTGTCATATCGTCCATTGCATTCCAGAGACAGAACTCTACATAAGAAAAAATGGAAAAATGTTTTTCTTCTTTACTGTGGTTGGTCATGGTCAGCTTATTGATCTCGCAGGTGCTTCCAATCGGAACGAAGTCTGTCAGCTCTGCGGCAAGATCATTTTTGCTTCCTTTAAAAATAGAATAACCGATACCGTGATGACATTCATAGGAATCCAGATCAGTCTTGGTTGGCATCCAGCCCGGATTCCAGATGGTATTTCCTTCTTTAATATAGTAGTAATGTCCGTTGCTGTCTCCGGGAACATTGTTGTAACGGTATCTGGTAAGACGTAACAGCTTTGCATCTTTATAAAAGCTGTAGCCGCCGCATGTGTTTGAAACTAATGAAAAGAAATCTTCACAGCCGAGATAATTAATCCAAGGCAGTGGTGTTTTTGGGGAAGTGATGACATACTCTTTTGCATTATCATCGAAATATCCGAATTTCATATAAATCCTCCTTGTTTTGCGAAGCAAAATCCGAGTTTCTCTGAACGAGGAGAGGATTTAGCCTCCTTGTTTTGCGAATTACTTAACGAAAACGATTAAGTAAATATTCCTTATCTAAAATTATATCTTGCAGAATTATAAAAATCAACAAAAAATCCTTTAAAATAAGCAAAAACAGCACTTTCAACAAAAATTACAGCCTAATATGGAAGAAAGCAACAAAAGAGGGTTAAGCTGGATGATTAAGTTTAAAATACGAAAACGTATAAGCTTTTGCTGCATAAACTGTTGAATAACGAGAAGAATCATAAAAAATGCACAAAAAATCAGAGAAAAAAATGTAAAATTAGCCGAAATGTCAAAAAAGTATTGCAATCCGTTTGCATAAGAGCTATATTAAAGATGCGAAAACGATTAAGTAAAAACTTCGAAAGACTTAAGCAGCAAGACAACAGGTCATACATAATAAAGTCTGGAAGAAGTACCTGGAGGATTCAATGGTATCTTTAAAAACAATTGCCGAAAAGTGTAGAGTATCAACTGCCACTGTCAGTAAGGCATTAAATGATCAAAAAGATATCAGTGAAGAGACAAAGAGTCGTATCCGGACAGTAGCAGAGCAATTAGGATATTTTCCGAATGCAGCAGCAAGATCACTTAAGACCAACCATTCATACAACCTCGGAGTTCTATTTGAAGAGGAAGCAGGAAGTGGTTTACAGCATGAATATTTTTCAGGAGTATTAAATGGTCTGAAAGTTCAGGCGGAGAAGCAGGGTTATGACATTACATTTATCAATACCTGTTTTGAAAACCGGAAGATGTCTTATCTGGAACATTGCAAATACCGGAATTTTGAAGGAGTTGCAATTGTGTGTGCGGATTTTAACGACGCTGGCGTCATGGAACTGATGAATAGCGAAGTACCGGTTGTCACCATCGACTACCTGCATCACAACTGCACGGCGGTCAGCTCGAACAACATTCAGGGCATGGAAGATCTGGTCAGATATATTTATTCTCAGGGACACAGGAGGATCGCTTACATCCACGGACAGCAGAATGGTTCGGCAGTTACCAAAGACCGGTTGACAAGTTTTTACCGGACAATGGATGAACTGAAGCTGGAAGTCCCGGATGAGTACATCCGCACAGCAGATTACCTGGAGACAAAGGAAGCGGCAAAACAGACGAAGGAACTCCTGAATCTGGAAAATCCGCCAACCTGTATCATTTATCCTGATGACACCGCACTGATCGGTGGAAGAAATGTCATTATAGAGATGGGACTTCGGATACCAAAAGACATTTCGGTAGCAGGATACGACGGAACAAGGATGTCACAGCTTTTGCATCCGAAGCTTACCACAATTAAGCAGGACACAGAAGAGATTGGCAGAGAGGCTGCAAAACGGCTGATCGGATCCATTGAAAAACCAAAAACAACTCTCATAGAGAGAGTCGTTATAGAAGGAATCCTCATACCGGGACAATCGGTAGGAAAGATTCCGGAACAAAAATAACAATGTAAACAAGGCGAAAGCCAAAAATTAAGGAGGAGGGTTTTCTATGAAAAAGAAAATCATTAGCGCATTATTATGTGCATCCATGGTAGCAACTATGGTAGCAGGATGTGGTGGATCATCAGACACAACATCCACAGACAACAGCAACTCAGGTGCAGCAGCACCGGCAACAGAATCTGGATCTGATGCAGCGGAGACAGATACAACAGGTGATGAGGGAAAAGTTCT
>OFME01001675.1_pt1 | contig 11449 bp, 6 predicted proteins | sample 1541381 | NCBI WGS metagenome assembly OFME01 (sample SAMN04209243, study PRJEB22552) | human gut metagenome | biome: gut; material: feces | host: Homo sapiens | place: USA: Oklahoma
CGGCATCCAGCAGGGCGGCATTGAAAGCCCCCTGCCCCAGACGGTGCGCCAGAGTACGCTGGACGCGCTGAGCCTGCTGATGAGCGAGGAGGATGCGCAGAAGCTGCAAAACGCCTACCAGTACTACCTGCAGGACGATGGCGTATTGCAGCTGCGCTCCGACCTGACCGAGGACGAGCGCACCGCACTGGAAGAGGCCGTGACCACCCCGGACATCGTGCTGTATATGGCTGCCGCACAGGCCGCCAACACCCCCGCCGGGCAGAACAGCATGGGCATGACCGGCCTTGCCGAGACGCCCTCTGCCGCTGCGGACGCGGACACTGAAACCGCCACCCCTACGGCAGCGGATCTTGACACCGTTTGCAGCCAGTTTGCCGCCATGAGCCAGATGCCCGGCTTTGACCGCAGTATGCTGCAAAAGCAGCTGGACGGTGCCATGAGCCAGCTGGACAGCACCCTGCTGGAAAACCTGAAAAGCCAGTCTTTGCTGCTGGTGCAGCTGGAATACGAGGCGCAGGGCGTTGCGCAGGATGTGCAGATGGGTTACCTCTTCCGGGTGGGCGGCCAGATGCTGGCGCTCACCCTGCTGATGGTAGCCGTGGCTGTGGCCGTTGGCTTCCTTGCCTCCCGGGTATCCGCCGCCATCGGCCGCGACCTGCGCCGGGAGACCTTCTCCAGCGTTATCGGCTTCTCCAATGCAGAGATTGAGAACTTCTCCACCGCCTCCCTCATCACCCGCACCACCAACGATATCCAGCAGGTGCAGTTCGTCTGCGTCATCCTGCTGCGCATGGTGGCCTACGCGCCCATTCTGGGCATTGGCGGCGTGCTGCACGTTGTGGGCAGCAGCAGCGGCCTTTCCTGGATCGTGGTGCTGGACGTGGCACTGCTCTTGTTGCTGCTGCTCTTCCTGATGAGCGTTGCCATGCCAAAATTCAAGGTGATGCAGCAGCTGGTGGACCGGCTGAATCTGGTCAGCCGCGAGATCTTGACCGGCATCATGCCGGTGCGCGCCTTCAGCCGCGAAAAATTTGAGGAGCAGCGCTTTGACAAGGCCAACCGGGAGCTGATGGGCACCCAGCTGTTCACCAACCGCGCTATGGTGGCTATGATGCCCTTTATGACCCTGATCATGAACGGCACCAGCCTGCTCATCGTCTGGTTCGGCGGCAAGGCCATGGATGCCGGCACTATGCAGGTGGGCGAAATGATTGCCTTTATCACCTACACCATGCAGATCGTCATGTCCTTCCTGATGCTGGCCATGGTGGCCGTCATGCTGCCCCGCGCCGGTGTGGCTGCGGATCGTATCGACGAGGTCATCCGCACCAAGGCCACCATCCGCGACCCGGACGAAGCCGCCGCAAAGGCTGCACAGGCGCACACCGACTGGCAGGGCGTGGTGCAGTTCGAGGATGTGAGCTTCCGTTACCCCGGTGCAGACAGCGATGCGCTGGAGCACATCAGCTTTACCGCAAAGCCCGGCGAGACCACCGCCATCATCGGCTCCACCGGCTGCGGCAAGTCCACCCTGCTCAACCTGATCCCCCGCTTTTACGATGTGACCGGCGGCAAGGTGACCGTGGACGGCATTGACGTGCGCGAGATGCCGCAGGCACAGCTGCACGACCTGCTGGGCTATGTGCCCCAGAAGGGTGTGCTGTTCAGCGGCACCATTGACAGCAACCTGAAATTCGGCGGCGAGGATATCACCGACGCACAGGTGCACAAAGCCGCCGCCATTGCACAGGCCACTGATTTTATCGAGGCAAAGCCCGAGGGCTACCAAAGCCCCATTGCACAGGGCGGCTCCAACGTATCCGGCGGCCAGAAGCAGCGGCTTTCCATTGCCCGGGCAATTGCCAAGGACCCCAAGGTCTATCTGTTTGACGACAGCTTCTCGGCGCTGGACTACAAGACCGATGTAACCCTGCGCCGCGCTTTGAAGGCACAGACCGACAACGCCACCGTGATCATTGTGGCACAGCGCATTTCCACCGTGCTGCACGCAAACCAGATCCTTGTACTGGACGAAGGCAGGCTGGTGGGCAAGGGCACCCACGCCCAGCTGATGGTCAGTTGCCCGGAATATCAGGAGATCGCCCGCAGCCAGCTGAGCCAGAAGGAGCTGGCGCTGGATACCCTGAATACAGAAAAGGAGGGTGAGTGATATGCCCAGACCCGGACGTCCCACCACTGAGCGCGCCAAGAACTTTAAAGGCACGCTGCGGCAGCTCATCCGCACTATGAGCCACTACAAGCTGCCCCTTGCGGCAGCCATGCTGTTTGCTGTTCTGTCCACCATCTTCAACATTGCAGGCCCCAAGGTGCTGGCAAAAGCCACCACCGCCCTTGCCACCGGCTGGATCGCCCGGCTGCGCGGCACCGGCAGCATCGATTTTGTGTATATCGGCCGCATTCTGCTGTTTTTGCTGGGAATGTACCTGCTGAGCAGCGCCTTCAGCTTTATTCAGGGCTGGCTGATGACCGGCCTTTCCCAGAAGGTCTGCTACGACTTCCGCCGCCAGATCAGTGAAAAGATCAACCGCCTGCCGCTGGCGTACTTTGAAAAGCGCACCGTGGGCGAGGTGCTCTCCCGCATCACCAACGATGTGGACACACTGGGCCAGAGCTTGAACCAGAGCATCACCCAGCTGATCACCAGCGTGACCACCATGATCGGTGTGCTGGTGATGATGTTTTCCATCAGCCCCCGCATGACCCTGATTGCCCTGCTGATCTTACCGGTATCGCTGGCGCTGGTGCTGGTGGTGGTCAAGTTCAGCCAGAAGTACTTCAAGGCACAGCAGGCTACGCTGGGCGTGGTCAACGGTCAGGTCGAGGAGATCTACGCCGGCCACAATGTGGTCAAGGCGTTTAACCGCGAAGCCGTGGTACTGGCAGACTTCAACGCCGCCAACGATAAGCTGTACGAATCCGCATGGAAAAGCCAGTTCCTCTCGGGCCTTATGATGCCCATCATGAACTTTGTGGGCAACTTGGGCTATGTGGCAGTGGCCATCGTGGGCAGCATTTTTGCTGCAAACGGTGTTATCACCATTGGTGATATTCAGGCTTTTATCCAGTATGTCAAAAACTTTACCCAGCCCATCCAGCAGCTTTCGCAGGTGTCCAATATGCTGCAAAGCATGGCTGCTGCTGCCGAGCGCGTGTTCGAGTTTTTGAACGAGCCGGAGGAGGCGCAGTTGGCCGACCCTGCCCGCCGCGCCGACCCCGCCGACATTGACGGACAGGTCACCTTTGACCATGTGCGCTTCGGCTACACCCCGGACAAGACCGTCATCCACGACTTCAGCTGCACGGTGCAGCCCGGCCAGAAGGTAGCCATCGTGGGTCCCACCGGTGCGGGCAAGACCACCATGGTCAAGCTGCTGATGCGCTTTTACGATGTGGACGCCGGTTCTATCACCCTGAACGGCCACAATGTGCGGGACTTTGACCGCAGCGCCTTGCGCGAAGGCTTTGGCATGGTGCTGCAGGACACATGGCTGTTTAAGGGCACCATCATGGAGAACATCCGCTACGGCCGGCTGGACGCCACCGATGAAGAGGTGATTGCTGCCGCAAAGGCTGCCAACGCCGACCACTTTATCCGCACCCTGCCCGGCGGCTACCAGATGGAGCTGAACGAGGACGCCTCCAACGTCAGTCAGGGACAAAAGCAGCTGCTCACCATCGCCCGCACCATTCTGGCAGATAACCGCATCCTGATTTTGGACGAGGCTACCAGCAGCGTGGATACCCGCACCGAGCAGCGCATCCAGACCGCCATGGACCGCCTAATGGAGGGGCGCACCAGCTTTGTCATCGCCCACCGCCTTTCCACCATCCGGGATGCCGACCTCATCCTTGTGATGCGGGACGGCGACATTGTGGAGCAGGGCACCCACGACCAGCTGATCGAGGCAGGCGGCTTCTACGCTGACCTGTACAACAGCCAGTTTGAGGACGTGGTGGATTAAAGCACCTGTCGTCACAATATAATTGCAAAAAGAGCACCTGTCGCCTTTTTAGGGCAATAGGTGCTCTTTGTTTTACCCTCTCAGTCATCGCTGCGCGATGCCAGCTCCCCCCGAGAGGGGGGAGCTTTTCTACATCTGTCGGTGCCTGAGAGGGTTTTCGTCTTTTCTTTATGATTCCTCCACCGGTTCCAGCTTCAGGCCGAACAACTTTTCCGCAAGGGGCGGCAGCTGTTGCTGCAAGGCGCGGACATAGGCCATTACTACCGGATCCTCGCGCTTTTGCCCCAGCACAACGCCGAAGCGGTGTCCCCTGCCCCAGTCCAGTACCCGCACAAAACTGAGGTCCGGCCTGCGGTAATAGACCGCCGGGACCATCTTGAGTGCCGGGTCGCCGTAGGCCGCACTGCGGATACCGCCCACCGGCGTAAACTCCACCCCTCGGTCCATTCCCTCCTGCAGCAGGCTTGTTTCGTAGACAGTCTGGTACATCTCCTTGATGGGTAGCCAGCGATATTGCAATGCCTGTTCCAAGGTCAATCTGCCCACCGGCATATCAGCGGGCGGGTGGATGGGGATGCAAAGTTCTGGCATATAGAACAGCGGCACAAAGGTAAGCCCCTGCGCGTAGAACTCTGCACTTTCCAGCTGGAAGGAAAGATCCATCTCCCCTTTTTTCAGGCTGCGCCAGACCTCGCTGCGGTTGGCACACCACCCCAGAATGGAGGTATACTGCAGGCACAAGTCACTTGTCAGGGAAAACAAGTCGTATGCGAACATCCGCATTGCCTCATGGCAGCCTGCAATCACCAGATGCCGTTCCGGCGGTTTTTCCTGCTGTTGCACCGCGCGGGCGTGGCGCAACGCCTGCTGATACAGAGCCACCAGCTGCTTTGCCTTGGGGTAAAAATCCTGTCCCGCCGGGGTCAGCACCACCCGGCGGGGCACGTGCTGGAACAGCTCGAACTGCAGCTGCCCTTCCAGCGTGCGGATCTGCTGCGAAAGTGCCGACTGGGAAAGATACAGTGCCTCTGCCGCCGCAGAAAAGCTGTTCAGTTCCACGATCTTTACAAAGCCTTCCAGTGCGCTCTCGTTCATGCTTTTCTCCCTCCCGCAATACATTAGGTTTTCCTTAATTATAATATTCAAAACTCGAATTGTAAATAGTGCCCTTCTACGCTACAATTGTTAAGGATTCCGCAAAGTGCCTTTTACTTTGCTGCACGATAAGAAGGAACACAAAGAAGAACAAAAAGAAAGAGAGCGTACCTATGAACAAAATTTCCCGTAAGGGCTTTATCAAGATCGCCGCTGCCGCCGCCATGAGCGGTGTGACCGCCGGTGCTCTGGCTGCCTGCAATTCCGCTTCCGGTTCTGCCTCCACTTCCGGTGCTGCCGGTCAGTACATCCCCGGCACCTACGAGGGCACTGCCGAGGGTATTTCCTCCACCGTCAAGGTCACTATGACCTTCTCCGACAGCGCTGTCACCGACGTGGTGGTGGATACCTCCGGCGAGACCGCTTCCTTCGGCGCTGCCGCTGCCGATGAGCTGCGCGAGCAGCTGCTGGCTGCTGGTTCTGCCGAGATCGACGGTGTTTCCGGTTCTACCATCACCTCCGACGCCGTGATGAAGGCTGCCAAGAGCTGCTACGCACAGGCTAAGGGCGAGGCCGTGGTCTCCAGCGTGCAGCTGCCCACCGGCGATGAGAACGACTGGCTGGGCAAAGAGCCTGACATCGACGAGGCCGCCATCACCGAGACCGTGGACACCGACATCCTGATCGTGGGCGCTGGCAATGGCGGTATGTTCGCTGCCGCCTATGCGGCTGCCAACGGCCTGAACTTCCGTGTTATCGAGCAGAACGCCAACGTGCAGGACACCCGTCACTGGTACGGCGCTGTTGATTCTGCTGCCGCTAAGGAAGCTGGCGAACCCGCCACCGATAAGGCAAAGCTGCTGAGCGAGATCTCCCGCTACGCCTCCGGCAAGTGCGACCAGCGCGTTGTCAAAACCTGGATCAACGAATCTGCTGCCATGCACGACTTTATGCGCAGCATTCTGGAAGATAAGTACGGCTGGGTGTGCGATTTCACCTCCGGCAGCGAGGCTGCATGGCCCGCAGAGAATGCCGAGCACAACACCGACTACCTCTACCCTGTGCAGGAGCACAACTACATGGCCAGCGAGAGCGCATCCGGTCTGCCCCGCAACGAGCTGCTGCTGCAGTACATTCAGGAGCTGGGCTACGATGTAGACTTCAAGACCAGCCTTGCCAAGCTGGAAAAGAACAGCGATGGCCGCATTACCGGCGTCATCGCCCAGAGCACCGAAGATGACCACTTCATCCGTTACAACGCCAATCAGGGCGTGCTGCTGGCCTGCGGCGGCTTTCCCGGCAACCCTTACATGATGGAACAGCTGGACCCGCTGGGCACCAGCGTGACCACCGCCTGCTCCTACTCCCCCGCCGACAAGGGCTACGGCATCCGTGCAGCAGTGTGGGCAGGCGCTAATCTGGACAAGGAAGCCGCTCCCATGCTGTTTGACCGCGGCATCGTTGCCCCCGGTGTGGATGCCGGTTATGTGGACAGCGACTCTGCCTTTGGCGGTAAGGCCTTCCCGGGCAAGATCCGCCAGTTCAACCCCGGCACCCAGCCTTTCCTGAAGGTGAACCGCAACGGCGAGCGCTTTGCCAACGAGAGCAGTCCCTACAACGATATCGTCTACGCCGCTGCCCACCAGCCGGGCCGCGTTTACGCCCAGATCAGCGATGCAAACTTCATCGAGGATGCAAAGCGCTTCCACACCATCGGCTGCTCTGCCCAGACCCGCAACCTCGGCGAGGACTACTTTGCTCAGCAGGTCGAGAACGGCGAGAAGGAGGGCTGCTTTTTCAAGGCCGATACCCTCGAGGAGCTGGCCGACAAGATGGGCTTTACCGGTGCGGCAAAGGACACCTTCCTTGCCACCGTGGAGCGCTACAACGAGCTGTACGATAAGCAGAACGACGAGGACTTCGGCAAGCCCGCTTACCGTCTGAGCGCCATCCGCACTGCTCCCTTCTACGGCTGCTGGCTGGGTGCCTCTCTGCTGACCACCGAGCAGGGCATCGCCATCAACGAAAAGGGTCAGGCTCTGGACACCAACAACCAGCCCATGGAGGGTCTGTACATCACCGGTGATATGTCCGGCAGCTTCTTTGCCAACAACTACCCCTGCCTGATGGCCGGTGTGGCTATGGGTCGTACCCTGACCTACGCCATGAAGGCTGTCAAGCAGATGGCCGGTCTGGAGAATGCCTGATAAAGCGCAGTTCTCCGACATACTCTAAGCGTTTCTTCTTTTTCATGTGAAGAGGGGCAGCCCGATTTGGGGCTGCCCCTTTTTGTGTTTTTGCCCCGCACGCCCCCTACACAAATGCCCGCGATTGTGCTATGATAAGCGTGAAACCGGGCAGTTCATCCCGCCCGGTCAGAGATCGAGGTGTTTGTACAAATGTCGGATATTCTGGATACCTTACGGCAGGAAGGGGTGGACCCCGCCCTGCTTACGGCGGTGCAGGAATACCGCGCCGCCCATCCGCTCAGCGAGGCGCTGCGCCCGCGCATCCCCGCCCCTGCCTTTACCTACTACGGCAAAGAGGTGTGGGAACAGGCGCTGGCGGCCATCCTCTGCGGCGAAAACCTGCTGCTGGCCGGCGGCAAAGCCACCGGCAAAAACGTGCTGGCAGAAAACCTTGCCGCCGCCTTTGGCCGCCCCGCGTGGGACATCTCCTTTCATGTAAACATGGATGCCGCCTCCCTCATCGGCATGGATACCTTTGCGGGCGGGCAGGTAGTGTTCCGTCCCGGGCCGGTGTACCGCTGCGCACAGTGCGGCGGCTTTGGCGTGCTGGACGAGATCAACATGGCCAAAAACGAGGCGCTGGCGGTGCTGCACGCGGTGCTGGACTTCCGCCGCGCCATCGATGTACCCGGTTACGACCGCATCCCGCTGGCCGAGGAGACCCGCTTTATTGCCACCATGAACTACGGCTACGCGGGCACCCGGGAGCTGAACGAGGCGCTGACCTCCCGCTTTGCGGTGGTGCAGATGCCCACCATCACCCAAGATAATCTGGAAAAGCTGCTGCGGGCGCAGTTCCCGGATCTTTCGGCAAAATATGTGCACCAGTTTGCACTGCTGTTTCTGGACCTGCAGAAAAAATGCGACAGTGCCGAGATTTCCACCAAAGCGCTGGATCTGCGCGGTATGCTGGACGCGCTGCGGCTGATTCGGCGGGGCATCCCGGCCGGGGCGGCGCTGGATATGGGCATCACCAACAAGGCCTTTGACTCCTACGAGCAGGGGCTGATTCGGGACGTGATCGCCGCACGCATCCCGGCCAAGTTGGATGCCGGAAAGCTGTTTGCCTGATGGACGCCCAAAGCTACACCGCACAGGAGCGGCGCGCGGCCAATCAGGTCTGGGCCGCTGCCGGAGCCTACGGCTTTGAGCCGCTGTTTCTGGCCCGCAACACGGACGGCACCATTGATTTTTACATGAACTGCATCGTAGGGCTGGTTCATAAATACTACGGTGACACGCTGATCCGGGACATTTTTTCTGCTTGGGATGGTGACACACGCCAGCCTATGCTGGACGATATGGTGTGGCTGTACTTAGAGAACGCCGCATACCGGCTGGAGCTGCCCCGCCGCCCGGTGCTGGAGGCGCTGCGGTTTGCCCACGCGGACTACTTTTTTGCCATCCAGTACAAGCTTTCGCGGCAGGAGTGGATGGCGAAAAACCAGCTGGTGTACACCATGCAGGCTGCGCGCTGGCGCAAGGTGCTGGGACGCACCGCCCCGGTCATGACCCCTTACGAGAGCAGCCTTGCCGCTGCGCTGGAGCCGGAGGCCGTACCGGAACCAGCACAGCTCAAAAACGACCTGCTGGCGCTGTTTGCAAAGTTCGCCCTGTTTGATGGCAAGGTACGTCAGAAGCCCGCGCTGCATCTGCGGCTGCAAGGCTTCTGGGCAAAGCTTGCCACCAAAACCATGCCCACCCAGATGATCAAAACCGACCGGGTGACGGTGGAACATTCCGGCGCGGTGGATGCCACAGGCAGCGGGCTGGCGGTGGACAAGCGCCGGGCAAACATCACCCTGAAGCAGCGCGCCGCGCAGGACCGCGCCTACATTGAAAGCTGCTTCGGGCGCTGCTTCTACCCGCCGGAGCAGCTGCGCAAGGCCGAGCAGGAACTGTGCACTGGGGTGCATCTGGGCTGTCATTTGTGGTTCAGCGCCGGTGTACCCAGCCCGGCGCAGGCACCCACCCCGGAAGCGCGGCAGCTGGCGCAGCAAGCCGAATTGCAGGCCGAACGCAACCGCGCCTACTATGCAAAAAATCAGGAACTACATCGAAGTGTTGTACTGCGCCTTACCGAGCAGATCCGCAACTGTATTCTGGTGCATCAGCAGCCCGACCAGCGGGTGGCACGCAGCGGCAACCTGTGCGCCGGGCGGGTGTGGCGCGCCCCTTACCTGAACGATAGCCGGGTGTTTTTGTGCCCGGAGGAGGAAAACTGCCCTGCCTTTACGGTAGATCTGCTGCTGGACGCCTCCGCCTCCCGCCTGCACTGTCAAGAGGTGATTGCGGCGCAGGGTGTCATTCTGGCCGAAAGCTTGGCCAACTGCGGTATTCCGGTGCGAGTAAGCGCCTTCAGCAGCCTGCGGGGCTACACGGTACTGCGGGTGCTGAAAGGCTTTGCGGACAAGAACCGGCAGAACATCTTCCGGTACTTCGCCTCAGGCTGGAACCGGGACGGTCTGGCGCTGCGAGCTGCGGGCGATCTGATCCGGTACGCCCCCGGCCCTGCCCCGCGCCACCTGATGATCCTGCTGACCGATGCCAGCCCCAACGACAGCCGCCGCATTCCGCCCACAGCAGAGAACCCGCTGGGCTGCGCCTACGAGGACGCCGCCGGTGTTACCGATACCGCCGCACAGGTGCGCACCTTGCAGCGGCAGGGGGTGCGGGTGTCTGCCGTTTTTATGGGCGAGGACAGCAGCGCCGGTGCCGCCGCGCAGATCTACGGCAAAAATATGGCGCGCATCCGCGGCATGGATCAGCTTGCCCGCGCTGCCGGGCGATTGATCCAGAACGAGATCCGGGAGCTTGGCGATTGAAAAATATAAAATGACCCCTGTGGGAGCAACTCCTGCCTTAGCCGGCATCTCCCGCAGGGGTCATTTTTTCACAACCGCTTATCATAAAGTACAACCATGCTTTGAACTTCTGTTTGCTCTGCGCCATAAGCTTTTGCAAAATTTTGTCGTCTTGAAGAAACTTGCAGTTGTTTTTTCCTCAAAAGTATGCTATACTATGTTCAGAGAAGTTTTATACAGCCTGTCGGCCCGATCACCCGGCTGGCACTTTTACAACGTTTCGCTGTTTGCTTTTCAGGAAGGAGATCAATCATGGACGCTTCCCGTTATTTTGACGCCATGCACAACGCCATGTCCACCCTGCACGCCGGTGCACAGCTGCTGCTCACCATCCGTTTGCAGGACACCTGCGGCAACGATGCCTATCTTGAAGTAAAACAGCTGCCCGGGGAGCAGAGCGCCCTTGTGTGCTACTCCACCATGGGGCGGCGCTGCCTGAATTTTCAGCTGTTCCGCAAGGGCTGGCAGCTGTGCCACAATGCCGATGGGCAGCTGACCGGACGTTTTCCGTCCAGTGCCGACAGCCTGCTCAGCCAGACCGACTTCCGCGCCTACTGCCGGGAGGATCGGCTGGATGCCGCCCGCACCCAGCGCCTTGTGGAGGAGCTTGGGCAACGCGCCGGGACCAGCTATGTTGGTGCCATCCCGCAGAATGCCCGCACCGGTGCACAGATCACGGTGGAAAGCCACCTTGGCCGCGGTGCACGTTGGAGTTACTGGAATCAGGACGCTTCCCCCTGCCTGCCGCTGGCTGCAATTCTGTACTGGCTGGCAGATTTTCTGGCCGGGAACGAGCGCCGTGCGTTGCAGTCTGACCCGCAGGCCGCCGCACTGGCTGCGCAGTGGCTGGCAAAGGACACGGCTGTGTTCTTCTGCCCCTCCCCTGCCTTGACCGTATCCCCCGCAGCCGGTCACAGTGTCCCGGCTGCACAGCGCACCCGCCCCGCCCCGGTGCCTGCCGCACGCAGCAAGAGCTGGCAAAGCGTTCTGGCCGCCATGGCTGCGGTGTAAGCTGGTACCTTTTCAATCTGGTTTACATATAAAAGACGAGTGCTCGACAAAACCGAGCACTCGTCTTTTTTGCAGGGTAATAGCAAAAAAGCACCCCGCCAGCCGTTTCCGGTCAGCGGGGTGCTCAGTGCTTAAAAGTTACGGTTCAGCTTACGCTACGCAGCCCACAGGGGAGATCACTCCTCGATGTAGCCGTACTGCAGGTACCAGTAGCCGTAGGGGCTGTGCCAGGTGCCCTTCAGAG
>OFME01001677.1_pt1 | contig 11427 bp, 6 predicted proteins | sample 1541381 | NCBI WGS metagenome assembly OFME01 (sample SAMN04209243, study PRJEB22552) | human gut metagenome | biome: gut; material: feces | host: Homo sapiens | place: USA: Oklahoma
CAGGAAATGCTTTATCCTACTTCTTATATCAAATCCCGCCATCTGGGTAAGGAGTGTGCATTGATTACTGACGGGCGTTTTAGTGGTGGTACTTCCGGACTGAGTATCGGACATGTTTCTCCCGAAGCGGCTGCCGGTGGTAATATCGGTAAGATTAAGGATGGGGATATTATCGAAATTGATATACCGAACCGTTCTATCAATGTGAAGTTGACGGATGAAGAGCTTGCAGCACGCCCTATGACTCCGGTAACCCGCAACCGTGAAGTCTCCAAAGCATTGAAAGCATATGCCAGTATGGTGAGTTCCGCTGACAAAGGGGCTGTGAGGTTGATTGATTAAAGGCCTCACCCCGACCCCTCTCCGAAAGAGAGGGGAGGAGGGAATGATACAAATTTCCGAAGTTTTTAATAAAAAGATAAAGTATGGCTGATAATAATAAAAAGAGTAACTTTTCCTCCCTCTTCCAAGGAGAGGGTCGGGGTGAGGCTCTAATAACAGGCGCAGAAGCATTGATGCGCTCTCTGGAGCATCAGGGAGTAAAGACTATTTTCGGTTATCCGGGAGGGAGCATCATGCCGGTATTCGATGCCTTGTACGATCACCGGAAGAATTTGAATCACATCCTGGTTCGCCACGAACAGGGGGCTACTCATGCCGCACAAGGCTTTGCACGTGTTTCGGGCGAGGTCGGCGTATGTCTGGTTACCAGCGGTCCGGGCGCTACGAATACCATTACAGGTATTGCAGATGCCATGATAGACAGCACACCGGTTGTTGTCATTGCCGGACAGGTGGCTACGGGATTTCTCGGAACGGATGCCTTTCAGGAAGTGGATATAGTCGGAATCACCAGAAATATCACAAAGTATTCTGTTACAGTCCGTGACAGAAAGGACCTTGGAAAAATTATAAAGATGGCATTTCATATTGCAAGGACCGGAAAGCCGGGCCCTGTACTGATTGATTTGCCAAAGGATATCCAGACCGCATCCGGTCCGGCAGAGTATCCGGACAAGGTGGAAATCAGAGGCTACCGTGTAAATGATACAGTACATGTCGGACAGCTTAAGCGTGCCTACAAGATGTTAAAGAGTGCCAAAAAGCCGCTTATCCTTGCAGGAGGCGGTATAAATGTTGCAAGAGCCAATGAAAACCTGCGCCGTTTTGTGGAGGCAGAGAATGTGCCTGTTGTCACCACAATAATGGGTAAGGGAGCTATACCTACCACTCATCCGCTTTATGTGGGAAACTGTGGTATGCACGGCAAATATGCGGCAAACAAGGCAGTCAGTGAGTGTGATTTACTTTTTTCAATAGGTACACGATTTAATGACAGAATAACCGGTGACTTAAATGAGTTCGCTCCAAAGGCAAAGATTGTACATATTGATGTGGATACTGCATCTATTTCACGAAATGTAGTGGTTGATGTGCCTATCGTTGCAGATGCCAATGTGGCACTCGACAAGTTAAACGAGTGGGCTGAGCCGAAAAAGACTGCTGAGTGGCAGAAGCAGATTAAGGCATGGGATGAGGAAAATCCTCTTGGCATGAGAAGAGACAAGGGCATGACACCTCAGATGATTATGGAGCATATCAATAAGAACTATAAGGATGCAATCTACGTTACAGATGTAGGTCAGCATCAGATGTGGGCTACACAGTACTTAGAGCTTGACAGCAACAGCCAGCTTCTTACATCGGGAGGTCTTGGAACCATGGGCTTTGGTCTTCCGGCAGCAATAGGTGCAAAGATTGCAAATCCTGACAAGGATGTTGTATGCATAAGCGGTGACGGTGGACTTCAGATGAATATACAGGAGCTTGCCACCTCAGTTGTACAGGGAGCAGGAGTGACCATATGTGTGCTCAACAATTACTATCTGGGCATGGTGCGCCAGATGCAGCAGCTTTTTTATGGCAAGCGTTATTCTGCAACCTGCCTTCGAAGAAGAAAGGGCTGCCCGGATGAGTGCAAGGGACCAAACGAGGCATGTCCGCCATACACACCGGATTTTCTCAAGCTTGTTGAAAGCTATGGTGGACACGGAATCCGCGTGGAAAAGGAAGAGGATATCGATGCAGCCTTTGCAGAGGCCAAGAAATATAAGGATGTACCTGTAATTATTGAGTTTATGATAGCTACGGATGAGATTGTTCTTCCAATGGTCAAGAGCGGAAATCCTATGAGCGAAATGATTTTAAAGTAGGAGGTGCAGAAGATGAATAATAATGAAATGAAAAACAGATGGATTGCACTTTATGTGGAGAATGAGGTCGGTGTTTTAGCAAAGGTTTCAGGACTTTTCTCTGCAAAATCCTACAATTTACAGTCTCTTACGGTTGGAACCACAGAGGATGAGACTATTTCCAGAATGACTATTTGCGTTACAAGCGATGATATTACCTTTGAGCAGATAAAAAAGCAGCTCAACAGAATGGTCGAGGTCATCAAGGTTATTGACCTGACTGATGTGCCTCTGCATATGAAGGAAATACTCTATGTCAGGGTATCAAAGCTCACCCGCGAGGAAATCACCGACATCTTCCAGACAGCGCAGGTTTTTAATATTGACGTGGTGGACAAGAATGCCGACAGCGTGATCTTAGAGAGCAAGCTCACAGAGCACCGCAATGATGATCTTATAGCCCTGCTCAAGTCACAGTACAAGCATATCTCGGTTGTGCGCGGTGGTGCCGTGGCCATTGAAGCTATGAGTACCGGCTGCCGCTAGATTATGGTATTAATAAGGGGCAATATCTGTTGGCAGATATTGCCCCTTACGCCGTGATACATTTTAAAGAGTCGGCTAATCTATATATATTGCCAAAGAGAAAGGGACGAGAAGAACCCTAACATGTATTTATAAGCGATTACGAAGTGACTTAGATATTGTTAGAATTATGCCATGAAACACAGAAATGCCCTGCCATGGAAGGCAGGGCAAGGTGTTATGCGCCATGGACGGCGCATAAAAGCCGGTTTCGTCAAGCATAGAAACACTATAAGCATAATTCGTACAGAATCTTAACAGCAAAGCGTTAGCGCACGTGAGGGTGTGCCATCCCCCGGCTGCGTTCCCGGTCTCCCGGTTTTCGTAGTCATGCTATGATACTGAATTAAGCAGTCTTTCCTGTATAAAGCTGATAATACTTTCCCTTCTTTGCAATCAGCTCATCATGACTTCCCCTTTCAATAATGCGTCCCTGCTCCAAAACCATAATGCAGTCGCTGTTTCTGACAGTAGAAAGCCTGTGTGCGATAACAAATGTAGTACGGCCATGCATGAGCTTATCCATGCCGTCCTGAACAATACGCTCGGTACGTGTATCAATTGAGCTTGTAGCCTCATCGAGGATGAGCACAGGCGGATCGGCGATAGCGGCACGCGCAATGGCTAGAAGCTGGCGCTGGCCCTGGCTTAGGTTTGCACCGTCACCTGTCAGTACAGTATTGTAGCCGTCAGGAAGCTGGCGGATAAACGTATCGGCGTTTGCCAGGCGGGCAGCTGCGTATACTTCATCATCTGTGGCATCAAGCTTGCCGTAGCGGATGTTTTCCATGACAGTAGCTGTGAAAAGGTGGGTATCCTGCAAAACAATGCCAAGAGAGTGGCGCAGATCAGCCTTTTTAATCTTGTTTATATTGATGCCGTCATATCTTATCTTGCCGTCTGCTATATCGTAGAAGCGGTTGATAAGGTTAGTGATGGTAGTCTTTCCAGCTCCGGTGGTGCCAACAAAGGCAATCTTCTGACCGGGTGTTGCAAAAAGATCCACATCGTGCAGTACAATTTTCTCAGGCACATATCCGAAATCCACATCGTCAAATACCACATCGCCCTCGAGTTTTTTGTAGTCCACAGAGCCGTCAGCCTGATGAGTATGCTTCCATGCCCATAAGCCGGTGTGCTCAGGTGTTTCAGTGAGTTTTCCGTTTTCTTCCTTAGCATTTACCAGTGTGACATAGCCCTCGTCAGTCTCAGGCGCTTCATCGAGCAGTGAGAAGATACGGTCGCATCCGGCAAGTGCCATGATGATACTGTTGAACTGCTGGCTGACCTGCGAGATAGGCATGTTAAAGCTCTTGTTAAAGGTCAGAAAGCTCGCAAGCTTACCAAGGGTCAGACCGCCAAAGCCTGAAAGAGCCATAACACCGCCTGCAAGAGCGCAGAGCACGTAGCTTAGATTTCCAATCTGTGCGTTTACAGGACCGAGCATGTTGGAGTACATGTTGGCATTGTAGGCGCTTTCAAAGAGTTCATCATTTATTTTGTCGAAGGCTTCAATATTTTCCTGCTCGTGGGTAAATACCTTGACTACCTTCTGACCGTTGAGCATTTCCTCGATGAAGCCGTTAACCTTGCCGAGGTCGCGCTGCTGTGCAAGGAAATAGCGGCTGGAGAAGCCTGCAAATTTCTTTGTCACGACTGTTGTTACGATTACCATCACGATAGTTAGTATGGTGAGCGGAATATTTAATATGACCATTGAAACAAAAACGCTCACAACAGTGATAGCACTGTTAAGTATCTGCGGAAGACTCTGGCTGATGAGCTGGCGGAGTGTATCGATATCGTTTGTATAAATTGACATGATATCGCCGTGCGCATGTGAGTCAAAGTATCGGATTGGCAGATCCTGCATATGGGAAAAGAGCTCAACACGCAGGTTCTTAATGGTGCCCTGTGATACGTAGATCATTATTTTGCTGTATGCAAACGTACTAATGACGCCGATACCGTAGAATACGGCGACCCTTCCCATTGCTGCAAGGAGTGGTCCGTAGTCGGGATTTCCTGTCTTAAGCAGTGGTACTATATAGTCATCAATCAAATTTTTGGTAAACATGGTTCCCTGCACATTTGCAAGTACACTGACAAAGATACATATCACAACAATTATGCAGGCAGGTAAATATTTCTTGAAAATAAATCCCATGAGGCGCGCAAAAAGCTTACCGGGATTTTTAATTTTGGGTTTTGGACCTCGTGGTCCTCTTGGTCCTGGCATCAGGCAGCACCTCCTTCATCAAAGTCTCCTCCGCCGTTTGTCTGGGAATCGTAAACATCGCGGTAGATTTCATTATTTTTAAGCAGATTTTCGTGAGTGTCAAAGCCGTCCACTTTTCCGTCATTCATCACGATGATACGGTCAGCATCCATGACTGATGAGATACGCTGTGCGATGATGAGCTTAGTGGTTCCCGGTATTGTTTTTGCGAGGGCAGCACGGATTTTTGAATCTGTTGCTGTATCTACAGCCGAGGTGCTGTCATCGAGTATGAGTATCCTTGGCTTTTTAAGCAGAGCCCTTGCGATACACAGACGCTGCTTCTGGCCACCGGATACGTTGGTTCCGCCCTGTTCTATGTAGGTGTTGTACTTGTCAGGGAAGGACTCGATAAAGTCATCGGCGCATGCCATTTTGCAGGCCTCAATACACTCATCTGTGGTAGCGTTTTTGTCACCCCAGCGCAGATTTTCGAGTATGGTGCCCGAGAAAAGCACGTTCTGCTGGAGCACGACAGCTACCTTGTTTCTGAGAGTGTCCATGTCGTACTCACGCACATCGTGGCCTCCGACGATTACAGAGCCGGTGTCTGTGTCGTAGAGACGGCTTATCAGGTTTACAAGGGAAGATTTCGAGCTTCCGGTTCCTCCTATGATGCCGATGGTCTCACCGGATTTTATGTCTAGATTTATATCTGACAGAACCGGAGTTTCGGCGGTGTCTGAATATCTGAAGGTTACATGCTTAAAGCTTATGCTTCCGTCAGGTACATCGTAAAGCGGCTCCTTAGGATTGTGCAGTGTGCTCTGTTCATTTAATACCTCGCTGATTCGTCTTGCGGATGCGAGTGAGAGTGAAATCATTACAAACACCATCGAGAGCATCATGAGGTTCATCAGAATATTCATGCAATAGGTGAGAAGAGCCATCAGATCACCTGTAGTGAGAGTGCTGCTTACCACCATATGAGCTCCGAGCCAGCTTATTAACAGGATGCAGGCATACACTGTAAACTGCATGAGAGGAGAGTTGTATACCACAAGGCTTTCTGCCTTCACAAATACGTCGTAGATATTCTGTGCTGCCTTTGAAAAACGTTTCTTCTCATAATCCTCACGGACGTATGCCTTTACAACGCGGATAGCGGATACGTTTTCCTGTACGCTTTCATTCAGGTCATCATAGCGCTTGAAGGCTCTGTCGAAGTATTTCATGGCCGCCTTACTGATGAAAAGCAGTAAAGCTCCAAGCACAATGACAGCGATTAAGTATATTGTCGCAAGGCGAGGGCTGATGAAAAATGACATAGCCATCGCACATATTATGGATGCAGGGGCTCTCATAGCCATGCGAAGCAGCATCATGTAAGCATTCTGGATGTTGGTCACATCGGTTGTCATACGTGTGACAAGACTCGCGGATGAGAATCTGTCGATATTTGCAAAGGAAAAGGTCTGGATATTGCGAAACATTGCAGCACGCAGATTCTTTCCAAAGCCCATGGCGGCCTTTGCACCATATTTTGCACCGAGACATCCTGTCAAAAGACCAAACAGTGCTGCGACAATCATCCACACACCCATGATATAGATATGCCTTGTGTCGCCCATATTGACACCGTTGTCGATGATTGATGCCATGAGAAGAGGGATTATGGTATCCACAGCCACCTCAAGCAACATGAAAACAGGTGTCGCAATCGAAGCCCATTTGTATTCCTTTATTTGGGCACCTAGTGTTTTTAACATATGTTTTGTCCTTTCTTCTTATATTTTATATTTGATTAAAACAAACTTCCCACATTTATGGTAATGTGGTTAACTAAAAAATACTTGCATTTAATTAGTTAGTGTGCTAACTATATTATAGATATACTTTTTTTATTGTCAAGAAAAATCTATGAAAGGATTTCAGATATGAAGGAGTTTACACCGGATAAATACTTAGGACACAAGATAAACCGCATCAGCAGGAGCATAGACAGATATTTTGACAGAAAAAGGTGCAGTAAAACAGAATGTATACCGCGAAGCCAGGGGATGATGATTGGATATATAATGGATAATCAGGGCCAAAATATATTTCAAAAGGATATCGAAGCAAAGTTTCATCTGTCAGGAGCCACAGTGACAAATATGCTTAAAAGTCTTGAAAAAAACGGCTATATCGTGCGCACACCTATGGAAAATGATGCAAGGCTTAAGAGGATTGAGCTGACGCAAAAAGCACTGGACCACGAAAACAGGGTAAGGGAAAATATAATGGTAATAGAGGAAGCCATGCACGAAGGCTTTTCTAAGGAGGAGTTTAACATGATGCTTGGCTTTTTGGACAGAGTGATTGACAATATGGAAAAGCTTAACAAGTAACAAAATAATTACAGAGTTGAAAAAGTAGCATAAATATTGTGGATTTTTTTGTGCAATAAGTCAAAATGCTACAAAATATTGTTGAGCGTATTGACATAGCAACAATATCTTGTATAATTTAGATTGTCATCAAAAGACAGATGCACAGATTTGTATTAAATAATATGGCATTTTATATGTAGCTATATTGTAATTGTTTGGTGAAAAGCCCGCTTTACATTGCAGGGCAGTGACATGAATTAATGATTACATCTCATTTATAGCTGCATATTTTGTGCCATTACACATGATAAAATGTATATATATAGTATGTGCATTGAATGACAATACTATATATAGTACACTACATTATATGGAATATAGTATACAGAGAGGAGAAATTTACATGAAAATCATCAAGCGAAGCGGCAGTGAGGATATATTTGATGCAGCCAAAATTGTAGCTGCCATTAGAAAGGCAAACGATTCAGTGCTAGACTATGAGAAGCTTACTGCTGATCAGATTGAGGAAATTGCAAGCAACGTGGAGACTGCATGTGAGAACATGAAGCGCTCTCCAAGCGTTGAGGAGATACAGGATATGGTGGAGAACCAGCTCATGAACAAGCGTGCCTTTACCGTAGCCAGAAACTACATTACTTACAGATATAAGAGAGCCATCGTCCGTAAGTCAAACTCTACGGACCAGCAGATTCTTAGCCTTCTTGAGTGCAATAACGAGGAGGTAAAGCAGGAAAACTCCAACAAGAATCCTACTGTAAACAGCGTGCAGCGTGACTACATGGCAGGTGAGGTGAGCAAGGATATCACACGCCGTTTCCTGCTTCCTGAGGATATAGTGGAGGCTCATGAGAAGGGGCTTATCCATTTCCACGATGCAGATTATTTTGCACAGCATATGCACAACTGCTGTCTTGTAAACCTTGAGGACATGCTTCAGAACGGCACAGTAATCAGTGAGACTATGATTGACACACCAAAGAGCTTTTCAACAGCCTGCAACATTGCTACACAGGCTATCGCACAGATTGCCAGCTCACAGTATGGTGGACAGAGTATCTCGCTTGCACATCTGGCACCATTTGTACAGGTCAGTCGTGAGAAGTTCAGAAAGCAGGTGCAAAAGGAATTCGAGAGCGTAGGCCTTGATTTAGATGAAGAAAAAATCAACGAGGTAGCAGAGCTTCGTGTCAAGGAAGAAATCAACCGCGGTGTGCAGATGATTCAGTATCAGGTCATCACACTTATGACTACAAACGGACAGGCACCGTTTATCACAGTATTCATGTACCTGAATGAGGTATCCGATCCGCAGACAAAGGCAGATCTTGCCGCAATCATTGAGGAGATGCTGCACCAGAGAATAAAGGGTGTAAAGAACGAAAAGGGTGTATATATCACACCGGCATTCCCTAAGCTCATATATGTGCTTGAGGATGATAATATCACAGAGGATTCAAAGTACTGGAATCTCACAGTGCTCGCGGCACAGTGCTCTGCAAAGAGAATGGTGCCTGACTATATTTCAGAGAAGGTCATGAAGGAGCTTAAGGACGGAGATGTGTATACATGCATGGGCTGCCGTTCATTCCTCACAGTGGACAGATGCTCACAGACAGCGGGCAATGTGGCACATGCCGAGAACTTTGATCCAAACAAGCGTAAATACTATGGACGTTTCAACCAGGGTGTTGTCACCTTAAATCTCGTTGATGTGGCATGCTCATCAGAAAAGGATGAGGAAAAATTCTGGAAGATACTTGATGAGAGACTTGAGCTGTGTCATAGAGCACTTATGTGCAGACATAAGAGGCTTCTTGGTACCAAATCCGATGTAGCACCGATTCTCTGGCAGAACGGAGCACTTGCACGTCTGAAAAAGGGAGAGGTTATAGACCCATTATTATTTAACGGATACTCAACAATCTCACTCGGCTATGCAGGACTTTGTGAGTGTGTACGCTATATGAAGGGAGTATCACACACAGAGCCAAAAGAGGGAACACCGTTTGCACTTAAGGTAATGCAGCGCTTAAACGATGCATGTGAGCAGTGGAAAAAGGAGTCAAACATCGATTTCAGTATATATGGCACACCGCTTGAGTCTACCACCTATAAGTTTGCTAAGTGCTTACAGAAGCGCTTTGGTATCATAAAGGGTGTTACCGACAAGAACTATATTACAAACAGCTACCATGTGCATGTAACAGAGAAGATTAATGCATTTGACAAGCTAAAGTTTGAGTCCCAGTTCCAGAAGCTGTCTCCGGGTGGCGCTATCAGCTACGTGGAGGTACCAAACATGCAGGACAATATCCCTGCAGTGCTTTCAGTAATGCAGTACATTTACGACAATATCATGTACGCAGAGCTGAATACAAAGAGCGACTATTGCCAGGTATGCGGCTACGATGGAGAAATCAAAATCGTAGAGGAAGAGGGCTCAGGCAAGCTTATCTGGGAGTGCCCACACTGTGGCAATCGTGACCAGAACAAGATGAGTGTAGCCCGCCGTACATGCGGCTATATCGGCACACAGTTCTGGAATCAGGGAAGAACCCAGGAGATTAAAGAGCGAGTGCTTCATCTGTAGAAGTTAAAGGAATTGTATTTGAGACAGACCATTTCAGCACATTTGCCTTTGTAAAGGTAAATACCAATGCAGGTACTAAAGCAGCTCTTCTAAAAGCACAACATAAAAGCATAAGAAAAATAAAACCGTCGTACCGGGGTCTTAAATGGCAGGGTACGACGGTTTTACTTATGTGCTTTACTGATTAATTACTTTAATTATTCATCAAACTTTTCGGCTTTATCGAAGAGCTCATAAACCTCTTTTGAAGGCTCATTTGTGCAAAGTGTCACAACAACGGCTGCGATAAGTCCTAAAACAAATCCCGGCAGCAGCTCGTAGATTCTGGTTGATGTGAGGAATGCATACCACAATATATCAACGGCAGCACCTGTTATGATTCCTGCAACAGCACCCTTGAAGTTAAAGCGCTTCCAGAAGAGGCTGAGCATGATTGCAGGTCCAAAGGCAGCTCCAAAGATACCCCATGCATTGGAAACAAGTGCCATGATAGAGCCGGCATTAGGGTTTGATGCGATGATGAGTGCTGCAACAGAGATTCCAAGAACGACAATACGGCCGGTCCACATCATCTCTTTGTCACTTGCCTTGCCTTTTCTGATGACAGGCTTGTACACATCACTCGAGAAAGCAGATGAAGCAGCAAGCAGCTGGCTGTCTGCGGTACTCATGGAAGCGGCAAGCACTGCTGAGAGGAGTATACCTGAGATAACACCCGGGAAAATCTTTCTTACAATCTGGATGAAAACAAGAGAGTTTTCATTGATTGATTCGTCAAAGCCAAGGAAAAGTCTTCCGATTACTCCGATTAAAGTCGCAAAAAATACAATAAGCAGAGTCCATGTGATTCCGATTTTTGCTGATTTTTTCAAATCCTTCTGTGATTTGATGGACATGAATCTGATGATGATATGTGGCATACCAAAGTAACCAAGTCCCCATGCCAGTCCTGACACGATATCCTGCCAGCTTGAGAATGGATTTAAGTAACCGCCCGGGAGTGCTGACATAGATGATGTATCAAGCATAAATGCTGCAAAAATCGGTGCTATAAACATAGAACCAAGCACGAGCATGCCCTGGAAAAAATCGGTCCAGCATACAGCCGAGAAGCCGCCGAGGAAGGTATAGCCTACGATGACAACTGCTGCAAGATACATGGCAATCTGTGGATCCATTCCTATTACAGTGTGGAAAAGAGTACCACATGCCTTTACGCTCGATGCCGCATAAATAGTGTATGCAACCAAAAACACAATTGCACAAATCACCTGCAGTGCAAGTGATTTGGACAGGAATCTGTTGGTCAGATACTGCGGAATGGTGATTGAGTCGTTTGCTACAATCGAGAATTTTCTCAGTCTAGGGGCCTCTAGCAGCCAGCTTATAGTGTAGCCGATTGCAAGTCCTACAGGAATCCATACCTGACCTAAGCCCAGTGCATAGATA
>OFME01001685.1_pt1 | contig 11375 bp, 9 predicted proteins | sample 1541381 | NCBI WGS metagenome assembly OFME01 (sample SAMN04209243, study PRJEB22552) | human gut metagenome | biome: gut; material: feces | host: Homo sapiens | place: USA: Oklahoma
CCTGCTCCGCGCTCAGCAGCGGGATCTGGCCGATCTGCTTGAGGTAGTTCTTCACAGGGTCATCCAGCAGCTCATCCATGGCAGCCTTCAGGTCTGCGGGGTTCTCCTCTGCCGGGTCGTCCTCATTTTCATCGCCCAGGCCCAGCTCATCGCTGTTTGCCTCGGCACTTTCCACCTCTGCCATGATGCCTTCCACATCCAGGCTGGTGTCACCGTCGGCCTCGTCATCCAGAATTTTGATGCCGCGCTCCTCCAGAAGCGTGTAAAGCGTTTCCACATCCATCCGGCACTGGGAAGCCAGTGTCTTGGCCTCGCCCGCCGTCAGGGTGCCTTCGCCCTTCGTCAACAGTTCCTTCAAAGTCATGCCCATTTCGCTCTCTCCTTTTCACCGCGGCGCTGGCTGCGCCGTAAGTGATATCGTATCATAAGTTTTGCCGCTGCGGGATGGTTCAAATCACCAGGCCGCCGTTCACACCGAACACCTGCCCGGTGATGTAACCGGCGCTTTCGCCTGCCAGGAACACCAGCAGCTGCGCCACCTCGTCCGCGCTGCCCAGGCGGCCCACGGGGGTCTCCTCGGCCAGCGCAGCCTTATCCTCTGCCGTAAAGGCAGCCATCATATCGGTGTCGATGACACCCGGAGCCACGCAGTTCACGGTGATGCCGCTGGGCCCCTCCTCTTTGGCAAGGGCCTTGGTCAGGCCGATCAGGCCCGCCTTGGCAGCGGAGTAATGCACCTCGCAGCTGCCGCCGGTCTGGCCCCACATGCTGCTCACGGTCAGGATGCGGCCCGCCTTGCGGCGGATCATGCCCGGCAGGGCCAGCTGGCACAGGTGGAACGCGCCGCTCAGGTTCACGTCCAGCATGTGCTGCCACTCCTCCGGGGTAATATCGGTGAACAGCTTCTGCTGGGCAATGCCCGCGTTGCTCACCAGCACATCCACATGGCCCACGGCCTGCTCCACGGTGTGGAACGCCACCTCACAGCTGGCGCGGGAGGCCACGTCACACTGGACTGCCAGCAGGCCCGGCAGCGCCTTTTCCAGCGCCGCCGCCGCCTCGGCGTGGGTGTGGTAGAGCACCGCCACCCGGTAGCCCGCCTGCCAGAAGGCGCGGGCCGCTGCGGCTCCGATGCCCCGGTCGCCGCCCGAGATCAGCACGCAGCGCCCGTTGGCCGCAGGGACTGCCGGTCCCGGCACAGGCTCCACCGGCGGTTCTGTTTCCGCGGCCGGTTCTGTTTCCGCGGCCGGTTCCGGCGCAGCTTCCTGCACCGGCTCCTGTTCCGGCGCAGGGGCCCGGGATGCCTTGTCCTCATCGCTCAGGTCAAAGGTCAATTCAAATTCATCATCGTACAAGAGTCAGCCCTCCTGCCGTTTGTTCTCTGCCTGCAAAAAATCCCGCAGGCAGGAAGGTCCCGCCCTCCACCGCACCCATGGGCTGCGCTCTGCTCCTCTTTCCGGTCAAGGCCGGTCCTGCGGCGAGCCCGCTGGTCTGTGCGAGTGGTTTCGACAAATTACCATTAAATAATATAACACAATTCGACGAAAAAAGAAAGTGGGAACCGCCGTCTTTTCACGCAGTTCCCACTTTTTTTCACGTTCTCAGGGGGTCACAGGCGGTTTCCAGCGGGGCTTTGCGGCCCGCTGCTCCCGCAGCCGGAGGAAAAACGCCTGCAGCAGCGCCTGCGCCTCCTCCGCCCGCAGGCCGCGTTCCACCACCGGATGGTGGTTGAAGGGTAGGGCGAACAGGTCGGTCACGCTGCCGCAGCACCCGGCCTTGGTATCCGCCGCGCCGTACACCACCCGCCTGATCCGGCTGTTGATGATGCCGCCGCTGCACATGGGGCAGGGCTCCAGCGTAACGAACAGCTCACACTGCCACAGCCGCCAGCCGCCCAGCTTTTTGCAGGCCGCGTCAATGGCCAGCAGCTCGGCGTGGTGGAGGGCGTTTTTCTCGGTCTCGCGGGTGTTGTGGGCGGCTGCGATGATCTCGCCGTTCCGGGCCACCACCGCGCCCACGGGCACCTCGCCCAGCGCGGCGGCCCGTGCGGCCTCCTCCAGCGCAGCGCCCATCAGCTCATAGTCGGTCATCCCATTCCCCTTTCTGCCAGCGCCCGGGCCAGCACCAGCCCATTGTTCAGGATATGCAGCACCACCCCGGGTGCAGGACTGTCGGTCTGCTCTGCGGCCCACCCGAAAATGAGCCCCATGCCCAGCGCATAGCACTTTTCGGTCAGCGTTCCGTGCAGGGCCGCAAAGAGCACAGCCTGGCAGAGGTTTGCCGGGTGCTCCCCCAGCGGCCGCAGCAGGCGCAGCAGCGCCCCCCGGAACACCAGCTCCTCGGCCAGCGGCAGCACCAGCAGGCTGCGCAGCGTGCCGGGCACGCCCTGCGGCAGCTCTGCCGCCCCGCCGGGGACCAGCACACACCAGACCGCCGCCAGCCCGGCCCAGGCCAGTGCCGCGATGCCTGCCGCCCGCAGGCGGCGGTTCTGTTCTGACATCTTCTCCGTCCCCTCTCCGTTTGGGGGTGCGCTGTCCCGCTGCTTCGGGCGCACAGCGCACCGCCCCGCAATGCCTGATGCCCATTGTATCATGTTCCGGCCCGTTTGTGCAAGAAAACGGAGCGGAATTGCGAAAATACGAAGAAATATTGATTCAAACAATTGACATTTCCCGTCGTCTCTGGTATATTCCTATACGACTTTTTGATTGATTTGGTCGGGTTATCCGTTCTTGGCCCCGTTGGAGGTATTACTATGATCCGCATTCTTACCGATTCCGCATCCGACATCCTGCCCGCTGAAGCCGAGCAGCTGGGCGTGACCGTCATCCCCCTGAACGTCACCCTGGAGGACGGCACCGTGCTCCGGGACGGCGTGGACATGACCCCCACCGTGTATTACGGCGTGATGGCCCGCTGCCACAAGCTGCCCACCACCAGCCAGCCCAGCCCCGAGCTGTTCCAGCGCTTCTTCCTTGAGGCAGCTGCCGCCGGGGACGAGGTAGTGGGCATCTTCCTCTCCCATGAGCTGTCCGGCACCTGCCAGTGCGCCCGGCTGGCCGCAGACATGGCCAATGTGGACAATGTCCTCTTTGTGGATTCCGAGAACGTCTGCCTGGGCGAGAGCCTGCTGGTGCGGCTGGCTGTTCAGCTGCGGGATGCCGGAAAGACTGCCGGGCAGATCGCCGCCACCCTTGAGCACGCCAAGGAGCATCTGCATCTGGTGGCTGTCATCGACGACCTGAAGTATCTGCGCAAGGGCGGCCGCCTGCCCGCCGCCGTGGCCGTGGCCGGTGGGATGCTGGGCATCAAGCCCCTCATCACCATCAAGGAGGGCAAGGTCGTTATGGCGGGCAAGGCCCGGGGCCTGCCCGGCGCTTACGTTGCCCTGTTCAAGAAGATCGAGGAGCTGGGCGGCATCAGCACCTGCGCCGACGCGCTGGCCGGTTACACCCTCGCCCCCCGCGAGGTGCAGCCCATCCAGACCTATCTGCAGGAGAATCTGGGCCGGAACGAGGCCCTTGTGCGCCAGATCGGCTGCGTCATCGGCACCCACGCCGGCCCCGGCGCGTTCGGCCTGGCCTTCCTCGATGAGGGCTTCACCTTCTGATCTTACCCAATCAAAAAGAGGAACTGCTTTCTCGGCAGTTCCTCTTTTTTGTTGGTTCACAGCACCGCGTCCGAGACGATCTTGCCCAGCAGGAGCACCAGCACCACAAGCATCATGGGGCGGATGAACTTTGCGCCCTTCTTGAGGGCGAAGTGGGAGCCCAGCAGGTTGCCCACAATGCCGCTGATGGCACAGGGGATGCCGATGGAGAACACCACCAGCCCGCTGGAAAGATACGTTACCAGGCTGGCGTAGTTGCTGGCAAGGTTGAGCACCTTGGCGTTGCCGCCCGCCGTGCGCAGGTCAAAGCCCATCAGGGTGGTAAAGGCAATAATGGCAAAGGTGCCGGTGCCCGGGCCAAAGATGCCGTCGTACAGGCCGATGCCCAGCCCGATGGCAAGGGCCAGCACCGCCTTTTTGGCGTTCAGGGTGCCGTCGTCCCGGTTCTCGTCGGGCAGGTCCCGCCGCCAGAGGATGAGCACCGCCGCCACCGGCAGGATGATGAGCATCATGGTGCGCAGCACCTGATCGCTGAGCAGGAGCACGATGTGGGAGCCCAGTGCGCTGCCCACAAAGCTGCCCACAGCCGCCAGCAGGCCGACCCGGATGTTCATGGCTCCCTTCTGGAAGAACTGCGCCGTGGCAAAGGTGGTGCCGCAGGCCGCGCTGAATTTATTGGTGCCGTAGGTGTAATGCACAGGCAGGCCCGCAAACAGGTAGGCGGGCAGGCTGATCAGACCGCCGCCGCCCGCCGCCGAGTCCACAAAGCCCGCAAACCCGGTCATCAGCATCAGAAACAGCAGCATTGGCAATGATAATGTAATTTCCATTCGTTCTACTTTCCCACTCTTTCGTTTACTTCAGATACAGCTTTCCCTCGCAGGCCAGGATCTGATCCAGGATCATCCGGGACACCCGGGCACCATAGACCATGGCGGGGTGGTCGTTGTACTCGATGATGTCATGGAACTCCTTGTTCATCAGAACGATCACATACTCGCCGTAGGGGGTGTGGATGATGCCGCCGTCGTTGCGGCAGGCGTTCATGCTGCCGCTCTTGCTGGCCACCCAGATAAGCTCCGGCTCGCCGGTCTCCTCGCAGTCCAGATAGAACTGGGGGAAATCGTGGGTCAGCATGGTGTTGTAGTGCTGCTGGCGGAAGATGCCCAGCATGGCGGCACTGGCTTCTTTGCTGACCAGTGTTCCCTTTGCCACCTGCGCAAACAGGGCGGCGTAGTCCCGGGGCGTGGTGGTGCCCAGCTTGTCGTAGCGGTCAAAGTGGAGGGGGTTGTGCAGGACGGTGTGCCCAAAGCCCAATTCCCGGATGCAGGCATTGATGGTGTCCAGCCCCAGGTAATCGATGATCATATTGGTGGCGATGTTGTCCGAGCAGATGATCATCATGGTGGCGGTGTCCTTCACCTTGAGCTTTGCCCCCACGCCCAGGGCCCGGAGCATCCCGGAGCCGTCCACGAACTGGCTGGCCTCGTAGGTGATCTCTTCCTCCAGGTCAGCCCTGCCCCGGCTGGCCTGCAGATACAGCACCGCCAGAATGAACGCCTTGATGGTGGAGGCCGTCTCAAATTCCTCGTCGGCACCGATCTCCACCGTGCTGCCGCGCAGGTCGTCCACAAAAACGCTCATCTTGCCCTGATAGGAATAGAGCTCTGCGGCAATGCGCTTTTCCAATGTCATATTCTGATCCATCTGGAATCCCTCAACTTTTCTATACTTTCCGTTATACTTAAATCCTTACCGTTAAGACATAATTATCATTGAAAACATTGATTTCATTGGTTCTCATTGATTCTAGTGCAATGATGAGCAATGATTTCAATGAATTCAATGAATCTTTTGATACTAACGGTGATTACAGGTTGTTTTCAAAGAAACGCTGTGCGTTGCGGAAGAAGATGGCTTCCACCTCATCCTCGGTGAAGCCCTCTTTCCGCAGGGCATCGGCCAGCAGGGGCATTTTGGAGCAGTCGCTCAGTTCCAGCTTGCCGCCGATGCCGTCAAAGTCACTGCCCAGACCGATGATCTCAATGCCGCCCACCTGCTTGAAATGGGCGGCGTGTTTGGCCATCAGGGCCGTGGTGCTGCGGCACAGGTCGGGGCTGGGCTGGTCATCCAGAAAGCCCGCGCAGTAGTTCAGGCCCACCAGACCGCCTTTCTCCGCCATGACCCGGATCATCTCATCGGTCAGGTTGCGGCAGTGGGGGGCCAGGGCGCGGCAGTTGGAGTGGCTGGCCGCAAAGGGGCGGGTGCTGTGCTCCGCAATGTCCCAGAAGCCCTTATCGGACAGGTGGCTCACATCGGCAATGATGTGCAGGCGCTCCATTTCGGCCAGGAACTCGAAGCCCTTCTCCTTCAGGCCGGTCTCGGTGTTGGGCATACAGGGCCAGATGGGGCCGTTGCCGGGCACCACGTTGGGGCTGGCCAGCTCGTTCTCGTGGTTCCAGGTCAGGGTCATCATCCGCACGCCCAGCTCGTACATCCGGCGCAGCACGCCCAGACTGCCCTTGCAGCAGCCGGCCTCCTCAATGGTCAGCATTCCGCTGATCTTGCCCGCCTCGGCGTTTTTGCGGATATCCTCGGGGCGGTAGACAGGGGCGATCCTGTCGGAATACCGCTCCATCATCCGCTTGAACACGTCGATCTCTTCCAGCGCCGTCACCAGCGGGTCCGCGCCCGGGGTGGGGTCGGCCAGATTCACAAAGGCGGCAAAGCACTGGAGCATGTAGTCGCCCTTCTCCAGCTTTTCCAGATCGATGTGGCCGTTGTTGTGGGCAAAGGTCTGCCCGTCGCCCCGCATCTCCGCGCGCCGCAGCTCGCTCAGGGTGTCACAATGTAGATCAAAGACTTTCATCGTTCATGTCCTTTCTTAACAGCTTCTATGTTAAACCTCTCCGGGATGCCGCCCCTTCGCAGCAGCTGGCGGGGTTAACCCCCCAGTCACGCTTCGCGTGCCAGCCCCCCTAATAGTGGGGCCCTTGGCATGGCGGAAAGCCTTTCCTTTTTGCCAAGGCCGCCCCTACTAGGGGCGGTGGCATTGCGAAGCAATGACGGTGGGGTTTCACCTTCAGAACACACTCCCCACCGCATACAGACTCTTGACCAGATCTTCCCGGTACAGCGGGTCGGCTGGGTCAAGGCTGTTGATGACCACGCCGCCGCTGACGGACGCGCCGGTGGAGTGGATGTAGCGGCCCTCGCCGAGGTAAAGGGCGATATGGCCGGGGAAATAGAGGGCATCGCCCCGCTTTTTGTCCGCAAAGGGGATCTGGTGCATGGGCCAGCCCTCCACGATCCTGGCATCCCGGTAGATGAGCACGCCGCACTGCATATAGGCGCTGCTGACAAGGCCGGAACAATCAATGCCCCGGCCCGATTTGCCGCCCCAGCGGTACTCGGTGCCCAGATATTTTTTCGCCTGCGCGCAGACGGCATCCCGGAACGCTTCCTCGCTGCCGTCGTACCACGCCTGCAGTACCTGCGGCACCAGCTCCCCGGCGGTAATCTTCCGGGCCTCGGCCAGCGCTTCATCAAAGGCCAGCCCCTCCCGCTGGGAGAACACGGCGGTCATCTCAAACCGCACCGGTTCCAGCGCCACATCCCGGACATAGCCGGTGCGGCCATCCAGCAGGGCCACCTTGGCCCAGCCGGTGTGGGCCTCGGCTTCCTCGGGCGGTTCGGGCAGGCGGCAGAGCAGGCAGCCCCGCTCCAGCTCCAGCATCCGCACCCCCTGCACCTTGGGCAGGCTGAGCACATCGGTGGCACGGCCCACCAGCACCAGCGGCTGGGGCAGGTAGTCCCGCAGCGCATCCTCGCTGACAAATTTCAGCGCATCCCGCCAGACAAAGCCGTGATAGCCGTAAAAGGTGACCACCTCGGCCACCTCCGGGGAGAGGGGCACTCCCTCGGCGGTCACGCCGCCGGGGGCGGTGCGCACCTGACAGGCCTGACCGTACAGGCCCTCGTCCCCGATGGTGGAAACAAGGCCCGCCTCGCTCTGTTTGGTGGTCTGGGGCAGGTCGTAAATGGTCACGACAGGCCGGGCAAATAGGGCGTATTGCATCATTCGGTTCCCTCCAACAAATTCAGCAGCTCCTCCGGCTTCATGCGCAGGATGGCACCATCCGCGCTGCCGGTGACGGTCTCGGCCAGATCCTGCTTGGCCTGCTGCAGCTCCACGATCTTTTCCTCAATGGTGTCCTGGGCGATGAGCTTATACACCTGCACCGGGTTCTGCTGGCCAATGCGGTAGGCACGGTCGGTGGCCTGATTCTGAGCCGCCACGTTCCACCACGGGTCGTAGTGGATGACGATATCGGCGGCGGTCAGGTTCAGGCCGGTGCCGCCTGCCCGCAGGGAGATCAGGAACACGCTGGCCTCGCCGCCGTTGAAGCGGCGCACCAGCTCGGCACGCACCGGCTTGGGGGTGGAGCCCTGCAGGGTGAAGTGGCTCACACCCTCTGCGTCCAGCCGCTTGGCCAGCAGTTCCAGCATGGAGGTGAACTGGCTGAACAGCAGGATACGGTGCCCGCTCTCCACGGCACTGGTGACCAGCTCGATGCAGGCATCCAGCTTGGCGCTGCCGCCTGTCCAGTTGTCGGCAATGAGCCGGGGGTCGCAGCAGATCTCCCGCAGCCGCATGAGGACGGCGAACACCGCCATCTTGTCCTCGGGCTTGGCGGCCCGCAGCTTCTCCCGGGCATCCACCACGGCGGCAAGGTAGAGCTTGCGCTGCTCCTCCTCCAGCTCGATGCGGTAGACGTTCTCTGTTTTGGGGGGCAGCTCCTTCAGCACCTCGGACTTCATCCGGCGCAGGATGAACGGCCCGGTGAGCTGGTTCAGCCGCCGCACCGCCGCCGGGTCATTTTCCTGCGTGATGGGCTTTTCAAACCGGCTGCAGAAGCTCTTGTAGGGCGGCAGGTAGCCAGGCATCAGGAAGGAGAAGATGCTCCACAGCTCACCCAGGCGGTTCTCCACGGGGGTGCCGGTCAGCGCAAAGCGGACACGGCTGTTCACCCCGCACACTGCCTTGTATTTCTGGGTGGTATGGTTCTTGATGGCCTGGGCCTCGTCCAGGATGCAGGCGTAGAATTTCTGGTTCTCGTACAGGGTCTCGTCGCGGCGGAGCAGGTCGTAGCTGGTCACCACCACGTCGGCCCCGTCCCACTGCTCGGCCAGCTGGGCCCGGTGGGCGGCATCCCCGTCCACCACAACGCAGTTCAGCTCCGGCGTGAACTTTTGGCATTCCTCAGCCCAGTTCAGCACCAGCGAGGCCGGGCAGACGATGAGGCTGGGCAGGGAGTTCCCGCCCTGCTCCCGGAGGGCCAGCAGATAGCTGAGCACCTGCACCGTCTTGCCCAGACCCATATCATCCGCAAGGATGCCGCCCATGCCGTAGCCATCCAGCGTGCGGAGCCAGCGGTAGCCGTCCCGCTGGTATTTTCGCAAAACTTTTTGTAGAGACGCAGGCGGTGTATACTCGCTGTCCTTTATCGCATGGAAGCTCCGGCTGAGCTGGCGGAAGGCATCGTCCCGGTTGAAGCGGATGCCGTTCTGCCCCGAAAGCGCCCAGTCCAGACTGGGGGCCCGGTACAGGGGCAGCCGGGCGTGGGCCTGGCCCAGTTTGGCCCCGGAAAGCTCCAGCGTCTCGTTCAGCTCGTCCAGCACCTCCATGGAATCGTCCAGCCGGAGCAGACGGCCATCGCGCAGGCGGTGGTAGCGCTTTTTCTGGTGGAGCGATTTCAGCAGGGCTTTCAGCTCCCCCACCGGGAACTCCCCCGTGTCCACCTCCAGGTCGAGCACGCTGCCGTGCACCGACACCCCCACCGAGATCTTCGGCGGTGCGGCCTGCATACTGCGGAAGGCATCGGTCAGGTAGACCTCGCCCTCAGCCAACAGGGCCGGGATGCCCTCATCGAGGAAGCGGTAGACTTCATCCTCCTCATAGGCATCGTAGTGGGCGGCAAGGCCGTTGCCCATGGTGTCCGGCCCCGGCTCCAGATACCGCCCCAGCAGCCGCCCGGCCCGCTGTTCGGCGCGGGCATCCCGCAGCAGACCGGCAGGCCCCGGTTCCTCCGGTGTGACGCGGTCCTCGCCGTACAAAAATTCAAGGTGCGCCCGCACCGTTTCCCGCGTGGGCGCGTCAAGGTAAAACTGCACCACCGGCTCCAGCGGGATCTGATTCAGCAGCAGGCGTTCGGGGTCCTCAATGGTCACCCTGCTGCCCAGCTCCGGCAGGACGTAGCTGCAAAAGGCGGTGGCATCCCCGGTGGTAAAGAACAGGCTCTTGCCGCACAGCGCCTCAAGGGCGGGCCGCATCCGGGCGCTTTCGGCCCGGTTCAGCTGCCAGATCGTATCCTCACTGTATAAATAGTCGTTGTCTAAACCCGTTTTCCATCCCAACGCGGGGGTCACGGACACCTCCACACCGCCCCGGCGCTTTTCCACCCGCATGGTCAGGGCCGGGATGCCGGTCTTGAGGGTGTAGCCGCCCAGATTGCCGGTGGGGGCATAGAGGGCCACCAGATCGTCAAAGATCTCGCCGTTCAGCGGGATGCCCCCGGCAGGCCCGCTGCGGGGCGCATTGCCGTAGCTGCGCAGGGCCGCCTCGGCTCCTTCCTTTGCGCTGAGCTGCCGCCGCAGCAGGCGGAGCAGCTGCTGTGCCTCCGGGGCAAAGGCCTCCCAGCTGTGCTGGAATTCCAGCGCCTTGCCGTAACTGATGAAGCCGTGCTTCTCCACGGCCCGCAGCAGGTCCGGGATGCTCTTTACCACATACTGCCGCCCGCCGTCTGCCGAGATGCGCAGCCGCAGCCAGGGCAGCTCCCCGGGCAGCAGGGTCAGCTCCGGTTCCAGCTCTGCGGAGTGGGGGCGCAGCTCCGCGTGGCCGGTCACGCCGTCCACCTCGGCCAGTGCTCCCTCCTGATAGGCCCGGAGCAGCCGCCGTGCCTCGTAGTCAGATTCCGGTTCCTCGCCCCGCCATTTCTTGCCGAACAGCATTTCCAGGCTGGAGGCATAGCTGTCCCTGCGGGGCTGCTCCTCAGGCTGGGGCGTTTGCAGGTTGGCCGTGCCCCGCACCACGCCCGGGATGCTCTCCGGGCTCTCAGCAGGCTTTTGCGGCGCTCTGCCGGAAAGCCCCTGACTCTCGCTGTCCCACATCAGCAGCGCGCCGATGTGCTTGCAGCAGGGCCCCTCGCCGTTTTCGTTGTAAGGGCAGGAGCAGCTGGCGCTGACAAAGCTGCCGTTTTCCCGCAGCCAGACCTGGGTCTGGTACAGGCTCCGTCCGCCGCCGCGCACGTCGGCGCTCAGGTGGCGCACGCCGTTCCCGGCCACTTCGCAGTTCAGATCCTGTATCCGGTCCGTGTAGGCCTTGGCCCGCGCGAATACCGTGCCGCCCAACAGGTAGCGGATCTCTTCCATGTCCATCCGGGGTCTCCCTCCCTCTGCAATGCTCTATTGGTTAAGCATACCGCACCGGCGGGCGGGATGCAAGGGGTGCCGGGAAAAAAAGTTCCGGAAAGCACAGAAGCGCCTCATCCGGGAGAGGATGAAGCGCTTCTGTACTTTGGGAATTTTGGAACACTCAGCCCGCATTGCGGTTTACAGGCCAAGTGGGGGTTGGTTTAGGGCTGCTCAGGCATTCTGCTTGAGCTCCTGTGCTTTCTGCCATGCATTCAGCACATCGATCTTGCTTACGGTGTTGTCGGGATAGAATTTCATCTCTTCCGGAGCCGTGCCCTCATCGTTCAGGTCA
>OFME01001687.1_pt1 | contig 11350 bp, 8 predicted proteins | sample 1541381 | NCBI WGS metagenome assembly OFME01 (sample SAMN04209243, study PRJEB22552) | human gut metagenome | biome: gut; material: feces | host: Homo sapiens | place: USA: Oklahoma
ATTTGCTATTATAATAACTGTAAAAACCCCCAATACATTATAAGTTTTTTGCTACCCCCATAGTAAAAAATACCTTCTCCTTAGAAAAGACAGCCGTTCGGATTTGGCTGTCTTTTCATTTTTCTTATTATTTTAATCTTCATTCTTTTCAGAACCGGCTATATCCGATCCTGTCCATTTTTTCAGATATTCTTGAATAAGTTCTGTTTCCTCTTTCGCATATCTTTTTGCTGATGCCTCCACTGGCTGACTTTCATATTCTTCGTAATCATCTAATCCAGCTGAAATATAACAATTGAGGTTTTCTCTCCATTCTCGCAATTCCTGAAAATAATAAGTATTGATCAGATTCATATTCCAATCCATATTTTCTATCATATAACACTCAAAAGCATGAAAGTTTTCTTCACATAAAGTATTTAAAATTTCTTCTGCCGATAATTCCATAAAAAATTGATTGTCCATTATGATATTTTTATTTTCATAGTCATACGTTGCTACCACAGTAATAGAATACATTTTTTCTGCATATATCGGCACTGGCGAAATTCCAAGTCTTATATCCTCAAAATTTGAAAAACGCTGCGCCACATCGATTCTTTCCTGTATACTCTTTTTTTCCCAGTTTTCCTGCGTGAATTCCAGCAGTAATTCCTTATTCTCTTCGAATATATCCACTGTTTCTACTGCATCCTGTTCAGTATTTTCTGCTGCCACATTCTCATCCCCGATGTTTTTCTCTCCATCTGTTTCTGCTGTTGGTATGTAAGTTTCCCCCTGCAATTTATAAACCGCTGCTGCTAAAAACGATGGAACCGCACACATAGCACATATACACAACACTAAAATATGATATATCACACTTTTTTTCTTCCGATACTCCTTTTGGGATTCATATCGTTTTTTATTTTTCACGTTAATAATTAATGCCCAAAAAAACAATGCCGCAGAAACTGCTGCAAGCAGACAACTGAGCCAGAAATGTCTCTGTGCAAAATACAAAAGCAGAAACAACTCTGTAGGACAAAGATTATACAAAATCTCAAAAAGACCGCTGTTCTTGAAATATTTTCTCTCCGGTATAACCAGCCAAAGCAGAATCAATATCAGATATATTTCAAGACATCTCTTAGGCAGCAACCTGCAAGAAATTTCTTTTATGTATACCAAGTTCATGTCATAATAGTGCAATGCAATAAATATAACAGGAATAAAAACAGATATTTTTCCGAAGAACATAAATAAAGTTTTCTTACTTGTCTTCGTTACAATTTTATAAGTACTATCACTCATCACGTTCCCACCTTTCTATTTGACCTTTGTATTATAACTCATTATTCGTTCAATTGCATTTAACCAGCAGTTTCTTCTATAATTCACCATACGAACTACTATATACTTTTTCATGCAAATGCAACTTTCCTTATCATTTCGTTTATCTATAAAAAAAATCTCTGCAAATTTTACATAGTATCAGAATACTATTTTAGTACAAAACTGAGCTTTTCTATGCAAATTTTATGAAGCTTTTCTTCTTGATTACTTTCTGGTCTTATAAAAATTGTATAGTTTTTCTGTGATTTTTTATGAACGATTGTGAACACTTGTGCTCGTACATTTGCTATTATAATAACTGTAAAAACCCCCAATACATTATAAGTTTTTTGCTACCCCCATAGTAAAAAATACCTTCTCCTTAGAAAAGACAGCCGTTCGGATTTGGCTGTCTTTTCATTTTTCTTATTATTTTAATCTTCATTCTTTTCAGAACCGGCTATATCCGATCCTGTCCATTTTTTCAGATATTCTTGAGCTATTCATTCTTTATTGCTTTTTCTATCGCAGTCTTCTTAATATGTTTTCCAATAATCTCAGACACATCACTGACCGTAATAAACGCAGACATATCAACTTCCTTGATCAGACGCTTCAGTTCATAGATTTCCAGACGGTTCAACACACAGTACAATACGACTTTCTTTCCACTAATCAGGCCTTCACCCTCCAGCATTGTCACAGTTCTGCCTAATTTCTGGTAAATCTGGTCTGCAATCTCTTTTCCCTCATCCGTAATGATCATGGCTGCTTTCGCCTGCTCAAGACCTGTTTCCACTTTATCAATAATCTTTGATGTAACAAAATAAGTAAGAAGGCTGTACATGGCACGATCAAATCCAAAAAGCAATGCCGCTACAATATAAATAATGACATTGAAGATCAGTACTGTCTGTCCTACCGGCAGCTTAAATTTACGATTAATCAATATCGCTACTGTTTCTGTTCCGTCCAGACAACCGCCAAAACGGATCACCAGACCTACTCCGGCACCGAGGATCACTCCGCCGAAACAAACCGCCAGCAGATACTGATCTGTCGCATTGACCCATGGAGCAAATACTTCCAGAAATATGGAAAACATTGCCATGGCGTAGCCGGATTTTACAATAAATGTGACACCAAGTTTTCGGGAACCAATCAGAAGAAACGGAATGTTCAGAACGATGGTCAGAATACTTAACGGGATATGGGTCAGATTATTTACCATGATGCCGATACCGATAACACCGCCATCTAAGATCGTGCAGGGCACCAAAAATTCTTCAATGGCAAATGCAGCGATGGCAGCTCCCACCGTCAGCATCAGAAAGTCTAAAAGCAGTTGCAGTTTCGGGGTCAGTTCTTTCATTCAGATTTCTCCTTTTTTTATTCAATCATTTTGCTGATCTCTTTTTTTCTCTACTAATCATTAATAGCAGACATCCAGGCAACTTTCTCATTTCACTTGCTTATACTATACAAAGTAAAAACACGAAACTTATTTCATTGGTCTAAAAATGGCAGGGGAAATAAGCATCTTTGCTTTTTCTCCTGCCTTGTTTCCTCCCTACTTGCAATGGAAGCTGGAAGCTTTCTTAATTTGTTCCGGATTTATCCTCCAGTTCCGGCGTTCCACGCATCTGAATCAGCGGGCCGCCTGTTTTTTCGATATAAGCCTCTGTAATGGTGACCGCACCAATATTGTCATCCTTCGGAATCTCATACATGATATCCAGCATGAATTCCTCAATGATGGAACGTAATGCACGGGCTCCTACGTTTTTCTCTTTGGCACGTTTTGCAATGGCACGTAGTGCACCATCATCAAATTCAAGTTTTACTTCATCCATAGCCAGTAATTTCTGATACTGCTTGATGATCGCATTTTTCGGCTCTTTCAGAATCTGTACCAGCATATCCTCGGACAATGCATCCAGTGAAAACAGGATTGGCAGACGACCGATAAACTCCGGAATCATACCAAATTTGCGGATATCCTCTGTGGTCACCTGACGGAGCAGATTCTCTTCCTTGTCATATTTATCTTTCAGATCTGCCTGGAAACCGATGGAAGCATGCTCATTCAAACGTTCTTTGATGATATCTTCCAGTCCCGGGAATGCACCACCGCAGATAAATAAAATATTGGATGTATCAATCGTTGTCATCGGAACCATCGCATTTTTACTGGTCGCACCGATCGGTACTTCCACTTCCGCACCTTCCAGCAGCTTCAACATCCCCTGCTGTACGGACTCACCGCTGACATCACGCTGTGTCGCATTTTTCTTCTTTGCAAGTTTGTCGATCTCATCAATAAATACAATACCGCGTTCTGCTTTTTCTACATCATTATCTGCTGCTGTCAGAAGCTTGGACAGCACACTCTCAATGTCATCACCTATGTAGCCGGCTTCTGTCAGAGAGGTCGCATCAGCGATGGCAAGCGGCACATCCAGAAGTTTTGCCAGTGTCTTAACCAAATACGTCTTACCACAGCCTGTCGGACCAACCATCAGCATGTTGGATTTCTCGATCTCTACTCCATCTGCATTTGCCTCAGTGCCTGCTGCCACACGTTTGTAATGGTTGTAAACAGCCACAGACATAACCTTTTTCGCGTAATCCTGTCCGACTACATAGTCATCCAGACTTGCTTTGATCTTATGCGGTGCCGGGATCTTGCGGATATCCAGAACCGGTTCCTCTTTCTTTTTCTCTTTTGGTTTTTTCTTCTTTACTTTCTGCTGGTTGCCAAATGGCAGATCGGACATGTTTACAAACTGGATATTCGGCATCTTTCCACTTGACAGCATATCTCCGATATTGATATCTCCCAGACCCGGGATTCCAGGCATCTGCCCCATGGTATCAAAGGTCTTCTGCATGCAGTCCTGACAGATTGCCATATTCGGAGCCACATGGATCAGCTTGCCTGCCTTGCTGGCCGGACGTCTGCACATTGCACAGAACTCATCAAAATCATCTGTTTTTTCATTGTCTTCTGTGGGATCGTCCGTCACTACCTCACCGGTCTCCACCGGAGTCCCTTCCTTTGTTTCTTCTACATCGGATACATTTTTTTCATCTGTATCCACTTCTCTGTAATCGTTATCTATCATAAAAAAATCTCCATTCGTCTTTCATGTACGCTCGGAATCTTTCAAAACAAATCATTCCGATCCTACATTTTATTTTCCTCAAAAATGCCGTTGAGACTTTTCTATTTTACCATAGATTGACGACTATTTTCAACTGTACTTCCCGCATTTAATAAAAGGTTTATGCTTTTATGCAGATAGTGAATCGTTTTATGGGTTAGGGAATGAACCATTTTGAAAATCTGCATCAGTCGGGCTAACACGCCCTCCCTGATGTAGATTTCTCAAAACTGATGGGCCACCCTAAGCAAGAAGTTCCTGGAGAATTGCATTTACCATAGCCGGATTTGCTTTTCCTTTCATAGCCTTCATCGTCTGGCCAACCAAAAATCCCATGGCTTTCTTTTTACCATTATGGTAATCTTCCACAGACTGCGGATTGTCTGCAATAACTTTTTCAATGGTCTCGCGCAGTGCGCCTTCGTCATTGACCACTTTCAGTCCTTTTTCTTCCACATATTTTTCCGGATCAATGTCTGACCGAAACATCTCTTCAAAAACTTCTTTTGCCACGGAACCATTGATGGTGCCTGCATCTACCAGTTCGATCAGAGCAGCCAGATGCTCCGGTGCAAAGCAGATTTCCTCTGCTTCCATACTGTTCTCTTTTAAGAGACGCATGGTTTCGCCCATGAGCCAGTTGGATACTTTTTTCGGTTTGTCACAGATTTTCGTGGTTTCCTCGAAAAGATCTGCCATATGTTTTGTTCCGGTAATGATCTGTGCATCATACTCCGGAATATCGTACTCTCTGCGGTAACGCTCCAGCTTCTGCGGACGCAGTTCCGGCTGACGACTGCGGATCTCATTGATCCACTCCTCCGAGATAACGATCGGTGCCAGATCCGGTTCCGGGAAGTAACGATAATCCTGTGCATCCTCTTTGGAACGCATTGCATGAGAAGATTCTTTGTTGTCATCCCAGCGACGGGTTTCCTGCACAACTTTTCTTCCCATCTCAAGAAGCTCGATCTGACGCTCCCGCTCTCCTTCGATGGCATGTGCGATCGCCTTGAACGAGTTCAGGTTTTTCATCTCAGTACGGGTTCCAAACTTCGGTGAACCAACCTCACGGACAGACAGGTTGACATCGGCACGCATGGAGCCTTCGTTTAGTTTACAATCGGATGCTCCCAGATACTGAATCGTCTGACGCAGTGTCTCGAGGTAAGCGATCACTTCATCGGCTGAACGCATATCCGGCTCGGATACAATCTCGATCAACGGCACACCGGAACGGTTGTAGTCCACGATGGATACGTCCTCCCATTCATCATGTACCAGTTTACCGGCATCTTCCTCCATATGGATTTCATGGATGCGCACCTGTTTTTTGCCTGCCGGAGTCTCAATTTCCACATATCCGTTGCGGCAGATTGGCAGATACAGCTGTGAGATCTGATAGTTCTGCGGATTATCCGGGTAAAAATAGTTTTTCCGGTCAAATTTACTGTATCGGGTAATGCTGCAGTTTGTAGCCAGACCAACGGCCATGGCATATTCCACTACCTGTTTGTTCAACACCGGAAGGGAACCCGGCATACCGGTACAAACCGGGCAGGTGTGTGTATTTGGTTTTCCTCCGAACTCCGTGGAACAGGAACAGAAGATTTTTGTTTTGGTTGCAAGCTCTACATGCACTTCCAGTCCGATGACTGTTTCATAATTCTTACTCATCTCTTCTCCTCCTTCCTACGCCTGACTCAGCGGGCTGTGCTGATATGGACGTGTCTGTTCAAAACTGTATGCTGCCTGAATGATCTTTTTCTCCTGAAAACAGTCTCCGATCAGCTGCAAACCAATCGGCAATCCCTGACGGTCCGTACCGCACGGAAGGGAAATTCCGGGAAGTCCCGCAAGGTTCACGGAAATTGTATAAATATCGCCCAGATACATGCTGATCGGATCCTGCAGGCTCTCGCCAAGCTTCGGTGCTGTGGTCGGTGCTGCCGGTCCAAGGATCATGTCATATTTTGCAAATGCATCGTCAAATGCTTTTTTTATCAATGCTTTGACGCGCAATGCTTTCAGATAATAGGCATCATAATATCCGGAACTTAAAACGAAAGATCCAAGCATGATTCTTCGTTTTACCTCAGGACCAAATCCTTCGGAACGGGATTTTTTATACATATTATGAAGGCCTTCATATTCTTTCGTACGGTAGCCGTATTTTACGCCATCAAAACGTGCCAGGTTGGAACTTGCTTCCGCGCAGGCAATGACATAATAGGCCGGGATCGCATATTTTACGAGACCAAGGTCGAATTCTTCCACGATGGCACCTTTTTCTTCCAGTACCTTTGCTGCTGCAAGTACCGCTTCCTTTACTTCCGGATTTAACCCTTCTCCGAAATAATCTTTTGGGATACCGATGCGCATGCCTTTGACATCGTCTACCAGGGCAGACGTAAAATCGGTGTCTTCTCTTTTTACGGATGTCGAATCCTTTTTGTCGTAGGAAGTAATTGCTTCCAGGATCGTTGCGCAGTCTGTCACATCTTTTGCCACCGGTCCGATCTGATCCAGCGAAGAACCGTATGCGATCAATCCGTAACGGGAAACGGTTCCGTACGTCGGTTTGATACCGGTTACTCCACAGAAAGAACTCGGCTGACGGATGGATCCGCCGGTATCAGAACCAAGGGCAAAGGAACACTCCTCTGCTGCCACAGCTGCGCAGGAACCGCCGGAAGATCCTCCCGGAACGTGCGCGGTATTCCATGGATTTTTTGTCTCGCCGTAAGCAGAAGTCTCTGTCGTACTTCCCATGGCAAATTCATCCATATTTGTTTTTCCAATAATGACTGCTCCGGCTTCTTCCAGTTTTTTCACTGCTTCTGCCGTATAAGTCGGTATAAAGTTATATAAAATCTTTGAAGAACAGGTCGTCAGCAGTCCTTCGGTACACATATTGTCTTTGATGGCCACCGGAACACCTGCCAGAGGTCCTGTCAGCTCTCCGGCATCAATTTGTACCTGTACTTCTTTTGCGCGGGCCAGCGCACCTTCCTCATCGACTGTCACAAAACTGTGCACCTGCTCTTCTTTTGCGCGTACCGCATCCAACGCTTCCCGAACGGCAGCTTCCACGGTCACTTCTTTTGCTTTTATCTTTTTTCCCAGCTCTACCGCTGTCAAACTCATCAAACTCATTTCCATGTCCTCCGTTCTTATTCGCCGATTGTCTTCGGTACTTTGAATCCGCCATCTTTCTGCTCCGGAGCATTCTTCAGTGTATCTGCACTGCCATCTTTGTTTGTCACAACATCCTCGCGGAATACATTTTCAATCGGGAATACATGGGACATCGGCTCGATGCCTGTCGTATCAAGCTCGTTTAAGAGATCGATGTAATCCAGCATATCTTCCATATCTTTTTTCGCTGCTTCTGCTTCTTCCGGACTCAGTTCCAGTTTTGCCAGAATGCCGACATATTCCATGGTGTCATCGGAAATGACATTTTTCATAGTTCCGTCCTCTGCCATTACTTTTGTGACGGATGCGCCGCTGGTCTGATCCTCTTCTTCCGGCTCTTCGTCCAGTGCCACATGACTGATTTTTGCATAAATAGCAGAATCCACAATACCCTGATTGTCCTTTAGGGACTGGCGCAGGGTTCCTTCATAATCCATACCGGCTTTTTTCATCACTTCACCGGAATTTGGATTTGCCACATCATGCTGTGACCAGACACGTCCAGCTCCAACTTCTGCCATCAGGAAACGGATGACTGCCTCCACAGCCTCTGTGGTGTAACCCTGATGCCACCAGGATTTTCCGATGCAGTAACCAAGTTCTGCACTCTGGACATCTTCATTCAGTGATACCACGCTGATACTTCCGATTGGCTGCTCGATGTCATTTAACTCGATGGCCCACTGATAAAACTCATTTTTGCTGTAACCTGCTTCCCACTGCTGCAGAATCTCTGCGGTCTCTTCCACACTTTTGTGCGGCTGCCAGGTCAGGTATCTGGTCACTTCCGGGTCGCTCGCCCAGTTGTAATACATATTTTCTGCATCTTCTATGGTAAAACGCCGTAATGTCAGGCGTTCTGTTGCGATTGTCTGTGTTCCTGTATGTCTCACGTTTTTCTCCTCCTACATCTGAATCGCACTTTGTAACGGTTCCGGGTTCTGCCATAATCTGTTACGGCTCTAATCTGCTCAGATCTCGCGGGAACAAGGTCGCTTCCCGGACGTTATCTTCTCCGATCAGCTGCATGGTCAGACGTTCCATTCCGATACCAAGTCCACCATGTGGCGGCATGCCATATTTGAATGCGGACAGGTAATGCTCCATGCCTTCGGTCTCCATGCCCCGCTGTGCGATTTTTTCCATTAATTTATCATACTGATGGATACGCTGTCCACCGGTTGTGATCTCCAGACCTTTGTAAAGCAGATCAAAGCTTAAGGTGTAGGTCGAATCTGCCGGATCATCCATCGCATAAAACGGACGTTTCTTGGATGGATAATGTGTGACAAATACAAAATCACTGCCGAATTCTTCTTTTGCATACTGACCGATCAGATGCTCTTCCTCCGGCTCCAAATCGTATGGATTGCGAAACTGTCTGTCGTATTTTTCAGCCACGCGCTGTTTTGCTTCATCAAAACGGATGGCCGGGATCCGGCTCACATCCGGAAGTTCGATCTGTAAAATATCTAACTCTTTCACATAGTCTTTTTTCAGTAACTCCATGGTATACTGCAAAAATCCGGTCTCCATCGCCATGATATCTTCGAATCCGTCAATATAACCCATTTCGAAATCAAGGCTGTTATATTCGTTTAAATGGCGTTTTGTGTTATGTTTTTCCGCACGAAAAACCGGTGCTGTCTCAAAGACTCTGTCAAATACCCCCACCATCATCTGTTTGTAAAACTGCGGACTCTGCTGTAAGATCGCAGGTCTGTGGAAATACTCCAGTTTAAACAGGTTGGCACCGCCCTCAGCACTTTTTGCACCAAGTTTTGGTGTATGGATCTCTGTAAATCCCTGGCTGTAAAGGAAATCGCGAAAGCCTCTCACAATGCCTTCCTGAATCCGGAAGGTTGCACGCTCCCTGATGTTTCTTAACGCTACTGCACGGTGGTTTAATCTGGCTTCCAGGGAAGTATTCATCTTCCACTTTGCGATTGGAAGCGGCAGACTCTCTGCAGGCTCGGAAAGAATCTTGACCTCTTTCATGCGGATCTCGAATCCTCCCGGCGCACGCTCTTCCTTATTTAATACACCGCTCACCTCAATGGCTGCGCCTTCCTTGAGTTCCTTCAGATCAATAGCGGTCACACCTTCTTCATACACGCACTGCAGGAGACCTTCTCTCTTTCGCAGGACCACAAAGGCTACCTCACCCATGTCACGCACTGTATGAACGGCTCCATTCACGCTGATCATCTGACCATACAGGTCAGAGGCAAGGATTTCACTGATTTCCATTGTCTCTTTTGGTATTACACCGGTCATCATTTTCATTGTTTCGTACACTCCTTTTGCATAAAATGTTGTAAGGTGCGGGACGGAATTATTCTTATTTTTGTTATTTTTGTCTTTTTCAGAGCCATCTCGATTACGCTACGCTCCATCTCGATGTGGCTTCTCGCCAAAGAAATTCTTAAAAATATGTTCATTCATGCAAGCACGATTCGCATATTTTTTCGAATTGCCTTGGCTCTGAAAAAGACAAAAAAACGCCCTAAGGATACTTCTTTGTATCCCAGGACGAAATAATGTTCTTTTATTATTCCGCGGTACCACCCGCATTTCCGCACCAATCGGGCACGGACACTTCAAACCCTGCTAACGGAGGGATACCCGTTCTGCTCTCACAGACCGCTCCCGGACGAACCAAGCGGTGCGCACTGAATCGGCTTTCAGCCGCCGGCCGTTTCTCTCTGAAAGGTGCACATGCTCCGCTATTTTCCCGTTCATAGCTGATATCAACTACCATTTATAGCATAAAAGCCATTGAAATGCAAGAGGGGAATGGAGTAAAATGAAGACCAAGCCATATGGACGCCGAAAGAAAAAGCCGGCGGTCAGAGGATCGATGCGTGTTTGAGAAAGCGGATGGCCAGGAGGATAAACCGTAATGATGAGAAAAGTAAAGATTACAGTGCTGAAGACAACGCTTGACGAGGAGCTGGTGCTCCGTGCGGCTGCAGAGACCGGCTGCATCGTCACCGCAGAGAACCATCAGGTCGGCACCGGCCTCGGCTCTGCCATCACCAACCTGACGAGCGCAAAGAATCCGGTTCCGGTGGAGCGTATCGGCATCCAGAACCGCTTCGGTCAGGTAGGCCCGCAGGATTTCCTTATGCAGCAGTATAACCTCACTGCAGAGGATATTGCGGCAGCAGCTCTGCGTGCCATTGCCCGCAAGCAGGGATAATTACAGAAAAGCTCCCGTTGGAACGGTTGATCGGTTCCGGCGGGAGCTTTTCTGCGCGCAGCAGCGGACACGCGTTGAGGAAGAAATGCATAATTTTTGCTTGAAAAGATTGGTGAGAAGTGAGATTGCTTTTCTGACGGAACAGGGATAGAATTATAAGTACAAGTTACGCAAACGTTTGCGAGAAAGAAAACGGAATGCATAACCACACGAATCTGTTGCACGGGGAGGAGGAATGAGATTTCGCTGCAGAATCGAGAAAGAAACAAAATTTTAAGAAAGAGGGTCCGAGATACATGAAAAAACGCATACTCAGTTTGGCACTGTCTGCTGCAATGGCTTTGACGATGCTCCCGACGGGAGCCTTTGCTGCCAGCGACAAGGGAAAGCCGCCGGTATATAATAAGGCAACAGGCTGCTATGAAATCTCTACCCCGGACCAGCTGCTCTATCTGTCCGGCAGCTGGAGGGA
>OFME01001711.1_pt1 | contig 11234 bp, 8 predicted proteins | sample 1541381 | NCBI WGS metagenome assembly OFME01 (sample SAMN04209243, study PRJEB22552) | human gut metagenome | biome: gut; material: feces | host: Homo sapiens | place: USA: Oklahoma
GGCATCAAAGTCGGGGGCTTTTGACCCCGACATCAAAATAATAGAAAGAGGATAGAAATGAGATATATTAGTGGATTATGTGAAGGCGAGACAATCAGGAATGTATACCTTTGTAAGGGAAAGCGTTCTGCGGAGACAAGAAATGGAAAGCCTTATGACAATCTGATCCTTCAGGATAAGACTGGAACGTTAGACGGAAAGGTATGGGATCCTAATTCACAGGGAATTGCGGATTATGATGAGAAAGATTTTATCGAAGTATTTGGAGATATCATTAATTATAACGGGAATCTTCAGATGAACATCCGTCAGATCCGGGTGGCTCAGGAAGGAGAATATAATCCGGCTGATTATATGCCGACAACAGAGAAAAGTGTGGAAAGTATGTACGAGGAACTGGTGGCATATATCCGTCAGATTTCCAATCCATATCTGAGAGCGGCACTGGAATTTTACTTCGTGAAAGATGAAGCATTTATTGCAAAATTCAAAGGTCATTCTGCTGCGAAGACGGTTCATCACGGATTTGCCGGAGGTCTGCTTGAGCATACACTTGGCGTGGTTCATTTATGTGAATATTTTGCTTCAAATTACAGCATCCTGAACCGGGATCTTCTGCTGACTTCAGCAATTTTCCATGACATTGGAAAAGTAAAAGAGCTGTCTGCATTTCCGGATAATGATTATACAGATGAAGGACAGTTGATCGGTCATATTGTGATCGGTGTGGAAATGATCGATGATGCGATCCGCTCGATTCCTGATTTCCCAGAAAAGATAGGAAATGAACTGAAGCACTGTATCGTGGCACATCATGGCGAGCTGGAATATGGTTCACCAAAGAAACCGGCACTGGCAGAGGCAGTTGCACTGAACATGGCAGATTCAACAGATGCAAAGCTTCAGACATTGACAGAACTGTTCAAAGGAAAAACAGGAACAGACTGGCTGGGATATAATCGTCTGTTCGAGTCTAATTTAAGAAGAGCATCTGAGGATTAAATTTAACAATGAGAACAACAAGTGTCACTGTTTGCAGATTCTATGTGAGCAGTGGCTATTTGTATAATTAAGAGTAAAATAGAAGAGAGAAAAGTATGAATAAGAATGATATTGTAACAGTTGAAATAACAGATATCGGAGTGAGCGGGGAAGGAGTTGGCCATGTGGATGGTTACACGCTCTTTATCAAAGACGCAGTGATCGGTGATGTTGTTGAAGCGAAAGTCATGAAGGCAAAGAAGAATTATGGCTATGCCAGATTAATGAAAGTCATCACACCGTCAGAATATCGCGTAGAACCAAAGTGTGCATTTGCCAGAAGATGCGGAGGCTGCCAGATCCAGGAAATGTCTTATGATCGCCAGCTTGCGTTTAAAGACCAGAAGATTCGTGGCAATCTGGAACGAATTGGTGGATTTACAAAAGAGCAGATCGATACAGTGATGCAGCCGGTTGTCGGAATGGAGAATCCGTTTGGATATCGTAATAAAGCACAGTTCCCGTTCGGAACGGACAAAGAAGGCAATCCAATCACGGGGTTCTATGCCGGAAGAACACATGATATTATTGCAAACACAGATTGCGCTCTTGGCGTAGATCAGAACCGAGAAATACTCGAGATTATTTTACAATATATGCGTGAAAACAAGATCAAATCGTATGACGAGAAGACTGGAAAAGGTCTGATCCGGCATGCATTGATCCGCTATGGCTTCAAGACAAAAGAAATTATGGTCTGTCTTGTGGTCAACGGAAAGAAACTTCCGAAAGCAGAGCGTCTGATTGAAAAGCTTATTCAGATTGAGGGCATGACAAGTATCACGATCAGTCCGAATACACGAAGAGATAATGTGATTATGGGAGATTCTTATGAAATTCTCTGGGGACAGGGATATATTACAGATTATATCGGAAATGTAAAATATCAGATTTCCCCATTATCATTCTATCAGGTAAACCCGGTACAAACAGAGAAACTATACGGACTTGCACTTGAGTATGCAGACCTCAAAGGTGATGAAACCGTGTGGGATCTGTACTGCGGAATCGGAACGATTTCCCTCTTTCTTGCCCAGAAGGCAAAACAGGTTTACGGAGTTGAGATTGTGCCTCAGGCAATTGATGATGCAAAAGAGAATGCAAAGATCAATGCGATTGATAACGCAGAATTTTTCGTTGGGAAGGCAGAAGAAGTTCTGCCGGAATATTATGCAGAGTATGAGCGAGAGCATAATGGTGAGACAGCTCATGCAGACGTGATCGTAGTGGATCCACCGAGAAAGGGTTGTGACGAGACACTGCTGGAGACGATCGTGAAGATGCAGCCGGAGAAGGTTGTGTATGTAAGCTGTGACAGTGCGACATTGGCGAGAGATCTGAAGTATCTGTGTGCGAATGGGTATGAGATTACGGTGTGCAGAGGGGTGGATCAGTTCCCACAGAGTGTGCATGTGGAAAGTATCGTGTTGCTTTCCAAACTTAAATCAAATAAGTTGAAGCATATCAATGTGGAATTAGAGATGGATGAGCTTGATTTGATGGCGGCGGAGAGTAAAGCGACCTATGAGGAAGTCAAGGATTATGTTTCTAAAGCAAAGCGGATTGAAAGTTAGCAACTTGTATATCGCACAGGTGAAGCAGAAATGCGGCATTATTGAGAGGGCAAATTATAACCTGTCAAAATTGGAAAACTCTAGACAGCCGAAGTGTCCGCCAGGGAAAGAAGCGGCTATAAGGGAGGCACTGGAACATTTTCGGATGATATGACGATATCGTAGAAATAGAAGAATCCTTTTTCTTTGACTTGGTTCTTTAAGTCCCTTTGTTAGTTTTGGTTAGTGGGACATAATTTTACATTTGAAGAAACGTGAATACGTATCGGAAGATAGATAGAGAGTTCAAACAGATACGAAGGAGTTTTGTTCATAAATGATAGAAAAAAATAAGATTTTAGAATCATGGATAATGGTGGAACATTTATCGGAGGGAGACATCGGTTTGAATGATAAGGCTATTCTCACTCTGAATGATTTGCAGGAACAGGATTTCTATTCTCTGTTTCTGCATAAAATTGAGAAAAAGAAATGGAATCGACGGCAAAAAGGAGGAGTCGTTGTCTATTTTGATATTTTTAAATTTCAGGAAGTTGTGGACATACTTCATGCAGAGTATGGTTTGGAAGCGACGGATGAGGATATTCGTTTCGGAGACAAGTTCAGTTTCGCGCTGTATTTCGATAAGAATCTTAATTTTCTGGAGGATATGACATTCTTTACAGAAAGTGCTTACATACGGAAATTCAAAAAAGTTCCCTATGAGAAAGAGTTTCGGGAATTTGAGAAAGATTTTAAAAATCAGCTTGCTCAGGATTTTGATGAGACAGCAGGGGATTCGGCGAAGTTTAATGCTGCGATGCAAAAGGAACTCCTGCGACATGAGGTTGATATAATAAATTGCCGGATGAAGATTTTGGGAAATATCGAGACTGAAGCGACGAATCTGCATTCTTTTTTCATCGATGATCTGGAAAAAGCAAAAAAAATCGAAACGGTTAATTTGAATGCTTATTTGTATGGAAATAAAAAGGAACGCATGAACCTTGACAGCAAAAAAGATTCAGTGAATTTTCATCCGCATCTGTTTGAACAAATTCTGCAGCCGAAGAATTATCCCTTGGGAAGGTTTCCAAGCAATACGACATATGCGCTTTCTCTGATGCAGCAAGTTGCGGTAAACTTATCCATCGGCTTTGACAACAATCAGATGAGAAGTGTCAACGGTCCGCCTGGAACCGGAAAAACGACGCTTTTGAAGGACATATTTGCGCAGTTAGTGGTACAGCAGGCGTATAGTATTGCGAAACTTTCGGACCATTTTATCAAAGGAACAGAGAAAACAATTTATTTTAATCATGCATCGATTGGAGAGATCCCGGAACATATTATCGAAAATAATATCGTGGTTGCAAGTTCGAATAATGGTGCGGTTCAAAATATTGTGAACGAACTTCCGTTGAGTAAGGAGATTGACAATTTTCTAATCAATGAACTGAAAGAAGCGGACTATTTTTGTGAGATATCGAATGCGAAGGTGTCGGTAGAGTGGCTGGAAGATGAGAACGGGAAGAAAAGAGAGGAACTGGTAAAAGAATCTGTTCCGGGAGAAGAAAAGTTTTGGGGAGTATTTTCACTTGAAGGTGGAAAAGCGAATAATATGAGCAATATCCTCACGAACATGAAGCATATCCACAAATATTTGGAAGAAGATTATCTGCCGAATCAAGGTATATATAAACAATTTCTGAGTCATTATGAGGAAGTAAAAGCGATTCGAACAAAAAGGCAGGAATTTGCAGATAGCGTTCGGATGTATCAGGAATATACTCAAAAGATGGAACAGGTTCGTGGCAGCTATCAAGAAAAATTAGAGAAGAAAGAGCATGAATTGTGCGTAGAACTTAAGAAGCTTGCAGAAAATAAACAGGAATGCGGGCAGCAGTTGGAACAGTTACATCTCAGTTTGAAAGAGGTACAAAACAGGGCAGAAGCTGTCCGAAAAAATATGGACAGTATGAACCAGTGCCTTCAAGTACACAAGGAGCAACGTCCTTGCTTCTTTGCGGGAAAGAAAAAGAAAGAGGAATATAGGAGCAGATTAAATGAGATTACGGATCAGTTAGTAAAATTAAATGATGAAGATATAGAATGCAGGGAACAGGAGAAAAAAATTAATGAAAATATTCATTTGCGGCAAACAAGGCTGAGTAAAAGTAATGAAAAACAGGAGAAGCTTAAGCAGGAGTTTAACAGTTGGAAGACGGTGGAAACAGGTAAAATTTCAAATTTGGAGAAAAGAGTCCGCGAATATGAAAATATAAAAAACGACAGTAAGACAGAACCGCTGAATATGAATCAGGAGTATGAAGATTTACAGATATCAAACCCGTGGTTTGACGAAGCGTATCGTGTCGCACAGTCAAAATTGTTTGTTATGGCATTACGTATTCGAAAACAATTTCTTTATGAGAACAGAAAAAATGTAAAGGCGGCCATTATCGTCTGGGATCAGCAGGAGAAGTATTTGGATCGAAAGCATGTGATTGAGGCGGCATGGAACTGGATCAATATGACAATTCCGGTGATTAGTTCTACGTTTGCCAGTTTTTCGCGTATGTGCAAAAATCTTGGAGCTGAGACACTGGGGCATCTTTTTATCGATGAAGCAGGACAGGCGCTACCACAGGCGGCTGTCGGTGCAATCTATCGCAGCAGGCATGTAATGGTGGTCGGTGATCCGTTGCAGATTAAACCGGTTCTTACGTTGGATTCTAATACCCTATATATGTTGGGGGAGCATTTTGGAGTGACAGAAAAATATTTATCTGCATCTGCATCCGCACAGATTTTAGCAGATGCGGCAAGTCAATACGGGTTTTATCGAAAACAGGACAAGGCGGAGGATTCATGGGTTGGAATTCCACTATGGGTGCATAGAAGATGTCGGTATCCGATGTTTACAATTTCGAACATGATTTCCTATGACGGATTTATGGTGCAGGGAATGGAAAAGTACGGAAAAACAGACTGGTTTGATGTTGGTGGAACGGCGAACAATAAATATGTCGAGGAACAGGGAGAATTCCTTTTGCATAAGCTCAAGGAGATGATAGATAAAAATCCGAAAATCTTAGATAAAAAAGAAAAAGATGTGGTTTATGTAATTACACCGTTTTCCAATGTGGCATATCAGCTTTCTCAGAAATTACGGAAAATTCACTTTACCCGATATGATGAACAGGGAAAACCGACAAATGTCGGAACTGTCCATACGTTTCAGGGGAAAGAGGCTCCAATCGTATTTTTTGTACTCGGTGCCGACAGGCAGAGCAGCGGGGCGGCACGCTGGGCAGTAACCGAAGCGAACATAATGAATGTTGCGGCGACGAGGGCCAAAGAGGAGTTTTATATTATTAGTGATAGGAAATTGTATCTTGGGCTTGGATGTGATGTTGCAACAGATACAGATCGGATTATCAGAGAATATAAAAATCAGTATCTTGTGGATGATCATGCACACAAGAATGAGTTGCGCATGCAGGATGACGAGACACGGACACTCATTATTGATGCGGATTTTAGACGCATTACAGGAACGGTTAAATATGTTGGAAAGGGAACAGAAAGTTTTTATGCCTATGTAGTTGGTGCTGATGGAAAAGAATATTCCATTACCGAAAGTATTTATTCTAAGACAGAGAGTGCAATAGAAGTGATTCGAAAGGGTAAAAAAATATCTTTTATTCCAAGAGAAGGGAATAAGAAACTATTTGCTACAGAGGTGAAGATAGATGTTTAATTAAGAGAGAGGTTATCGGGAATTTAATGGAACGGTAAAGGGAGGGGGAAAAGATGGAGGATCAAAGAGACAATCCTAATATTATTGGGAGTGAAATCATCATATATCAAACGGAAGATGGATATACAAAAATTGACGTTAAATTTGAAGACGAGACTGTTTGGCTTACACAGGCACAATTATGTGAGTTGTATCAGACAAGTAAATCTAATATCAGCGAGCATATCAAGCATATTTTTGAAGAGGAAGAATTGGATGAAGAGTCAGTTGTTCGGAAATTCCGAACAACTGCAGCTGATGGAAAAAACTATAATACAATTCATTATAATCTTGATATGATTATTTCTCTTGGATATAGAGTGAAATCCAAGATTGCTACAAATTTCCGTCGGTGGGCTGCTGAACGATTAAAAGAGTACATGATAAAAGGCTTTACAATGGATGATGAACGGCTAAAAAATCTGGGTGGGGGTAATTATTGGAAAGAGTTATTAGACCGTATTCGGGATATTCGCTCATCTGAAAAAGTGATGTACCGACAGGTACTTGACCTTTATGCAACAAGTGTTGATTATGATCCCAAGAGTAGTGAATCTATTGCATTTTTCAAAATGGTACAAAATAAATTACACTATGCAGCACATGGACATACAGCAGCAGAAGTTATATACGAGCGTGCGGACGCCAGTCAGCCTTTTATGGGATTAAAAAGTTTTTCTGGTGATTTTCCTGTATTGAAAGATATCAGTATTGCCAAAAAATATCTCAATGATGAAGAGATAAAGATCCTAAATAATATTGTATCGGGATATTTTGATTTTGCGGAGATTCAAGCTATGCGTCACAATCCCATGCATATGGAAGATTATGTGGAACACCTTGATAATGTTTTGAAAACTACAGGTGAAAAAGTGTTGCAAGGAGCCGGAACGATTAGTCATGCACAGGCAATTGAAAAAGCAACAGAAGAATATCGGAAATATCAGGTGCAGAACTTATCGCCGGTTGAAGAAGAATATTTGGAAAGCATTAAAAATATTCACAGTACAGTAAAGAAAAACAGTAAGAATTAATTTTCATAAAAGAGATTTTTAGAAGTTGGTAAAAATACGAGTTTGGACAATGATGAGTATGTCGAGACGGTCTGTTTGCTGTCAAGAAAATAAAATCAAGTACTGAAAAGTAGCGTATTTCCGAGCTTTTTGTAAGGTTGGTATCATCAGAGAAGCCTTGCGGAAAGCTCGGTTTTATTATATGGAAACATATCTACTTTTTGGTCTGATTGGAGAAAAAGTGGATGGCCGGAAAATTGCGGTAGGGTTTAGGCTGTGGATTAGATGTTAGCATTTCCGGATTTGGTTCATCGTGAATCAGTCGATACAGCGGATGTTTGATAGTTTTTTCCTCGCCACCGGTACCGGTGTATTGATATACATGGACTGGCAGACCAGCAATAGATTCAGAAAGAATCCCATAGGTCATCACTTCCTTTTAAAAATGGGTATAAGAAAAGCACCTCTGAAGAGATGCTTTCTTAAAAATTTCTTTTTTATTCTGAAATCAACCAATCAATCAAGTTGATGGGTTTAATACCATCATAGGAAGAATCCATTCCGGTATTTAAGGATAGAATTATTTTTTCGTAGTTATCGCTGATTTTCTGGAGTGGTGAGTGTGTGAAACTTTTTCTGTAAATAGCTTATAGTAGCAAGGTCTTCTATGATAAAATAAAAATCATAGGAGGCCTTTAATTATGGCAAGAAGAGAAAAGAAACCAGTACACAAAGTAGTAATGACAGAGGGAAAACGAAATATCATTCAGCAACTCCTTCAGGAGTATGATATCGAAACTGCCGAAGATATCCAGGATGCTCTCAAAGATCTGCTCGGAGGAACCATCAAAGAAATGATGGAAGCAGAGATGGATGATCATCTTGGCTATCAAAAATCCGAGCGCTCTGATAGCGATGATTATCGTAACGGATATAAATCAAAGCGAGTAATCAGCAGCTATGGAAGTATGGATATTGATGTTCCGCAGGATCGTAAATCAACGTTCGAACCGCAGGTAGTAAAGAAACGCCAGAAGGATATTTCTGACATCGACCAGAAGATTATATCCATGTATGCGAAAGGTATGACAACCCGGCAAATATCAGAAACCATTGAAGATATCTATGGTTTTGAGACATCGGAAGGATTTATTTCAGACGTCACAGATAAAATCCTGCCTCAGATTGAAGACTGGCAAAATCGCCCGCTGGATGAGGTATATCCGATCCTCTACATAGATGCTATTCACTATTCTGTGCGCGACAATGGAGTAATCAGAAAGCTAGCTGCATATGTGATTCTGGGCATCAACACGGAAGGGAAAAAGGAGGTTCTTTCAATCACTGTAGGCGATAATGAAAGCTCCAAATACTGGCTGTCCGTATTAAATGAATTGAAGAATCGTGGGGTAAAGGATATCCTGATTATCTGTGCTGACGGTCTTAGTGGTATCAAAGAGGCAATCGCAGCTGCATTCCCGAAAACAGAGTATCAGAGATGCATTGTGCATCAGGTAAGAAACACTCTGAAATACGTTCCGGATAAGGACAGAAAAGCGTTTGCTGCCGACTTAAAGACGATTTACCATGCTTCCGATGAAGAAAAGGCTAGACTGGCTTTGGATCGCGTCACCGAGAAATGGACCACAAAATACCCGAATTCCATGAAACGCTGGTATGACAACTGGGATGCAATAACGCCCATTTTCAAGTTCTCTCCGGATGTCAGAAAGGTCATTTACACGACCAATGCTATCGAAAGTCTGAATTCCACCTACCGGAAACTCAACCGACAGAGAAGCGTATTTCCAAGTGACACAGCTCTCCTCAAAGCTCTATATCTGGCAACTTTCGAAGCTACCAAAAGATGGACTATGAGCATTCGAAACTGGGGACAGGTCTACGGCGAGCTTAGTATTATGTACGATGGAAGACTCCCGGAATAATAGAATCTGTTAGTATGACTGGAAGGACGTTTTTGACGTCCGCTCTTGACATGCTCGAAATCATGTCGTATATATAAATCAAGAGCTGGAAGCCTATTTTAGCACTTCCAGCTCAATCATTATCATAGAAGATTATTATTTACAGACTTTTTTTCATAGTCTCGGAGTGGTGGTAATTCTCGCTTGCGAACATCTTTGCTGGTCATGGTCTCTGTGACCTGAACATAAAGTTTGTCATCTACTTTTGTTGCGATAAAATCCACTTCGGAATTATCCACTTTACCAATAGAGACATCATAGCCTCTACGTAGCAGTTCAAAGTAAACAACATTTTCTATTGCATGTCCGCTATCACGATCCCTGAATCCAAGCAGATAGTTTCTAAGTCCGATATCAACGATGTAATACTTTCCAAGAGTACGTAAGAATTCCTTTCCTTTAATATTAAATCTCTTGATGTCATAGAAGAAGTATGCTTCCAGTAGCGCATTCACATAGGCCTGAACAGTGTGAGCGCTTGGAGTTCATAGTGTTCGCCGGTTTTATCAAATGCTTGCTTGCGTGTGCCACCTAACGCACTTTTGGTTTCTCTTATTTCAAAATCATGGAATGTTATAATCTTATTCAAGTTTATGCACTGAAATGCAGAAACTATTAAAATTTGACAATTTTTGCATTTTACAAGAAGAGAATGCCTCTATCATCGTAGACAGAAGCACCGGTATTATTTCCACAGCGGATAGCACGGTCGAGCCCATGCTGGGGAGATTATTTGATGAATTATGTGTTAATATTCTGCAATTCTACTGCTAGTCGATTGATTTATGCACACTCTCATTATAATATGTGTGCAGGAGGTGGATATATGTATCAGATTAGTAATGAAAAATTCGGTTTATTTGTAACCGAATTAAGAAAGGAAAAGAATTTAACTCAAAAGGATTTGGCTGAAAAATTATATGTATCAGATAAAACGGTCAGCAAATGGGAACGTGGTCTTAGTATGCCTAATGTCGTATTACTCATACCAATAGCTGATATATTAGATGTTACCGTTACAGAATTGTTACGTGGAGAAAAAATAGATACACAGAAAAATATTGATACAAAAGAAGTCGAGGAATTGGTAGTAGGCTCTCTCGATATGGCTGTTAGGAATTCTATTCATCAGCATAGAAAAAACTGGATATTAGCATATTTGCTATGCTTTTTAATATCTATTACAGAAATTATTATGTTAGTCGTATCTGGGAATTCAATAGCTGAGATGAAAGATGATATATTGTTGGTTACAGGGTTAATGCTTTTATTTGGTGCATGGTTTTGTTTCTTTGCCAAAGACATATTACCAACATATTATGATGCCAACAAGATAAATTATGTTTCACAAGGAATTTTTAGAATACATCTAGTTGGTTTATCCTTTAACAACGGAAATTGGATGTACATCTGTACAACTTTAAAAATTTGGACACTTGCAACGGTTGTTCTATATCCTCTTGCAGGTATTATAATAATCAATTGTTTCAATATAGCTTTATGGGATATTTTAAGTAAAATTTTCTTAATTATGATATTAGGTGGTATGGTAGTTTCGATTTACATTATCGGGAAAAAATACGAATAATTAAATTACCTGTTATCGTTGTGGATAGTACTAATTTACAACATTCTTCATGGGAAATATGAAATGATGCAGAAGAGGTTGTGTTAAGAGAATTAGTGTATATTTAAAGCGTAGAAAGCTCCTTCGGGAGCTTTTGGCTGTTTATAAGATAAATTCTGCCGGAGCTTTTGATTTAATGATTTGATTTATAAAACTGACAATGATACAATTAGCGTAATTTGTAAGAAAGCAGAGAAAATATGAGTGAAAAGT
>OFME01001712.1_pt1 | contig 11228 bp, 10 predicted proteins | sample 1541381 | NCBI WGS metagenome assembly OFME01 (sample SAMN04209243, study PRJEB22552) | human gut metagenome | biome: gut; material: feces | host: Homo sapiens | place: USA: Oklahoma
ACCGGTATCGGTCTTGCATCCATCGCAGCAGCAAAAGGATACAGAATCATCCTTACCATGCCGGAGACCATGAGTGTTGAGAGAAGAAACATCTTAAAAGCTTATGGCGCAGAGATCGTTTTAACAGAAGGTTCCAAAGGAATGAAAGGAGCCATTGCAAAAGCAGATGAACTCGCAAAAGAGATTCCAAACAGCTACATCCCGGGACAGTTTGTGAATCCGGCAAACCCGGCAGCACACAAAGCAACCACAGGTCCGGAGATCTGGAACGATACAGATGGAAATGTAGATGTATTTATCGCAGGTGTAGGTACAGGCGGAACATTAACAGGTACAGGCGAATATCTGAAATCCAAAAATCCGGATGTCAAGATTATCGCAGTAGAGCCTGCAACATCTCCGGTACTTTCCGAAGGTAAGAGCGGAGCTCACAAAATTCAGGGTATTGGCGCTGGTTTCGTACCGGACGTATTAAATACACAGGTATATGATGAGATTATTACAATTGAAAATGATGATGCATTTGAAAAAGCAAAACTTCTGGCAAAGAAAGAAGGCGTTTTAGTCGGAATTTCTTCCGGAGCAGCATTATCCGCAGCAATTCAGGTGGCAAAACGTCCGGAATTTGCAGGAAAAACAATTGTAGCATTATTACCGGATACAGGTGACAGATATTATTCAACACCATTATTCACAGAGGAATAGAAAAAACTGTGAGAGCAAGAATGTTTTAGAGTGATTTGATACGTTCAAGTGAATTTGAACTGTTATCAGAATCTGTGAAACAAAGACAACAGCAGGATGGCAGACAGCAGATCCTGAACAGGACAGATTATGAAAGGCAAAGGTTGAGAGAAATGGCAGAGAAAATCGCAAGAAAAGACAGAAATTTTAAATTTGAGACATTACAGTTACACGTAGGACAGGAGAACCCGGATCCGGTTACAGATGCAAGAGCAGTACCGATTTATCAGACATCTTCCTATGTATTCCGCAACTGCGATCATGCAGCGGCACGTTTCGGACTTGCAGATGCAGGTAACATTTACGGACGTCTGACAAACCCGACAGAGGACGTATTTGAGCAGAGAATGGCAGCACTGGAAGGCGGCGTTGCAGCATTAGCAGTAGCTTCCGGAGCGGCAGCGATTACTTATACCATTGAAAATCTTGCTCAGGCCGGAGATCATATCGTAGCAGCAAAAAATATTTATGGTGGTTCCTTCAACTTGCTGGAGCACACACTTCCGCAGTACGGCATTGAGACTACATTTGTAGATCCGTTTAATATTGACGAAGTAAAAGCAGCAATCAAGGACAATACAAAAGCACTTTACATTGAGACACTTGGTAACCCGAACTCTGATGTAGTGGATATCGAGACACTGGCAAATATCGCTCATGAGCATAAGATTCCGCTGGTAATCGACAATACATTTGCAACCCCATACCTGGTTCGCCCAATTGAGTACGGCGCAGATATCGTTGTTCATTCCGCAACAAAATTCATCGGCGGACATGGAACAAGTATTGGTGGTGTGATCGTAGACAGTGGTAAATTCGACTGGGAAGCATCCGGAAAATTTGCTTCTTTAGTAGATCCGAACCCAAGTTATCACGGTATCAGCTTCACAAAAGCTGTTGGACCGGCAGCTTTCGTTACAAAAATCAGAGCAATCTTACTGCGTGATACCGGAGCAACCATTTCTCCGTTCAACTCTTTCCTGTTCTTACAGGGACTTGAGACACTGTCCTTACGTGTAGAGCGTCACGTAGAGAACGCACTGAAAGTAGTTCAGTACTTAAACAACCATCCACAGGTAGAGCGTGTACATCATCCGTCTGTATCTGAGGATCCGAGCCAGCAGGCATTATACAAAAAATATTTCCCGAACGGCGGTGGTTCTATCTTCACATTTGAAATCAAAGGTGACGAGCAGAAAGCAAAAGACTTCATCGACAATCTGGAGTTGTTCTCCCTGCTTGCAAATGTTGCAGATGTAAAATCTCTGGTGATCCATCCGGCAACAACTACACACAGCCAGTGCACACCGGAAGAACTTGCTGATCAGGGAATCAAACCAAACACAATTCGTCTTTCTATCGGTACAGAGAATATTGACGATATCATTCAGGATCTGGATGAAGCTTTCAAAGCAATTCAGTAAAAAATGAAAAAAATATAGAAATTCAGGCGGGTTGTATTACTGCAATCCGCCTGTTAAATTAAATGATGTAGAATTAAATTGGAGTATGGGAGGTATTATAAAAATGAAGTTTTCGAAAAAAAGCAGATATGGACTGCGTGCTCTTATTGATTTGGCGGTGAATTCACGGACAGAGCTGGTTTCATTAGGAAGTATCGCACAGAGAAATGACATTTCCGCTCAGTACCTTGAGCATGTATTTTCAGCCCTTCGCAAGGGTCATATTGTAAAAAGTATGAAAGGTTCCCAGGGAGGATATTTTCTGGAGAGAGATCCGAAAGAAATCACGGTTGCGCAGATTGTAGAGGCATTGGAAGGAACTTATGATCTGGAAGATGAAGTTGATCGAAACAACGTGGGACGTGGAGATCAGGAAGCAATTCAGCATCTGATCATTGACCGGATCAATGATTGTGTTCAGGAGATTCTGGAAGATATGACGCTTAAGGATCTTGTGGATGCATACGAAGGATATCAGGATTCCGTTGAGGGAATGTACTATATTTAGTGGAGAGGAACGTAAGGAGCAGAGACAGACAGCATGGCAGAAAATTATCAATTTGAAACACGATGTATTCACGGGGACGGAGGATTTGTAGAGGAACATCCATACGGAGCAGTCTCTGTTCCCATTTTTCAGACAGCAACTTTTGCACACCCGGGAATCGGGAAAAGTACAGGATATGATTATTCTCGTGAGAGCAATCCGACACGGTATGAATTAGAAAGCGTAATGTCTTCTTTAGAAGGAGCAGATGACAGTATTGCGTGCTCGACAGGAATGGCGGCAATTGGAATCTGCCTGGAGCTTTTCGGAGAAGGCAGTCATATTTTATGTACAGAAGATCTGTACGGCGGAACTGTGCGAATGTTTAAAAGCATTGGCGAAAAGCGAGGATTAAAGTTTTCTTATGTAGATACTTCAGATATTGATATTGTAAGAAAGAATATTAGAAAAGAGACAAAGGCACTTTATATTGAGACACCAAGCAATCCAACGATGAGGATTACAGATTTTGCAGAGATGAGAAAACTCGCAGACGAATTCGGGTTACTGATTCTTGCGGATAATACATTCCTTTCTCCTTATTTCCAGAAACCGCTACAGTTGGGTGCTGATATTGTAGTACATAGTGGAACAAAATTTCTTGGAGGACACAATGATGTTCTCGCAGGATTTGTCTGTGTCAAAGGGAAAGAGCTGTCGGAAAAATTGCGTTATACATATAAGACAGTTGGCTGTAGCCTGTCTCCGTTTGACAGTTTCCTTGTACTTCGCGGAATCAAAACTTTATCAGTGCGTCTGGAGCGCCAGCAGGAGAATGCGAAGAAGATTGCACTTTGGCTGAAAAACAGACCGGAAGTGACAGAAGTTTATTATCCAGGGCTGGAAGATCATCCGGGATATGAGGTAAACAAGAAACAGGCAACGGGAGCAGGAAGTATGCTTTCTTTCCGTGTAGATACGGTGGAACGTACAAGGAAGATTCTTGAAAGCGTGAAACTGATCTCTTATGCGGAGAGTCTTGGCGGTGTAGAATCGCTGATCACATATCCGATGCTTCAGACACACGGTGATGTGCCGGTGGAGATAAGAGAACGTCTTGGAATCACAGAAGATTTCCTTAGAATGTCTGTTGGAATTGAAAATGCTGAAGATCTGATCAAAGATCTGGAACAGGCATTTCAATAAAAGGAGTAAAAATGAGTGAGAAGAATTTGAATTTTGACCAGCCTGTAGAGAGAAGAGGAACCCACAGTCTGAAGTATGATTTTGCAGAAGAAAGAGGGAGAAAGAAAGATATTTTTCCGTTGTGGGTCGCTGATATGGATTTTAAGACGTCATCTTTCGTTCAGGAAGCATTGATCCGTCAGGCAGAGCATGGAATTTATGGATATACAGAGTCAGATCAGGAGTATTATGATGCGGTCAGCTCCTGGATGGAACGCCGTCACGGATGGAAGATCGACAAGGAGTGGATCACAAAGACTCCGGGAATTGTCTTTGCACTGGCAATGGCGGTGAAGGCTTATACAGAACCCGGGGATTATATTCTGATCCAGGATCCGGTCTATTATCCATTCCGGGAAGTGATTGAAAGCAATGACCGTAAAGTGGCCGCCAATATCCTTATCCGTAAGGAAGATGGATCTTATGCGATTGATTTCGAAGATTTTGAACGCAAGATCGTGGAAAAGGGTGTAAAATTATTCTTATTCTGCAGTCCACACAACCCGGTCAGCCGGGTATGGACAAGGGAAGAAGTGGAGCGTCTGGGAGACATTTGCCTAAAGCATCAGGTGATTATTGTAAGTGATGAGATTCATGCAGACTTCGTATTTGAAGGGAAGCATCAGGTGCTTGTAGATCTTAAGGACGAGTATAAAGACATTACAGTGACATGTACTTCCCCGGGGAAGACATTCAATCTTGCTGGACTTCAGATTTCCAATATTATCATTCCAAATGCAAGCCTTCGCAAGGAATTTCAGCATCAGGTAACTGCAGCCGGGTATAGTCAGGTCGGCGCACCCGGAATCTTTGCACTGATCGCTGCGTATACTCAGGGCGAAGAATGGTATCAGGCGATGAAACAGTATGTGAAGTCGAATATTGATTTCCTTCATACATGGATGGCAGAACATTTACCACAGATCAAGGTGACAAAGACAGAAGGAACCTATCTCGTCTGGATGGATTTCCGGGCATTAGGGCTTTCAGATAAGGAACTAAAAGAACTGATAGAAGATAGGGCAGAGGTTTGGCTGGATGGAGGAGCGATCTTCGGAGAGCCTGGAAGTGGTTTTGAGCGGATCAACGTGGCTTGCCAGAGAGCGACGCTTGTGGAAGCGTTGGATCGGATTGAAAAAGCAGTGAAAAATAAATAAAAAGAAAACAGAAAAAGATGGATAAGCAACGCCCTCAATGCTTAGCCATCTTTTTCTATGTAGATCTGAACTTTCATTGTTTGAAACAGCTGTTATTTCGTTCCCCCTGAAATAATGCTACTTCTCAATCTTGCATGGAATGATCGGTTTGTGAAAGTCAGCAAGCGTGATGCTTCCAAGATAATCTTCAATCAGATTATTCAGCTTTTCCCAGATCGGACGTGTCGGACATTGACCAGCACGTGCGCATTCCGGTGCATGATCCTCCAAACATGCTACTGCCGCAAGGCTTCCTTCTGTCGCATGAAGAATGGAAGCGAGAGTGTATTCTTCCGGAGATTTTGTCAGGCGGTAGCCGCCGCCCTTTCCGCGAAGTCCAAGGATAAATCCTTGTGTGACAAGAGATTTTAAAATATTTTCCAAATACTTTTCAGAAATCTCCTGACGTGCTGCGATCTCTTTCAGCGGTGTGTAAGATTCCGGATCCTGCTGAGACAGATCAATCATGACTCGGAGAGCATAACGCCCTCTTGTAGAGATAATCATAACCTATTTCCTCCCAAGTTACCTATAATTTTACATTGTGAATAGTGTATCATATGTTAAGAAAATAAACAAGCTGTCGAGGTAAAGTGAAACAGTGCAAAAGCATTAAAGTTTGTTGAAAACAGACGAAAACGAGTGTGTCTAAAAATGAAATAACCGTGAAATTGTATTAACTTTACTGGAATTTACAGTGCGTTTGTGATACTCTAAAGACTGTAAGTCCTGATCGGGATGCTGCCTTCCTGATCAGACAGAAAAGACTGGGTTATTGGTCGCACATCATGTGAACAGTAACAAGACTGGAGAGAGAATATGAAAAAATTAATAGTAGCATTACTTCTGGCAAGCACATTGTGTATGACAGGATGTGGCGATACGAAGAAAGCGGAACCGACTGCATCTAAGACAGAAGAGGTGGACAAAGCAAGCAGTGCGATGAAAGAACAGATGGGAGACAACGCGGTTCTTCCAAGTGATTCTGTTAAGAGAGTTATGGCAAAACAGTGGAAGGTGATTGGAACAGATACTGTGTATGATCTGAAAGAAGATGGAACAGGAACGAAGGATGACGCCGGACTGACATTTGAGTGTGGATTTGATGAGGATAACAACATTACGATCAAGATCACAATGGACGGCGAAGATGAAGGTAAACTGTATGCGGTTACAACAGATGATACAGGCTATGGCATAGTACTGAAGTCTCTAGATGGCGGAAAGGATATGAAGTTCCTCCAGGCGGATACAGACCTTCTGGATCTGACGGATGACCGTGCGAAGGGGCTGATCGGAAAGTGGACAGACAACAGCGGAAATGAATATAAATTAAAGAAGGACGGAAAGCTTGTGATCAAGAGTTCCTCCGGTGAGACAAAGGGAACATATTGTGTAGCAGAGAATACAGACGGTACATTGAGGCTGAATCTGGTTATCTCCGGTGGAACACTGGAATATGTCTATACACTGTCAGATGATGGATCTACAGTGGAATTATGTAGTCCGGGAACAGATACGGTACATAAGTGGACGAAAGCCTAAAGTGTGGTGAATAAAAGAGATGCAGTTTGCGCATGAATTGATCGTTCCGGAAGTTGGATTTTCTTTTAAACTATTCTTATTTGAAGGCAGAGAAGGACATTACCATAGAGAAAAACATTGGCACAGATCGATTGAGATTTTTGCAGTGTGCGACGGAGAACTGGAATTTAAGATCGATGAGAAGACCTGGCATCTGACAGCGGGAGAATTTATGATTGTGAATTCGAATGAGGTTCATGAAGTAGATTCTCCGTTGCCAAACGAGACGATCGTTCTTCAGATTCCATTGAAAGTTTTTGAAAAATATTATACAGGAGAGCAATTTATCTGGTTTACGCATGAACCGGGACGTAAGGACGCGCGTTTTATGGAATTGTTGGAAGAACTGTATAAGACGTATTGTGAAAAGCAGTGTGGATATGACATGAAGATGAACAGTATTTTTCATCATCTTTTATATCTCCTTGTGAAAGAATACCGTCTGACGGAAGTTGAGGATGCTTTTGTAAGGAAGAATAAGAATCTGAACAAGCTTTCAGCAATCACATCTTATATGAAAGAGAATTATGCACAGGAGCTCAGTCTGGAAGAAGTGGCAAGAATTTTTGGCTACTCACCAACGTACTTGTCGAGGATGTTTCAGAAGTATGCGGGAATTACATATAAGAGCTATTTACAGAATATCCGTCTGGAATATGCAATGAAAGACCTGAAGGGCGGAAAATATAATATCACTGAGACAGCACTTCGCAGCGGATTCTCCGGAAGCAAGGCGATGGCAAGGGCATTTCGGAAAAAATACGGAATTCTTCCAAGCGAATATAAAGAAAATGGGTAGCATTTTAGAGGTTGGCTCTGAACAGTTACGAAAATGGAATATAAATAAAAAGAAAAAATGACTAACAGTACAAAATATATTGACTGTTAGTCATTTTTATTTCATAGTGCAAGAAGAGATTGAAATGACCAATGGTCATAAACTGAATATGAGGAAGGAAGCGAAAAAGGATATGATGGTAAAGTTTGGAAAAAAGATAGTAAAATTCAGAGTGCCGATTCTGATTCTCAGTATTTTATTATTGATTCCGTCTGCATTAGGTTATCTGCATACGAGAATTAACTATGATGTATTGACTTACCTGCCGGATAACATCGAGACGATGAAAGGGCAGGATATTTTGGTAAATGATTTCGGTACAGGTGCATTCTCGATGTTTATAGTCGATGGGATGGAAGATAAGGATGTATCGAAGTTAAAGCAGAAGATCGAAAAGGTGGATCATGTAAAAGAGGTTATCTGGTATGATTCTATCGCAGATATCAGTATGCCGAAGAGTATGCTGCCAACAAAGGTTTATGATGCATTTAACTCCGAGACCGGAACAATGATGGCAATCTTCTTTGATGAAGGAACATCTTCAGACGGAACAATGGAGGCAATCTCCGAGATCCGTTCTCTGGCGGGCGAGCAGTGCTTCTTAAGTGGTATGTCAGCTGTTGTTACAGATACGAAGGAGCTGGCGGAGAAAGAGACACCGCTGTATGTATTGATCGCGGTTGTACTGGCGATGATCGTGCTCGGTCTTACAATGGAATCATTCTTTGTACCGATCCTCTTCATGCTCAGTATCGGAATCGCGATTGTCTATAACCTGGGAAGTAACTACTTTATGGGAGAGATTTCCTATATTACAAAGGCATTGGCAGCAGTTCTGCAGCTGGGTGTAACATTGGATTACTCCATTTTCCTGATGCATAGTTACGAAGAACAGCAGATTCGCTACAATGGAGATAAACACCGTGCAATGGCACATGCGATCTCACAGACATTTTCCTCTGTAATCGGAAGTTCCGTTACAACAATCGCCGGATTTATTGCACTGTGTTTTATGTCATTCACACTTGGTAAGGATATCGGAATTGTTATGGTTAAGGGTGTTATCCTCGGAGTACTGGCTTGTGTAACAATCCTCCCATCTATGATCCTGTGCTGTGACAAGATCATTGAGAAGACAAAGCATAAACCATTCCTTCCGGATATCGGAAAGATTTCAGATAAGGTTACTAAGAGATATCCTATCTATGTGGCACTGTTCGTAGTTCTGTTATTCCCGGCTATTTACGGAAATAACCATACAGGAGTTTACTACAATCTGGATGAGACACTTCCAAAAGATCTTCCGAGTATCATTGCAAATGAGAAACTGAAGGAAGACTATGACATGAATACGACGCATATGATTCTTGTAGACAGCTCTACAGATTCAGCGGATGTAGGCAAGATGCTGAATGAGATGGATAAGGTGGACGGAATCAAGTGGGCACTTGGACTCGACTCTCTGATCGGGCCGTCCGTACCGGCAAGCATGATTCCGGATTCAGTGACAAGCTCATTAAAGAATGATAAGTACCAGCTTGTACTGGCGAACTCAGAATATAAGGTAGCAACAGATGAACTGAATGACCAGATCAAAGAGCTGAATACGATTCTTCATAAATATGATGAAGGTGGAATGCTGATCGGAGAAGGTCCTCTGACAGCAGACCTGATTGACATTACAGATAAAGATTTCAAGACAGTAAGTGCAGTATCAATCGGAATTATTTTCGTGATCATTATGCTTCTGTTCAAGTCAATCTCACTGCCGATCATCCTGGTAGGCGTTATTGAGTTCGCGATTTTCGTCAATATGGGTATTCCATACTACATGGGAACTAAGCTGCCATTCGTGGCATCTATCGTAATCGGAACGATCCAGCTAGGATCCACCGTAGATTATGCAATCCTGATGACAACTCGTTATAAGAGAGAGCGTAACCATGGCGCGAATAAATACGATTCCATCACAACTGCGCACCGCGTATCCGCACAGTCCATCATGGTAAGTGCGCTAAGCTTCTTCGCAGCAACGATCGGTGTAGGACTTTACTCCAATATCGATATGATCAGTTCCCTGTGTATCCTGATGGCGAGAGGTGCACTGATCAGTATGGTAGTCGTAATCTTCGTACTGCCGTCTATGTTCATGGTATTTGATAAAGTGATCGTGAAGACAAGTAAGGGATTCCTGCCACCGAAGGAATAATGGGGCGTGGAATAGAATGCTATTAACGACAAAAGAATTACTAAAAAGATAAGAAATGGGCATTATTTGGCTAATTATTTGGTCGATAATGCCCTTTTGAGTTGGTAAAATGACCATAGAAACAAACGAAACAGGATACAGAAGAAAATTCAGGAGGACATCATGAAAATCCAGAATGTAACAGATGCATCTTTCCGAAAATATGGCAAGATCATCACGGAATACTCTTTTGAGAAGATTTTAAAAGAGATGGAACACACACCACTTCCGAAAGACGTTGTCTATGTACCGTCTGTTGAAGAGTTGGAAGTACTTCCAGAAGCAGCTGAAATCTGCAAGAAAGGATTCGGCGGACTGCCTATCCAGATTGGATACTGTAATGGAGACAACCATAAACTGAATGCACTGGAATATCACAGAAGTTCAGAATTTGATATCGCACAGACAGATCTGATCCTGCTTCTTGGAATGCAGCAGGATATTGAAGATGGCGATATCTATGATACAGCCAAGGTAGAAGCATTTTTTGTTCCGGCAGGAACCGGTGTAGAACTGTATGCGACAACACTTCATTATGCACCGTGTACTGCACAGGAAGGTGGATTCCGTTGTGTAGTAGTTCTGCCGAAAGGAACGAATGAAGAGCTTCCATTTGAAACAGCGAAAGAGGGAGAAAACAGACTTCTTGCAGCTATGAATAAATGGCTGATTGCGCATGAGGATGCACAGATTGAAGGAGCATTCTGCGGATTAAAAGGTGAGAATATTAATATTTAGGTAGAAAGAAAGTTGTTCACAAACAGAAGTGCTGAAATGTGGATAACATTTTCGAATGAAAGCAATAGTGTGAATAAGATAAGAAAGAGAGGATTTTATTATGAATAACATGCCAGAATTAAAAATCGGTGTTGTAGCAGTGAGCAGAGATTGTTTCCCGGAGAGCCTTTCCGTGAACAGAAGAAAAGCATTGATCGATGCTTATACAAAGAAATACGGTGAGGGAACAGTCTATGAATGTCCAATCTGTATCGTAGAGAGTGAGGTCCACATGGTACAGGCTCTGGAAGATGTAAAGAAAGCAGGCTGTAATGCCTTAGTTGTTTACCTTGGAAACTTCGGACCGGAGATTTCAGAGACACTGCTTGCAAAACATTTTGACGGACCGAAGATGTTTGTTGCAGCTGCAGAGGAGACACAAGACAATCTGACACAGGGACGTGGAGATGCTTACTGTGGAATGCTTAACGCAAGCTACAATCTGAAACTCAGAGGAGTAAAAGCTTACATCCCGGAGTATCCGGTAGGAACAGCAGAGGAATGTGCTGACATGATCCATGAGTTCGAACCAATTGCGAGAGCAGTTGTAGGATTAAGTGACTTAAAGATTATCAGCTTTGGACCGCGTCCGCTGAACTTCCTTGCATGTAATGCACCGATCAAACAACTTTACAATATCGGAGTT
>OFME01001715.1_pt1 | contig 11214 bp, 5 predicted proteins | sample 1541381 | NCBI WGS metagenome assembly OFME01 (sample SAMN04209243, study PRJEB22552) | human gut metagenome | biome: gut; material: feces | host: Homo sapiens | place: USA: Oklahoma
GTAGCGGTTCTGGTGGCGGATGATGCCCTTTAAACAAAGCCCTGATCCGTATAATCCGTAAAACTCCGGTACTCCGCCAGAGCCTCCTACGCCGCATATCCCGGCGTATTAACTGGAAATACGATCGGTTCCGAAAGTGCCTATCTATACCCAGAATCACTGCCTTACACTTCAATCGCCCCAAACCGGAACGAATACAGGTAGCGCTCCGCCACCCTTTTTCCTGTCATCTGTTCCAGTGCGCGGGTATAGTAGCGCACCTGTGCCTCATAGCGGCGGATCAGAATGTCTGAATTTTCCACATAATCTGTCTTATAATCCACCAGAACCAGCTTGCCGTCCTCCTCAAAAAAGGCGTCGATGATACCCTGTATCAGAATCCGCTCATCCGAATCCCAGTCGCCCATCTCGCGCGCCGGAATACCGATGACAAACTGTTTTTCCCGGTACAGTTTCCCGGCTGCTGCCGCTCTCTGCATGCGTTTTCCCAATGAACTGGCTGTCAGTTTTGCCAGATCTGAGCCGCGCACCAACGCCGCCGCCTCGGCATCCATCCGCCCCTCAGCCGCCAGCTTCGCCGGAAATGCATTTAACTCCTGTCTCGACATTGCCCGCTCAAACGGCAAAAACTGCAACACACGGTGGTACGCCGTACCGCGCGTCGCGCCGCCTTTTTCTTCCTGCTCCTTCTCCATAAACACTGGCAGCGTCGGCAGAAATACCATCTCCTCCTCTTCTTCCTCCATGCCCTTTTTCTTGAGTTCAGAAACGGACATCTTGGTGTTGAGACTCAGCTCGTCCAGGTATGGGTACTGGAAATGGTAGTTGTTGCTGATGATCGATTCTATTTGCCTGATATTTTCGAGCCGATTTTGCGTGTTTGGATGATTTTCGTCATTCGACAAATGGCTGTCCTCCCCCGCCAGCCACCGCAGCCACTCTCTCGATAATGTCTGGCGTATCTGCGTGCCGATCTCACGGTCGATCTGGTCGGAAAGCGTTTCCATCTGATATGAAATCCACGGATTTTTTTCCGGAATACTCATCAAAATCCAATCCAGATACGAGGAAGCCAGCGTCAGAATCGTATACGGAATCGCCCCGTGTTCGGCTGCCACTGCGCTCCACTTCGCAATCCGATCCTCCAATTTCCGGGAGGATGCCGTCAGAATCAGTTTTTCCTTCGCACGCGTCAGCGCCACGTAAAGAACACGCAGTTCCTCGCCCAGCGCCTCCAGTTCCATCCGGCGTTTCATCACATTTTTCTTGAGCGTCGGTCCCTTGATGCGCTTCTCGCTGTCCAGATAGTCGGTTCCGATTCCCAGATCCGCGTCGATCAGAAGTTTCCCCCGCGTATCCTGCTTGTTAAAATTTTTTCCCATTCCAGCCACAAACACGATCGGAAATTCCAGTCCCTTGCTCTTATGGATACTCATGATCCGCACCACCGTTCCCTCGGAATCTGCCACCGGCGCTTCACCAAAATCTGTATTGTATTTTTTCAGCTTCTCAATATACCGGATGAAATGGAACACACCCCGGTAGCTCGTCGCCTCATAGGCTGCCGCTTTCTCCACCAGCATATCCAGATTGCCGCGCCGTCCCGCCCCGCCCGGAAGCGCCGACACATAGCGGTAATAGCCCGTTTTGTCGTAAATCCGGTAGAGGAGCTCGTGCATCGGCAGGTAAACAGATTCCTGGCGGAATGTATCCAGGAGAGTAAAGAGTTTTTTTAGTTTTTGGCACAATCTGCTTCTCTCCGATCTTGCCGAATCATCCTCGTTCATATACTCCACAACCGCCCGGTAAAGCCCTGCATCCCGCGACCGGTCAACGCCCGCCTTATGTTCCGCCACAATCCACGCCATCTCCTCATCAGAAACGCCGCCAAACGGCGATTTGAGCACCGACGCCAGGGGAATGTCCTGCATCGGATTGTCGATGACTGCCAGAAGATTCAGCACCGTCTCGACTTCCAGCGTATTAAAATATCCCGTCCGAGACTCTGCGACCGCCGGAATCCCCTGCGTCGCCAGCACCTCGATAAATTCTTCCGCCCATCCGCTGACGCTTCGAAGCAGAATCACAATATCCCCGTACTGCGCCCGACGGTAAGCGCCAAGCTCCTTATCCCAGATCGTGATCCCCCGTTCTTTATCCGTCATCTCACGGATCTTTCCGGCGATCATGCGCGCTTCCAGCTCTCTGGCGGTGTAATCGGCTGCCTCATCATCTAACTCGGGGGATTCCGTCTCTTTCTGCGGCTGCACCGACAAATCCACCAGCAAAAGCTCCGTCTTTAACTCATCCAGGCCATCCCGCTCTTCAAAGGCTGCGCCCGGATGCAGTGCCGCATCTTCCGTATAGGATATATTTCCCAGCTTTTCCGTCATGATACGGTAAAAAATCGCATTGATCGATTCCAGTATGTGATCCCGGCTTCGAAAGTTCTGGTGAAGCTCGATCTTCTGGTGCGCGCTCTCCTCCGACGTGTATGTGCTGTATTTTTCCAGAAATAATTCCGGTCTCGCCAGGCGGAATTTATAGATACTCTGCTTGACATCGCCCACCATAAACACATTCGGACGGTCAAAGCGTTCACCGCTGATGCACTGGATCAGCGTCTCCTGAACCAGGTTGCTGTCCTGGTACTCGTCCACCAGAATTTCGTCGTACTGCACGGCGAGCTCATCCGCGACTGTGCCTGGTACGCGCACTGTCCAGGCATTTTTTCCTTGCATCTGATCAGTTCCTTCTGCCCTTGAAGTTTCCTCCGCCTCGGAACATTCTGCTTCCGGTTCTGTCAGAATCTCCAGCGCAAAATGTTCCAGATCATGAAAATCCACCACATTTTTCTCTTTCTTCTTCGCCCTAAACCTCCGTCCAAATTCCTGCGCCAGCTCCAAAAGTTCCAAAATCCGCTCTTTTCCAGCTTCCATATCCGTAAGCATCTGCTCCGGGGAGGCAAACAGGTACTCTCCTTTTAACTTTTCAACTGCTTTTTTGACCCGGCTGCGGCAGTCGGAAACAAGCGCCTTTTTCTCCGGATCGACCTCCCCGTTTTTGCCGCGGATCGCCGCCAGACGCGAAAACGTAAATTGTTCCAATGCCTCCGAGATCGTTTCAAACGAACCGGCTGCCCCGCAGACTGCCTCCGCATGGCGCAGATCTTCCTCGATCATCGGCAGGTACGGCATCGGTCCCCCCGTCTCCTGGCAGAGCTCCCACGCCTCCCGAAGCTGTATTTTCCACTCCTGCGCCTGCAATACAATATCACGCAAAAGGAACTGCATCCACTCCGTCTGCTCCAGCTCTCCCTGTTCGGTCAAGAGCAGCTCCTCACGGCATTTTTCATACCACGCATCCGGCCACGGGTTACTCTGGGCGAAATTGTAGACCAGCGTCACATACTCGGCAATTCCACCGTCCGCCTTGCCCGTCGCATACGCGTCCACAAACTCCTCATACCGTTTCCCGCCGTCGCGGTAATAATCTTCCAGCAGCCCATCCATCACATCAGCGCGCATCAGAAGCATTTCGCCCTCATCGCCGACCCGGAATGCCGGATCGATGTCCAGCCGGTCAAAATGTTCCCGCATGATATGCAGGCAGAAGCTGTCGATCGTCGTGATCTGGGCAAACTGAACCAGAACTGCCTGCTGCTGGAGATGTTCATTTTCCGGCTCCGATTCCAGTTTTTTCTCAATCGCCGCCTGGATCCGCTCCCGCATCTCCGCCGCTGCCGCCCGGGTAAAAGTCATGACAAGCAGGCGGTCTATGTCCTTCGGGTTCTCCCCCTCCGTAATCATCTGGATGATCCGCTCAACCAGCACCGCGGTCTTGCCGCTTCCGGCCGCTGCCGACACCAGGAGGCTTTTCTCCCGCCCCTCAATTACCTGCTTCTGTTCCCTGGTCCAATTTACTGCCATTTCTCGCCCTTTCCTTTTTCATGACTGTTTCTTCTTTCATTCCCACAGTCACAGCCAAACACAAACTTACCGTTCCGTTTCCTTATCCTTTTCTTCCATCTTCCCCCAGATCTCCTCCGGGCTCAGCTTATCAAAACGCCGGAACTGGTAACCGTCCGTTTTCAAATCAAATCCGCACACACTGTGGTACGGGCAATAATCGCACGCCGTTTTCTGGCCGTTTTTGTACGGCGACGCCGCAATGTTTCCATCCAGAATCTCCCGCCCCATATGCTTCATTTTCCGGTTCACATACGCGCCCAGCACACGGAATTTTTCTTCCCCTGCCGCCTGCGAACGCCGCTCAACGATCGCCTCATTTTTAATCGAAATCGGCACAACATCCGAATCCACCGTCGCCTCCTCGCCCAGCCGGTTATCCAGATGTGCCAGTGCCTCCCGATCGCCGTTTACCAGCCCGTTCATCCGCAGTGCCTTCAAAATATCGGCATTCGTCTCCTCCTCCGACTCCACCGGCTTGCGCTCCACCATCGGATCCTCGATATGATAATAGAAAAGCCCCGCTGGAACCACCGTTTTATCCGGGTATTCCCGCCCGATCTTCTCCATCGCCGCATCCATGTAGACAACCAGCTGCAGCTGCAAACCATAATAAATATCCGTCAGGTCAAATTTCGTTTTTCCCGTCTTGTAATCAATGATCTTAAGGTACAGCTGGTCGCCATCCTCGCAGAGATCGATTCGGTCAATCCGCCCGCGCAGATGGATCGCCTCCTCGCTTGAAAGCGGAATCCGCATCGCTCTCAGGTGATCCATCGGTGAAAAACTGACCTCAAACCCGGCTGGCTCAAAATCACCTTTTTTTAGCTGTTCCGTCAGTGCCCAGATCGTCCGATCCGTGATCCGGTATACCTTCCGTTCCAGATACTGGTTCCGGTACGAGCTTCCCAGAATCGCATTGCCGTATTCCTCCGTGACCGACGCCACACACTCCGCCACCATTTTCTGGCGGTCTTCCTCCGAAATGCCGGAAAACAGGCGATTTTCCTCTTTCATCCGCGTGAAATACATGTCGATCGCCGCATGGAACAGATTTCCGATATCAGACGGGGCAATCTCGTACATCTGCCGTTCCGACAATTCCAGCCCATACGAAAGAAAATGTGCATACGCACACGACGCATACAGCTCCATACGCGTCACACTGCCCCGCAGAATCGGGCTATAGAGCGCCCGCGCCGCCGCCTTCCCGATGCCCGTATCCTGATAGGTATAAAATGCAGCATCCGAGAGCGCCTGCATTTCATCCCGGTACGATTCTGCCTGAATAAAGTATCGGTACAGCGATATAAACTGGTCATTTTCCCCGCTTTTTTCATCCTGCAGTCCCCGAAGCACCCAGCTCATGCCAAGCTCCGGCGACCAGAGCGCTTCCTTCTCTTCCTCCGGCTGTTCCAGACGTTTCTCCGGAAATAATTTAAGCAGCTGCAGCATCAGACTCGAAGGACGCATCGCTTTTCCCTCGGCAGAGGACGCCGCACACGACAGATAGAGATAGTCCGACGGCTTTGTCAGCGCCAGATAGAGATAAAATCGCTGCAAAAAGCTTTCCTCCCGCGCGGTCGGCGCCAATTCTACTTGCATTTCCCGCAGCGCCCGGCGATCCGCCTCCGAAAGGATCCCGCCGCGTCCCGAAACAGACGGCACTATCCCGTCATTGACTCCGGCAAAAAACAACACTTTTATATTGGAAAGACGGGTTCGCGTGATATCGCCGACCACTATCCGGTCCACGACCGCGGGGATCAGTCCTACCTTGATCTCCGCAAAACCGGCATCCAGAATCTCTGCATACTCCCGCTGTCCCATGACCTCCTCGCCGAGAAGCGCCACGATCCGGTCAAACAGATCCATCACCAGCCCATACACCTGCCCGTACTCCTTGGCAAGACTCATATCGCCCATTTCTTCAAACTGCTGCGCCATCGCCGCCAGCTTCTGCTCCATCTCAAGTGCTTCGAGAAAATGGACCAGCGCCTCCGTCCGCTCGCGCACCGTTGCTTTGCGGTTGGAAAACACCTCCCGAAGCGGCAGAAATGGTGTGACAACCGCCTCGCGGAACTGATTTAACTCATCCAGATTGATAAGCTCGGCCCCCCGGTACACGCGCTCCCATGTGCTGTTCCACCGCTTAAACCCGCGGATTCCAAGCGCAATCACATAATTTTCCGCCTGATAGATCACTTCCGGTGAAAGCCCCGCAAGCGGCATCACCAGCCCTGTTTTCAGAAATCGAAACACCGATTCATAGGAAAAGCCCGATTGCAGCACCTCCAGCGCCGCCCGGATTAGTTCCACCATCGGGTTACCTAAAATATTTTTCTTATAATCAATAAAACACGGGATCTGATTCTTCTCAAACTGCCTCAGAATCTCCCGCGAATATGTCTCCAAGTCGCCGGTAATCACCGCGATCTCCCGGTAACGGATGCCCTCCGATGCCACCAGACGCCGGATTTCTCCGCATAAGAAAGAGATTTCCGCCTGCGGGGTTGCTGCTTCAATTAGACGCAGGCTTTCCCGACCGTGTTCAGCCGCAGCCCCGCTTTCGTTCCCGCTCCCAGAATGATACACCTTTCCTCTATATCGGAACAATTCATTTTCAATAAACCCCAGTTCCGGGCTGTCCTTAAATCTCCACATTGGTTTTTCTTTCAACAAAATATCCTCATCCCGGCTGCATCCGGCAGCTGCAGCACGGTCAATCAGACGGCAGACGGTATGACGGCTCATGTAAAAGAGCTTCTGCTGCACGCTCTCGCGGTACGGATTGTCCTCCGGATCCATCGTGACCGTCACGATCACCTTCCGGCAGCACCGGAATAAGAGTTCCAGAAGCTCATACTGGATCGGCGTAAAGCCCGTATAGCCATCCAGCGTCACAACGCTGTCGCGGATGAGCTGTGACTGCGGCAACACCCGGCAGAGAAGGCTTAAAATTTCTTCTTTTACGATCACTTTTTCCTCGGTATACGCCTGGAATGCCCGGTATAAAACCTGCATATCCAGAAGCTTCTGGCGCAGCAGCGGGCTTTTCGTCTCCCCGATCAGCGTCTCCAGCTTTTCCTCCGTGATGCCGTACTGGAAAAACTCAGACAGCATCGATTTGATCTCGCTGATAAAGCCCGCCTTGTCCAGATGCCCTCCAAACAGGTGCAGATTTCCCCGGACGCCCGACGAAACGCGCCGCAGAACCATCGATTTTCCCATATCATCCAGCACCGCCAGATTTTCAATCGCTAGTTCCTCAAACACCCGGTATGCCAGACGCTCAAAACTGACAATATCGATATTCATCACGCCATGGTTCGGATGCAGCATCACGATCTCTTTCTGCGTCTGCATCGTAAACTGTTCCGGCACCAGAGCAAAAAAACGTCCGTCCGGCTCTTCCATCGACTGACGGATCAGATTTTCATACAATGTCCGTGTCTTTCCCGAACCGGAACCACCGATTATAAATTGCAATGACATAGTTTTCCCTCTGTCTTTCTGTCTATGTTTTCTGTCAGATACCAAAGCATTTCCGCCCGGATGCATCCCGGATTCCCATTTCTTCCCGGTATTTCGCCACGGTCCGCCGCGACAGCGTGATCCCCGCTTCCGCCAGTTTTTCTGACAACACGCGGTCACTGGATTTTCCGTTTTGATCAGATGGCGGATTGCCTCCCGCGGATCTTTGCCTGTTTCCATACGATTCACCACTTCTGCCTGAACCGCCGTTTCTTCCTGATTCGCCGCCTCTTCCCGATCGGCCAGTCTTCCCTTATCCGTCATCCCGAATCCCCCCGCAGCCATGTGTCTTGAAAAGAAATATGACAGCGGAAAGATCCCCCAGCGGCATTGCAGATATTTTTCACGCACTGTCCGGCTCAGCGTCGGCTCGCTGACCCCCAGCGATTTAGCCGCCTGTTTCTGCGTCCACGGAGCCAGTTTTCCACTTCCTTTTGCAAAAAACTCCCCCTGTACGCACAAAATCTCTTCTGCCAGCCGCGACAATGTCTGATTGCGTTGCCCAATGCACTGGCAGACCCATTCAGCCTGTCGGATTTTCCCCTCGATGTAGTCTTTCGCTTCCGTCTCGGTATCTTTCTGCTTCATCAATGACAGATAATACGGATTGATGGCAATCTGCGGCAGTGTCTCATCGGAAAGCTGCATTTCAAATCCGTGTTCCGTCTGTGAGATAATTATATCTGGTACGATATATTTATCATAACTCTCATCCCCATATCCGCTTCCCGGTTTGGGATTCAGCTCCCGGATCCGCGCTGCTGCCAGAAGCACTTCCTCCAGCTTGCAGGAGCATGCACGGGCAAGCTGCTTCATCTGGTTTTTTCCCAGCAGATCCAGATGGTTGGAAATGATGCGTGCCGCCAGAATTTCGGTTCGCATCGTTCCATTCTGAACAATATCAATCACCTCGCCACCGTCCTCTGCCAGGTAAGACAGCTGCATCAACAGACACTCCTTCAGCGACCGTGCCCCGATCCCACACGGTTCCAGCCTGCCAAAATTTTTCCAGATCCGTTCTCCTTCTGTCTCCTCAATTCCCAGCCCAGCGCAGAGTTCTCCAAAATTCACGCTGAGATATCCGCTTGCATCCAGATTTTTGATCATATAGCGGAATATTTTTTCTTCTCTTTTCGTCAGATGCAGCATACACGCCTGTTCCAGAAGTGATTCCAAAAGCCCCTCCTGGCTTCGTCCCGGCTCTAATCGCCCCGCCTCTTCTTCCTCATCCTGATAATAGGTCTGGTTCTGGCGGTCAAGGCTGGCAAGTTCTTCAAGTCTGCGGATTTTCTCGTTCAGCACTCCATTTTCTTCCAGCCGTCCGTTCTCCGGCTCCCGCTCTTCCAGATCCACCACCGGATTTTCCAGCGCCATCTCTTCTATGTACTCTTTCAGTTCTATCTGCCCCATCTGAAGAATATTTGCGGATTGTATCATTTTCTGGGACAAGGTCTGTTTGAGCTTTAACTCCTGTTTCAGTTCCATCGTACCACCCCTGAAAAGATGTAAAACGCCCAGATGCCTCGCCGTTTCTGCCTGCGAAGTACCTGGGCGTCCTGTCTTTTGCCTGCCTAATTACTGATCCAGCTCATCCTCGCCGACCAGCTCATCATATTCCTGCTCGTCCAGAAGCTCGTCAAACGCATCTGCCACGATCTCATACTCATCGTCGTCCTCGATGTTTTCCAGGTTCGGCTGTCCGTTCTCATCCTCGCTGTAACGGTACAGATATACCTCGCCATCCTCTGCCTCGATGTCATCCATCGGAAGAAGGGCAATATAATCCTTACCGCCTGCCGGGAAAATCGTCAGAACAACACACTCAATCTCTCTGCCGTCATCCAATGTCAGGGTCACGGTCATCTCCTCGCCGTTGTCGATCTCTTCCTGTGTCATATTCTTATTATCTGCCATATTTTACCTCTTTCTTTTCTATGCCTTTTCTACGTCCCACAAGATCCGTTGGCGGAATCCTGTCTTGACTCCACTGTATCAGAGTATTCTGTAAAAATCAAGACTTGACTTCCTCATTGTCCGCTTCATTCCGATACGCCGCCATCTATTCCCGCACCTCATCCGGCACCTGTACGCGCATTCCACGTGCAAATGCCCGGTTTAAGCGGATTGTGTGCCGTGCCAGCGGGTTAAACAGCATATAGATGCAGAATACCGCCTCGATAAATTCGATTGCCGCCGCCATCACCAGCATAAAAACCAGCGGAAATGGCAGCCACCAGCTCATCTGAAGCAGCGATACGCCGCCCCACACGATACTCGCCCCACGCCCGATCAGCATCAACACCGTAAGCACCGGGCTCTCCCGCAGCATAAGCATATACCAGCCATAAAAAATAAACGGTCCCAAAAGCGTCATGACCGCATTTGTTTTCTCCATTCCATAGACAAATGTCATAATCAGATAAAACAGGCAATACAGAACCCGCACCCCCGTCAGAATCCGTACCATCCAGTGCAATGCCTCATTCTGCTCCCCGTAACCCGGAAGTGTTTTTTCCATCTGTTTTCCCCACATTGCCCATTCCCGCTGCACTGCAGCGTACTCCGGACGATGCTTTCTCTTTATAAATCCCATTCAGAGTCCCCTCTCTAATATTCAATTCCCCGCCGCGCCAGGATTTTCCGGTCAAACGGATGCTTGATTTTTTCCATCTCTGTCACGTAATCAGCCCGCAAAAGCAGCTCCTCCGGCGGTTTCCGCCCCGTCATCACAACTTCCAGATTCGCCGGTCTGTGATCCAGAAAATCCACTATATCCGCCAGCTCCAAAAGTCCCGAAGAAAGAGAAGCGCAGACCTCGTCCAACACCAGCAGAACATCGCAGGTTTCACAGAAGTTATTCTCCTCCGGTGCTTTCGAACCATTCTCTTCTGCTTCCCCACACCGCTTCACTGCCTCACGGCACGCTGTCTCAAACATACTTTTATAATAATCCGCTGCCTCCTGCTTCACCTCATCGGTCATTTTCCACGTGAATCCAAATGTTTTTTCACAGGGAATCAACGTCACCTCCGGGAGCCGCTTTAAAATCTCCACCTCCCCAGACTGGTCCGTTTTTAAAAAGCGGGCAGCAACTACCTGTTTTCCCGTTCCTGCCGCCCGCACCGCCAAACCGATCGCCGCCGTCGTCTTTCCTTTTCCGTCGCCGCAGTACAGATGTACACATCCCATATATTTTTCCTTTTCTTCCTTTTTATCTCGCTTTTCAGCGCACCAATACCAACTATCTTATCATATCAAACTGCCAACCACAATATTTGCCCGATTGAAAATTTACATTGAAATATTCCCCCATATACGCAATCTGGCGGTCTGATCCCAAGGACCAGAACCGCCAGAAAACCAAACTCAATGATTCAATTTTACCAAACTTCTAACTTCAAACTTCTAATTTTCCTATTTGAATGCAGCAACCAGCTCTTCCGCATCCTTATAACCCTGTTTTTTCAGTTCCCCGATATACCACTCGGTTACTGGTTCTACAACCGCCTTGAAGGAATCGATATCCAGATCCTCATACGGGATGACCTCGACACCATTCTTGGACTGCCATCTGGAGAGAATCTCGTCGTCGCCTGCGCGGTTGATCTCGCGCTCGTACTGAACAGCAAGTTTGCCGCACTCATCGACTACTTCCTGCTGATCCGGTGTCAGGCTGTCGTAAATATCCTGGTTGATGCAGAAGAACAGGCAG